>JGI994J12354_10002489_pt1 | contig 17883 bp, 25 predicted proteins | sample IntmicLarv3ML3BL_FD_12354 | JGI IMG/M metagenome (IMG submission 12354) | reverse complement strand
AGCATGGGTGTATGGTGATGCAACTGTGTATGGCGATGCAAGTGTGTCTGACAATGCAAGTGTGTATGGCAATGCAAGTGTGTCTGGCAATGCAAGTGTGTCTGACGATGCAACTGTGTATGGCAATGCAACTGTGTATGGCAATGCATGGGTGTCTGACAATGCAAGTGTGTTTGGTGATGCAATGGTGTTTGGCGATGCAAGTGTGTATGGTGATGCAAGTGTGTATGGCAATGCAAGAGTGTATGGCAATGCAAGTGTGTATGGCAATGCAAACGTGTATGGCAATGCAATGGTGTTTGGCAATGCAGGTGTGTTTGGCGATTTGAAATTAGAGTTTGGTTGGTGTTTTGCTAAAAAAAGAAAAGATTGGAATGTAAAAGAAATAGAAAATGAAAATGGAATCCTTTTAATCAAAGATTATCAGGAAGTAACAGAAGAGATGAAAGAGGCAAAAAAACTACACAAATCAGACATAGAAGAAATTTTAGGATATGAAATAGAAATAGTTTAAGGAGGATAGAAATAAACGGGAACATATCATATTACTAACATTGAACTCGTAGAGGAGGAAAAACAATGACAATGGCACATAGTTCTCTAAACAAATATGTTGCTAAGGCGTTGATAGTAGATAAAAAGGAAATCAATCCAGATAGTTTTAGTAAGCGGGATATTTTCACATTATTTATTGCTTCGTTAGAAGTTATTAATGAACTAGAAAACAGAATAAAAAGATTGGAAGTAGAAAAAGTAGAGGGAATAAAATTATGAACATATGGATAAGAAGCCAAAAAAAAGAGGGTTAAAAATATTAAAAAGTATATAACATAAAAAATAGCACTTAAAGCCTTGTAAATACAGGGCAAATTGATAGAAAGAGTGATGCAATATAATGTATAGGTTATCTTGCATCAAATATAGGAGGAAAAAAATGACTAAAAAAGAAGAAGTTTTTGCAGAACTTGGAGGTATAGCGGAAGTATTAAATATTAAAATTGATTATGTAGATGATGTTGAAAATAAAAGAGAATATTTGGTTTGTAATGATACAAAGATATGTACCAATGGCACAAGTGTTTATGGAATTAGAGAAGAATTTTTTGGATATGTTTTTCTAAAAGAGTGGAACAGAAGAAGTTTAGGTTCGTTCGATAGACAAACAACGAATTATATAAAAAGTTATTGGTACGACAACAATTTTAAACAACCTTATTGCAAACATTAAGAAAAAGGAGGCAGACAAATTTATGAAAATATATTGTTTAATTGTTTGTGGTTTAGAAATATTAATAAATTTGGCAAAAATAATTAAATCAGAAGAAGAAATTAAACGAGTGGTGCATTTAATAGATTTTGTAATGTACACACTGATGGCAATATTTATTTGGAAATTATAAAATGGAGGAAAATAATGGATAATGGTAAAATAGAAAAACATTATGAAGAGTTTTCAGAGATAGCAGTTAGCCTTGCTGCACTTTCGAAAAGATGCACAAAGTTAGGTATATTAAACGATTTAGATATAGCAAATTTAGAAGTAATTAAAGCAAAAGTAATTGGAGTAACTGGATTTTTAAATACAAAGAGAATATCAGAATCAAGAGATGAACTTATTACTAGAAAAATATATGCAGATGAAGAAATAGTGTATGAAGAAACAGTGAGTAACACGAAAGAAACTTTAACAACACATCAATTGGAAGAAAGAATCAGATTTGATATACAACAATTAGAATTAGCAGGAAAAGATTTATCAAAATATGTTGTTGTAATGAATTATAAACACTATCAAGCTAGTAACAAATTTGTATTGGGATTGCCAGTTGAGTTTGATGAATTTATGAATGAAGATTTGGAATTTATTGTAATTTTGAAAGAAAAATATACTGCTCTAAAAAAGAATAAAAAGGAGGAGTTAAAATGTATGGATTCTTAATATTAGAAGATGTTGAAAAGTTTTATAGTGATGGTTTTTGTGTTGTCTGTGATGGTGATAGTCAAGATGTATTTATAAAAAATAATGAATTAGAATATGCAGAATATTTATTATCAAAAATTAGCCCAAATGTATTTGCTGATATAACAACTGCTTTCATCGATTCATTTTTAAATGCAATTGGTACACTTTCACTTGCATTGGGACAGGATTTCACTAGTGTTGGTGAATCTTTAACAAATAAAGAAAAGGTTGGTGAAATAGAATGAATGGAATTATAATTACATCAATAATATGTGTAACTCTTATTATTATTTATGCCATCGATAAAAAGAGTAAGTAGGTGCTAAATGACAAAAGAAGAAAAAATAACAGCTGAAAAAAAGAGATATTGGCTAAAATTAGATAAAAATTTTTTGAAAAGCACTCATATAAAGGTAATTAAAAATATGCCGAATGGAAAGGATTACATTATATTTTACTTAGCTTTAATGTTAGAATCAGTTGAAACAATAGGACATTTAAGATTTAGTGAATTAGTTCCATACAATGAGCAAATGTTAGCGAGTATAACGGATACTAATGTAGACATAGTTAGAAGTGCTGTTAAATTATTTGAAGAACTAGGACTTATGGAAATGTTAGATGATGGAACAATTTACATGACTCAAGTAGCACAAATGACAGGAAAAGAAAGTGATTCAGCTTCTAGAGTAAGACAATATCGTTTGCGACAAAAAGAAATGTTAGTGTTACAATGTAACGATGATGTAACAAATTGTAACGACAATAAAGAGAAAGAGAAACAAGAAGAGAAACAGAGTACAGAGTACAAAGAAGATAAACAAAAAGAACAAAACAAAGGTGTTAGTGTTAGTGAGACTACTCTAAATTTATTCGATGATTTAATGAAAAGGCATGAAATAGAAGATGATTCAATAACAAATATTTTAGTTAATTACTTAGAAAGTGGAATGAGCTTAGAAGTTGTTAAAAATGGATTAATGATTCCCTATGATAGAAATGTAATAGGTTTCAATTTTGAACTTGATGAATCACCAATAGAAAACCCATTAGCATATGGATTGAAAATATTAGAAAATTGGTTTGAATTTGGAGTTAAAACAATAGAAGACGTTAAAAAATATAATAAGTTAAACAAAAACCTAGATAAAATGATAGGTGCATCATGAATATAGAGAAGTTAAAAAAATATTCATCTATAGAATTAGAAATCAAAGAAATCCAGGAAAGAATTACAGAGCTTGAAAATTCACCATTATTTGGAATAGAAATGTCTGGCATGCCACATTCAACTACTAAAAGTAATCCAACAGAACGAGTTGCATTAAAACTTATATCACTAAGAAATCTTCTTCTTGAAAAAACAAACAAATTGTTAGATGCAGGAGCAGAAATTGAAAACTTTGTTGAATCTATAACTGATAATGATATCAGAACAATTATAAGAATGAAATATTTTAAAAAATATAGTTGGCGAAAAATAGGTATAGAACTTCATTGTGATAGAACAACAGCTTATTATAAATTAATGAAATATTTGGAGGAAAGTAAATGAACAAACGATACGAAAATACTTTTATAAATAGACTTATTGCTGTTCCGTTTTATTTTAATTTATTAAAAGAGCATAATTCACTGCAAACTAAGTACGATACTTTAATAGACCAAACTAAAGATGAAGTCTTTAGTGATATACTTCAAAAAGCGAGTGAACCAACAGAAGTGCTTAGATATAAAGCAGAAAATAAAAGGCTTAGAAAGAAAATAGCAGCACAAAAGATTGTAATGGCAGATTTACTAAAAGAACATAAAAGTGATAAGAAACATAAAAAAACGTAGTAAAAAAGTTAAAAACTTTCACATTTTTCACACTGAAACTATGTTATAGTGTAAATGAACGAATAGATGTAAAAATTAAAGGTACTGAAATCAGTATCTTTTTTGATGGAGGCATATATGTTAAAGAGTTGTGGCAAGTGTGGCAAGATGCATGATATAAATTATACTTGTTATAAAAATAAAACAAAGATAGTTAAAACAGAAGCTGATAAGTTTAGAAGTACGTATAAGTGGCAACAAAAAACTAATGATATCAAAGAGAGGGATAAATTTCTCTGTCGTTGTTGTATAGCTAATATTTATGGAACTTATCAAGTATTTAATCATAAAAAACTAGAAGTACATCATATAGTTCCACTTCACGAAGATTATGACAAAAGACTTGATGATGACAATTTGATAACACTATGTTGTTTCCATCATAAGATGGCAGATGATAATAATATACCTAGAGAAATATTAAAGATACTTACTGATGAGGATTGTAATTTAAGGCAGGTAAGGGATATGGTGTTTACAGATACTATCCCCCCTACCTTTTACTTTAATAAAAAATAATTTTTTTCTAGACCTACCCACCCCAAACAAAAACAAAATATGCCGAAAATAAGAATTCAAAATGAAAGTCGAGGTGATAATATGGCACGACCAGCTAAAAGTATAAATATAAATTCTGCAAAAATGAGTAATGAAGAAAGAGTTGCAAGAGAAAAAGTTGAAACAAATCTAAAAGGAAGTATGGATAAGCTTAAACCTAGTAAATATCTAAATACTAAACAGAAAAAGATATTTAAAGCAATACTTGCAGAATTAGAAGACAAAGATATACTGGGAAATCTAGATTTATATGTTTTGAATCAGACTGTAATAGCAATTGAGAGATTAGAAGCAATAGAAACTAATTTGAATCAAGAAAACTATATACCAACTGCTTTAGACTTAAAAATGAAAGACATGTATTCTAAAGACTTTTTTAGATGTTGTAATGAGTTATGTTTATCACCACAAGCTAGAGCAAAATTATCAATATCAGTTGCTCCACCAACTAAAAAAACTCTTGCAGATATTTTAGCTGATGAAGAAGCTGATGATGACTGATGAAGAATCATCCAAGTTATGAATATGCCTTAGCAGTTGCAGAAGAAAGAATAGAAGCACCAAAAATATTTTACGAATTAAATCCAGGTGTAGAAGTGATTTCACCAATATATGTAAAAAAACAATGTCAGGAGTTTATAGATATATGTGATGGTAAATCAGAAAAATATTGTATAAACGAAAAGAGAGTAAAAAAAATTGATAAAATTTGTAAAGTTTTAGTTATGGCAAAAGGAGTAAAAGCAGGTGAGCGAATATGTGATGCACTCGCAGGATATCAATGGCTTTTGATAGTTGCAAGTCTTTGTACTGTTTTTGTTGAAGATAAAAAGAAGCGAAGATATGAAACTGTAGTATTAGAGATATGCAGGAAGAATGGTAAAACATTTATTGTTGCGTTTTTATTTTTGCTATTATTTTATTTAGAACCAATGTATTCAAGATTTTTTAGTGTAGCACCAGATGGCTCACTAGCTAAAGAAATCAAGGAAGCATTGGAGCCTTTAATTACTGCCAATATAGATGTTTTAAAAGATGCGACAGATGAACTGGAATTTAAAATTCTTCGGGATAGTATTACTCATAAGTCAAAAAAAACGAAATATGTGCCTCTTAATTATTCAACGAGTCGTATGGATGGGAAAGAGCCAAGCGTTTTTATTGCCGATGAAGTTGGAGCATTGCCAAGTCCTTATGCAGTAGAAGCGATGAGGTCAGGACAATTGCTTGTTCTAAACAGACTAGGTTTTATCATTTCTACTAAATATCCAACGATTGATAATCCAATGGAAGATGAAGTGAAAAATAGTAAAAAGATTTTAGATAATGTAAAGGAAGATGAGACTGTTTTTTCGCTTTTGTATGAGCCGAATGATGTTAAAGATTGGACTTTTGACGATAACATTATACTTCAATCAAACCCATTAGCTTTAGAAATAGAATCGGTTTATAAAGAATTGTTAAAAAAAAGAATTAATGCAATTGATAGGGAATCCTTAAGAGAGAACTTTTTAACAAAGCATTGTAATATTATTTATCAAGGTCTAGGGACTGAAAGTTTTATAGATGTAGCTGAAGTACAAAAATGCAAAGTTGCTAAGATAAATTGGAGTGGTAGAAAAGTTTATATTGGTGTTGACTTAGCGATGACTAATGACAACTGTTCTGTTGCAATGAGTGCAGCAGATGATGAGACAGTTTTAGCTGAAGCGATTGCATTTGTTCCAGAGGGAAGAATAGAAGAAAAGAATCAATTCGAGAAAATAAATTACTATGAATTTATAGAAGCTATGAAGTGCATTGCTTGTGGATATAAGATTGTTGATTATAAGGTGATTGAAGACTTTGTTTTCGAAATAGAAAAAAAGTATGATGTAACCATAATGGCTATTGGCTTTGATAGACATAACGCTTTGTCATCAGCTCAAAAATGGGATGAAAAATATAATACAGTAGAAATAAGGCAACATAGTGATACGCTTCACCCAGCAACAAAACTTTTGTATGAAAAAATAATGAATGGACAATTTCAATATGAGAGAAATAAATTGCTGGAGATTAATTTTCAAAATGCGAGATGTGCTTATGATACTAACATGAATAGGTATGTGCATAAGAAAAAAAGTAATGGTAAGGTTGATATGGTAATGGCAATTATAAATAGTATATATTTATTAATACAAGATGAGTTTTTAAACAATGGAAATGTATTTGTGCAAGTAATAAATACATCAGAATAACAACTTTCACACTTTTCACACTTTAGGTATGATATAGTGTAATTGTAGAAGAAACGAAAGCAGACCATTAGTAGTTTGTTTTTTTGTTGTAGGGAGGTGAAATATGGGGTTATTTGATAGATTCCTAAAAAGAGAAGTAGAACAATCAGCTGAAACACAAGAAGATATGATAAATAACCAAGTAGATGATGTTTTATTGAAAGCGTTGTTTCATGGTGAAACAATTACAATTGAAAATGCTTTGTCATTACCTGCAGTAAGTAGTGCAGTAGATGAAATATCAAATACAATAGCATCACTCCCAATAAAACTTTATAAAGAAGAAATTAAAGAATCCTCTAAAAGAAATATTACAGAGCAATTGAAAGATAAGCGAATTAAACTTTTAAATTCAGATACTGGAGATACATTAGATGGATTCCAAATGAAAAAAGCTTTAACAAAAGATTATCTTTTAGACAAAGGAGCTTATGTTTATGTTGAAAGAAAAAAAGGAGAGTTTGTCAGTTTAAGGTATACTGATGCTCAAAGAATATTTGTATTAAAAAATACAAATGCAATCTTTAAAGATATTAAGTATATGGTTGATGGTAAGCAGTATGAATCTTACGAATTTCTTACTATACTTCGGAGTACAAAAGATGGTGGGTCTGGGATAGGACTTATTACGGAGGTTTCAAAAGCCATAGAATCTGCATATACAACACTTCTATTTGAACTCGGAATAGTAAAAAAAGGTGGAGCTAAAAAGGGCTTTTTGACAGCTACTAAGAAACTTGGTAAAGAAGAAATTAAAGCATTAAAAGATGCATGGAAACAACTTTATAGTAATTCAAGTGAAAATGTAATTGTCTTAAATGATGGTTTAGAGTTTAAAGAAGCTTCGAATTCATCAGTTGAATTACAACTTAATGAGCGAAAGAAAACGTTAAGCGAGGAAATACGAGATATATTTCATATTAACTCCGATTATGATTTATATATCAAAAAAGCGATTATCCCTATTATTCGTGCAATAGAAACAGCATTAAATAGAGATTTGTTATTAGAATCAGAAAAGGATTCTTTTTATTTTGCTTTTGATATAGATGAAATTTTAAAAGGTGATTCCAAGGCAAGAGCTGAGTATTACAAAACAGCTATTGATAAAGGCTGGATGAATAGAAACGAAGTTAGATATAAAGAAGATTTGGACTATGTGGAGGGACTAGATGTTTATTCATTTAATCTTGCAGATGTCTTATATGACCCAATAACTAAAAAATATTTCACCCCAAATACTAGCCAAGTAACGAGTACTAACTCAACAAATGAGGGAGGTGATGACAAGTGAAAATAGAAGTTAGAAATGGGAAAGTAATTATTGATGGTTATGTTAATGCGGTAGAAAGATTTTCAAGACCACTTCATGATACGAGGGGAACCTTTATTGAAAAAATAATGCCTGGTGTATTTCAAAAAGCTATTGATAAAGCAAAAAATATTCTTGTCTTGTTGAATCATGATAAAGATAGACAACTAGCAGATACTGAATCTAAAACAGCAAAGATTCATGAAGATAATATTGGAATGAGAGCAAATGTTGAAATAGTGGATGCAGAAGTTATAAAAAAGGCAGAAGCAGGTAAGCTTCGTGGTTGGTCGTTTGCTTTTAAATGTATTAATCAAACTAGAGAAAAAAATGCTGATGGTATAGAAGAGAGAATAATCACAGAATTAGAACTGACAGAAGTGTCTATAATTGATGATAAAAAGATTCCAGCATACATTGCTACTAGCATTGAGCTAAGAGATACAGATACCGAAATAATTGAATATAGAGGAGGTGACTTTGAAATGAATGAAACTTCTGATAATACACTAACAGCATCACAAAAAAGAGAATTGTTATCATCTGAAATAAAGAAAAGTATTGATGATTCATGGCTAGAAGATTTTGATGACAATAATTTATATGTAAGACTTGATGAAACATGCAAGCTTTATAAAATACCATACACTTTTACGGATGGCATTATAACAATAGATTTGGATAACAAAGTCGAAGTTATAAGGGGTGGCTATGTAGAAGTTGGTGAATCTCCAAATTTAGGTCAACAATCAGAAAATAGAGTTGATGAAAACTATTATGAAAATTATAAAGAAAGAATTAAAAAAATTAAGGAGGAAAAATAATGAGAAATAGTTTAAAAAAAATGAATGAAGAAAGAGAAACTTTAACAGTAGAAATGGAAAATTTGCTTTCAACAGTAGAAACAGAAGAAAGAGCTTTTACAGAAGAAGAGGAAACAAGATTTAGCGAAATAGAACAATCAATCAAAAGAATAGATAGTACTATTGAAGCTATAACAAAAGATAGGAATTTAAAAAGAAAAGAAGAGGGAGATGAGGGAAGTATGAATAATACAGAAGAAGAAAAAAGAGCATTACAAGAAGCAACTGATACAAAAGTGTTTGCAGACTTCATTAGAAATGCAATTGAAGAAAGAGCAGATGTAAATCTTACAATGGGAAATAATGGGGCAGTTGTTCCGACAACTATTGCAAATAAAATTATTTCTAAAATGTATGATATATCACCAATTTTAGAAAAAGCAACAAGATATAAAACTAAAGGGAAATTGTCAGTTCCAATTTATGGAGCAGATGCAAGTAATAATGATATTGTTATGGCTTATGCAGATGAATTTACTGAGTTGGAAAGCAAAGTAGGTAAATTCACATCTGTTGATTTAGGAAATCATTTAGCAGGAGTTTTAGCTAAACTAAGTAATTCTCTAATCAATAATACTGATATTGATATTACCAACAAAGTAATTGAATTAGTAGCAGAGGCAGGAGTTAGATTCTTAGAGGGAGAAGCTTTAAACGGAACAACTGGTAAAGCTGAGGGATTATCTAAAATAACTTTAAAAGTAATTGCAGCAGCAGGAAATGTTATAACTGCTGATGAATTAATTAAAGTTAAAAATAAAGTTAAGAAAGCATTTAGAAAAGATTCTATATGGATTATGTCTAATGATACTCTAACAGCAGTTGAATTATTAAAAGATGCAAATGGAAGATACCTATTCACAGAAGATTTGACAGGTGAATTTGATGGTAAATTACTAGGGTATCCAGTATATGTATCTGATAATGCAAAAGAAATTGCACCAGGTGCTACACCAATTCACTTTGGAGATTTTAGTGGTCTTGCAATTAAACAATCTCAAGATTTAGAAATCCAAGTTTTAAGAGAAAAATATGCTACTCAACATGCTACAGGAGTTGTTGCTTGGACTGAATTTGATATGAAAGTAGAACATTTACAGAAAATTGCTAAATTAGAAATGGGGAACTAGTTATGTATATAGTAATAAAAGGTTTTAGTGGCTTAATTAGTGGGTATGAGAATCAAGTGTTAGATATTGAAGATAAAAAAATAGCAGCTGACCTTTTAGCTGCTGGCTATATCAAAGAATATTCTAAAAAAGAAGCAACAAATACGGAACTTCAAAAAGAATTAGAAAAAGTTAAATCTGAAAAGTTACTTTTAGAAACAGAAGTTGAAACGCTTAAAGAAGAGAAAGAAACTTTAGAAACAAAGGTAGCAGAATTAGAAGATACTGGATTGCCAAAAAAAGATGATGAGTCAATTTCTGATGATATTAAAAATACAAATAATAATCCAGCGAATAAAAAATAGTAATTTCAGGCAAAACTCCTGAAACAAGAGGAGGGAACATAATGACTGAATCAGTTTCAAATGTTGAAATGAATATTGAAAAAGTAAGTGCAATATCTGTAGAAGATGTTGCACGATATCTTCGTATATCTGAAATAGATGACGAAGATAAAAAAGATTTAAACAAATTTCTGAAAATATCAAAGAGTTTCATAAAAAGTTATACAGGTGTAAAAGATTTGGATATATATGAAGACTTCGTAATAGTTGTTTTTGTTCTATGCCAGGATATGAATGATAGTAGAAGTTACTATGTTGATGGAAAAAACTTAAATGATGTAGTTAAAACAATCTTAGACTTACATTCGGTGAATTTGTTATGAGTAAAATGATTAATCCAGGCGAGTATAGACACAAAATACAAATTGTGTCTATTTTAGATGAAAAGGATACAGCAGGGTTTAAAAAAGAGTCTACAGAAATATTAATATTGAAATGTAACTCTAAGATAAAAACCACAAAAGGTTTTACATTAATACAAAATAATAGTGACTTTGAAAAAGCTTATACAAATTTTACATTAAGATATCCTAAAGTAGTTATCTCTAGAAATATGTTTGTTAAATATAATGGAAAAATATATTCGATAGAGTATTTGAACAACGTTGATGAGGCAAATATAGAACTTGAAATGCAGTGTAAGGTAGTTGTTAAATAATGGCTAGATTTCAAATGGAATTGCCAAATGATTTAATGAAAGAGTTTGAAAGATTAAATAAAGAGACTTCAAAAATGATGGGTGAAATGACAGAAGCAGGGGCAGAAGTTGTAATTAATAATGTTAAAAACAATTTGAAAAAAAGTTTTAAAACAGATAGAAGTTTATTACAAGGTCTTCGTATAAGTAGAACATATACAACACCATCTGATGATGGAATAAATACAAAAGTAATGTTTGTTGGTTATAACAACAAAGGAATAGCTATTCCTTTAATAGCCCAAGCCAGGGAATTTGGAACATCAAGAGGAGAGGCTAAAAAGCCTTTTTTTAGAAAGTCTTTCAATAGAAAACAAATCGAAGCAGCTATGAACAAAAAGCAAGAAAAATATTTACCAAAGGAGTAGCAAATGAATGATGAAATAGAAACAATATTTAAAGATTTTAAAGTCGATAGCGTTGATATTCCAATAGCTTTTATTTTTTATAAAGGAAAAGCGAATACATTTTTAACTTATGCAAGTATAGCAGACAATGCTGCTTTAAGTGGTGATGATGAGGTACTACAAAGCATAATTGAATATGATATTGATATTTTTACAAAAGGAAATTTCTTAAATATTTTGAAAGAAGTAAAAAAAATAATGAAAATAAATGGTTGGCTGTGGATTGGTGATAGTCCTGACATGTATGAAGAAGATACATGTTTTTTTCATAAAACAGCAACATTTCAAAAAGAGAGGAGTGTTAATTAATGGCACAAATAGGATTAAAATATGGTAAATATTCTCCAATAGATGAGAATGGTAAGTACACAGGAGCAAAAACATTAGGTAAATTAATTAGCTCGAATGTAACACCAAATGTAGCAGAATCTACTTTATTTGGTGATGATGAAATTGCAGAAAATGCATCAGTTGTTACAGGAGGTACTGTAAACACTAATGTTACAGAAGTTGAACCACAAACTTATGCAGAAGTTTTAGGACATTCTTATAATGAAACAACAAATGAAATTGTAAGAAATAGTAATGATGTTGCACCATTCATTGGGTATGGTAGAGTCATCACGAAAATAGTTAATAATGTACTTAGGTATAAAGCAGAATTTTTATCAAAAGTTCAATTCAAATCTAATTTACCAGAAGAAAAAACAAAAGGTGAAAATATAGAATTCGGAACCTCAACTTTGGATGGTAAATTCTTTACTTTACCTGATGGAACTTGGAGTAGAACTGCTGAATTTGAAACAGTAGAAGCTGCACAGAGTTATATTGATGAACTTATGGCACCCAAAGAAGATTAGAATTAGTAACAACAAAGGTGAGAAATAAAACGCTCACCTTTATTTTTATATGAGGAGGAAAAATAATGAAAGAAAAAATTACTTATATTGAATATAATGGCAAGCAATATCCATTGATATTTACACTAAATGTTATGGAATTAATACAAGATGAATATGAAACGCTTGAGAAATGGATGGAATTAACTAAGCAGGATGAACCAAATATAAAGGCATTGAAATTTGGCTTAGGTGAAATGATTAACGAGGGAATTGAAGTAGCAAATGAATTAAATAATACTGAAAACCCATTAGTTAACAACAAAACAATTGGTCGCCTTATAACAGCATTGGGAATGACAAAAGTAGCAGGAGCAATTACTGAAAATGTCATTGCATCAACAAAAATAGGTGAAAGCCAAAAAAACGAGTAATCCACGAAGAAGATATAATAATTGATTTTTCGTGGATTTTATATGTCGGAACGTGTCTGTTAAATCGTGGTGAAAAAGAAGTCGGACACATGACATTTAAAAAATTTTACAAGTTATATAAGCATTATCAAAATGACTATGATTTTAGACTTAAAAAAATTACTTATAAAGAATCAGAAGAGAAAATTCAAGAGAGTGAAGAATGGATACCTGATAAATACGCATAAGGAAAGGAGGTAATATATCATGGCTTATGGTGGAACAGTTAAGTTAACTGGAGAAAGTGAATATAAAAAAGCATTAAGTGAAATTACTAGCGGATTGAAAGTATTATCAAGTGAAATGCAGTTAGTATCAGCTCAATATAGTAAAAATGATACTTCAATAGATAGCTATACTAAAAAAAATAATGTGCTTAAAGACCAAATTAATAAACAAAAAGAAGTGGTTAGTGTTTATTCACAAGCTTTAGAAGATGCCAAAAGAGAAACAGGAGAAAATTCAACTACAACTAATAGATGGCAAACAGAACTAAATAAAGCACAAACAACACTAGTTAAGATGGAAAACGAAGTTAAAGCGAATGAAGAAGCAATGAAAGATAGTGCATCTGCAACAGATAAGAATAGTGATAGTTTAGATGATTATACAAAAGCAACAGAAGATGCAGGAACAGGTACGCTAAAACTTGGTGATTTGATTAAAGCTAATTTAATAAGTGAAGCCATAATTGGTGGAATAAAAGCTATTGGTAACGCTATGAAAGAAGTTGGTGGAGCAATATTAGATGTTGGGAAACAAGCTGTATCAAGTTTTGCTGATTATGAACAGTTAATCGGTGGAGTGGAAACACTATTTAAAGAAAGTGCTGGAGAAGTTCAAGAGTATGCGAATAATGCTTATAAAAGTGCCGGATTATCTGCAAATGAGTATATGGAAACAGTAACTTCATTTTCTGCGAGCCTTTTACAAAGTTTAGATGGTGATACTGCTAAATCTGCGAAAGTAGCTGATATGGCGATTACTGATATGGCTGATAACGCTAATAAAATGGGAACATCTATGGGTAGCATTCAAAGTGCTTATCAAGGTTTTGCCAAGCAAAATTACACAATGTTAGATAATTTAAAACTTGGGTATGGTGGTACTAAAGGTGAAATGGAAAGATTACTCGCTGATGCTACAAAGTTAAGTGGAGTGAAGTATGATATTTCAAGTCTAAAAGATGTTTATGAAGCTATTCATGTAATTCAAAGCGAACTTGACATAACAGGTACTACTGCTAAAGAGGCAAGCGTTACAATATCGGGTTCAGTAAATGCGATGAAGTCATCTTGGCAGAATCTATTAACAGGGCTAGCAGATGGTAATGCGGACTTAACAGGATTGATAGATAATGTTGTTAGTAGTGCATTAACAGTAGCAGATAATATTTTACCAGTAATTGAACAAGTGGCCAGTAGTGTTTTAGAAGTACTACCAAAATTATTGGAAAATATAATAACACAGTTGCCAAAATTTATAGAAACAGGAAGTAAAATATTAACCTCCATAATATCAGGCTTACAAAGTAATATGCTTGCAATTATGACTGCAGTAATGCAAATATTGCAAACGCTAATAACAACTATTGTTCAAAATTTACCTATGATACTTGAAATGGGAATTCAAATGATTGTTTCTTTAGTACAGGGAATAGCATCAAGCTTACCAGAATTAATTCCGACAATAATAGATGCCGTATTATTAATGGTTGAAACACTTCTAGATAACATTGATTTATTAATAGACGCTGGCATTGAATTAATTATTGGCCTTGCTGATGGGTTGATATTGGCTCTACCTCAATTAATAGATAAGATACCTATTATTATTGAAAAACTTATAATAGCGATAACAACAAACTTGCCTAAAATAATCGCAATGGGAGTTGAATTGACTATTAAATTAGCAGTAGGTCTGATTAAAGCTATACCACAATTGGTATCAAAGATACCTCAAATAATTGTTGCGTTAGTCAAGGGATTAGGTGAGGGCTTGAAAAGTATGGCTACTGTTGGGTTAGATTTAGTTAAAGGAATATGGAATGGTATCAGCAATGCGACATCATGGATACTTGACAAAATTAAAGGATTTGGGAAAGCAATTTTAAATGGAATCAAATCATTTTTTGGAATTAAATCACCATCAACATTATTTAGAGATGAAATTGGACTAAATTTAGGATTAGGCGTTGCAGAGGGAATAGAAGACAGCTTATCATCTGTTCAAGATGCTATGAGTGATTTAAATGGGGTAGTGATGAGTGAAGTAAATCCAAAAATGAATCTATCTTCTTTAAGTGGTAATGATTTGGCTATCTCTATGGGTGCTGGCAAACAATATGTTATCAATTTTTATCCTCAATCTTTAAGTCCTAGCGAGTTAGATGTTGCCTTTGATTATATAACAAGAAAGATGGGAGATAGTACATGGTAAGATTATTTTATTTAGAAAATGAAAAAAAAGAATTGTTCGATTTAAATAATTTGAAAGAGTATTGTTTTTTAACTGACCCCAAAAATTTGGGTCTAAGCTTTCAAAATGATTTAGAATTGTTGGGTAATACATTTATTATAAAAAATAGTGAAATTATTGCTTCTAGTTTTGATGCTGTTTTAAATTTTGCAAGTTATGATAATTATAATAAATTTGTGAATTTTGTTATGGAATCTGAAAGTTTAAAACTCAAATATGTTGTACCATTTAAAAACCACAAAAAAACTTATTATAGAGAATGTAGAATAAAAATATTAACAAAAAGCGAAAAAAACAAAACAAAATTACTTAGCGAAAATATTGTTTTAGATTTTGTTGGATTATGGTATTTAGATAATACTAATATTTTTGATATGGCACACGATGAAGATGAAATGCGATGGGATTTTATTTGGGATAGTAGAACAATAGATTATGGGGCTAAAGTAATTCATTATACTAACAAAGGGCATACTCCAGCAATGTTTAAAATAGAACTAAATGATAGTTTAATAGAGCTTACAATAACTATTAAAAATTCAAAAGAGGAAGACATCTTAACTTTAGATTTTTCTGAGTTAGATATAAACACAGGTGATAAATTCATGTATTCAAATCTAGATAATGATTTATATATTCAATTAATAAAGGCAGATGAAGAGATAATTAATTTATTTAATGAAGAAAATATTGATATTACTAAAAATATATTTCCAAAATTAGAACGTGATACTTATGAAATAAGCATAAATGTGAAAAATGAAGTTACAAGTGGATATGTCAGCATTTATGAATTTTATTACGGAGTTTGATATGATAGGTATTGTTTTAGATAAATATAATTTCAAAACGAAAACCTTTTTTGAAATAATTGACTATGAAGTGCTTGAAGATGAGGAGACTAATGCAGTTTCTATCATAAAGACAATTAAAGACTTTGAATATAATATTGGAGATTTTGTATTTATAAATGATTTAAATTATAAAGGTGTAGTAGCTGATATTTTCAAAGAAAATGGTGTGAGAACAATAAAAATTAAGTATATATTAAATATGTTTGATAAAAAAGTACTTCTTCAAAACCAAGGGTTGATTTCTAGTGATGGATTGGAAGACTTTATATTACATACCATTCAAGACAATTATATAAATAATGTAGATGCAATACTAAATATTGAATATTTAAATATTGAAATACTAACTCATACGAAATTAAATTTTACACCAAGTAATGAAAATGGGATATATAACTTGCACACTTTTTTGAATAATTGTACACAAAATTACAACATAAAATTTGACTTTAATTATGATAGTAAAACTCATAAATTAAATATAACAATATATATGCAAGAGGAAGAAACAATTTTTATAGATAAAGATGTCAGTGACATTATAGATTTTGTAGAAACCTATGATTTAGATGTAATATCAAAGGTAACAGTAAAAACAGAAACCAATATTAATAGCTGGTATTTGTTAAATAATCGAACAGTAACTAATAATATTAATGATTCAAATAGAGTAATTGGAAGTGAAGATATAATTTTCGTTGAAAATGAAGATGAAGCTTATCAAGAAGCTCTCAATATATTTAAGGTTAATAAATATAATCATTTAATTGAATTCAAGATTAACGAAAATACAAAACTAATAGATATGAAAGATATTAAAATAAGAAAAAACGTAAAAATAAAAATTAATGAAAATATTTTAGAAAGTTATATTTCGGCTATATCCAGATATAAAAACAATAATTTTATAAATATAAAACTAGGAAATATAAGAATAAACTTTATTGATAAATATAATTTAAGGAGGAGATAACATGCTAGAGGGACACACATATTGTAAACAACTATTTAAAAATGAGGCTTGGAGAGTGTTTATGAACACTTTTTTAAATGGTCATGAGGGAATTATTAATAATATAATGAAAAACTGCGAAATAGAAAATAAAAATACAAATGTACTTATTAATACTGGATATTTTTTAATTCAAGGAGGATTATTAAATGTTTCAGATGAAATAACATTAAGTGTTTCAAAAGATGAAAATACGCATTGTAGAGTAATTTGTGAAATAGATTTGAATAAAAATAATTCAGAAACTGTTTTTTCACAAGGTAGCTTCAAAATAATTGGAGCAAAAGGAAGTTATCCAAATTTAGTAAAGGAAGATATAATCAGAGAAAAAGGAATATATCAATATGAGTTTGCTAGGTTTCAAAAAAAGGCTAATACGGATGTTATAACTGATTTTTTTGATACCAGAAGCTACTTAGATTTTAATAGCGTATATTTGGAATTACAAAATAAAATAGCGACATTTAATAATGATTTTGCTAATTGGTTGCAAGCGTTTAGCAAAAGTTCAGAAATAGAATTTAATACATGGTTTGATGCTATAAAAGAAATATTAGATGAAGATGTAGCAAGTAAACTACTAAATATGATAGGGTTATTAAAAGATTTAGAAACACAAAATAAATCAAACTTGGTTAGTGCTATTAATGAAAACATAAATAATTTTATTAATGTAAAAAACTATGGAGCTACTGGAGATGGAATAACTGACGATACTATTGCAATTCAAAATGCAATAAATGAGGGTGCAACAAAA
>JGI994J12354_10002488_pt1 | contig 17883 bp, 12 predicted proteins | sample IntmicLarv3ML3BL_FD_12354 | JGI IMG/M metagenome (IMG submission 12354) | reverse complement strand
TCCGGGACAATCTTTGTGCGCCGGAATCATTGCCGTCGTTTCAAGCATCAATCCCATGCTCGCGTTCAGCGGCGCAATCATTTTCAATTCTTCAAAAGACAAAATACCGCCGTTCACATGCGGCAGCAAACCGTAATCCAATGCCAAGCGGCACAAATGAGCGGTATATTCAATCACCGTGTCAAATCCGGAATCATTTAACTGCTTCTTAAATCGAGCATTAAACCCTTCCTTTTCTTCCGGATATTCACCGAATGCAAACAAACATTCGGTACATCCGGTTTCCGCGCCCTTCTTAAAAACAGCTTCCGCTTCTTTTTCCGTTACTAAAAAAGCTTCTTTATGGTCAGGATTTCTGCGAAATCCGCAATAGGCGCATTTATTTCGGCAGACGTTTGTCACGGGAACGAAAACATTTTTTGAATATGTAATCGGTCGCGTTTTCATAATCCGTTCCGCCGAAGTTCATTTTAATGATTTTTTTAATGATTTAATTACGGATTTGCTAAAAACAATCTGCCGATTATGAATTTGTTAATTAAAATCAGCTTTCTGAATCAGTTTTAACGCTTTTTGAACGCCGAACGTAATTCCTTCAATTTCAATGCCGCCTTCCCCTTTTGCGCCGTCGCCGACAACAATCAGATTTGAAACAGGCGTTTTGTTTCCGAAATCTGTTCCCGAAAACGCACGGTTGACCGGCCATCTGCCGGAATGCACCTGCACCACTAAAATTTCAATATTTTTATCGGGGAACATATCTTTGACATCTTCCAATCCAAGTTCGATTTCGTTCTGAATATCGGCTTCTCCCAATTTATCCAACGCCGTTCTTTGATGACACATCACCAAATGTTTTCCCGGCGGCGCCAGATTCGGGTCCGCATTGGTGACTTCATTCAAACCGTTAATCCGATTCGCATAAGGCGTCAGCATTAAAGAGCAGCCGTCCGGCAATAATTGTTCATCCGAAGCGAAACAAATTTTCAAACCGGCCGACGGTTTCATCTGATTCAGATTTTTGATGTATTTTTCATATTCCGACAGCGATTCCTTTACAGAATCCGAAAGTGCCGAATCCGACAGACCGCCAAAAACGCCGTCAAATTCGCAGATTTCCCAAGCTTCAACGTGGCCGATATCGCTGATAATTAAATCCGCAAAAACGTCTTTTGCATCCTTTTCACCAATCTTTACGCCGACCGCTTTTCCGTCTTTAATTATGATTTTCGTAACTTCGGCGTTTGTATAAACAATCCCGCCGAATTCCGATATAATTCTTAAAAGCTCATTTGTAATGGAAGAGCAGCCGCCGACAACAATTCCGGGTCCGCCCTGTTTAACAACATTGGTCAATATTCCAAAAACCTCTTTCGTCGACACTTCGTCGGCGGTTGTGCTCAGTGCCCAACCCGTAAACGAATCCGCGCATCTGTCAATTCTGTCGTCTTTAACATACTTGGAATACCATGTTTTAAAACCCATGCTTCCGGGGCGGCTCAATCCCATTTTAAAACAAAATGTCAGCCATGCCATCATGAATTTGTTTTTAGATGTCAAATGCTTCTTAAAGTCGACATGAGAGATATCTTCAAAACCGCTCTTGTAACTCTTTTCCTCCAGATTTTTCGGCATTCGGACAATTGCCAGCGGGTTCGATTGAATGATCTTAATGTCTGCGCCAAGCCCTTTAAGCATTGTCGCAAGCGGACCTGTCTCTCCGTGCGGAATCATGTGCAGCGCGCCTGTTGAAAGCTGATATCCTTTATACTCTATATTTGTAAAGCGTCCGCCGATCAGCTTTAATCTTTCATAAATCTCGACTTCCCAGCCGTCTTTTGCAAGGCTTGCCGCCGTCAGCAAACCGCCGAGGCCGGAACCGATAATAATTGCCTTTTTGCCGTTCTTAACACATGTTTCATCTGCTGTCATCTTTTTCCTCCTCACCTGGTTGAGCCGGATTCAATCGCTTTCATCGGGCAATAAGACATGCAGACTTTACAGTCTCTGCATTTTTCCGTAATAACAGCTCTTCCTTTGGCAACGATTGCATCATACTTGCAGAACGCAACACATTGGCTGCAGCCGACGCAATTATTATTCACATACATTTTAACTCGTCCACCGACAAACTTTTTATGTCCGCCGCTTTTTTCTCAAACGTTTGCGGCGGAGATGATATTATTTCAAAAATTAATGAAAAGATGATTTGGAGCCTTATTTACTTTTACTTTATATAAATGTATCATTCGCTTTTGAAAACTGAATTTTATCACTTTTTAAAATGATTTAATTCGTTTTTGAAAGCTTAATTTTCAGCCGGCGGAATATTTTGTTCGTCTTCTTTTTTATTGTTTGATATTGAAAATGCATTGATTCCGTATTTCCGAATCATTTGCAAACTTGCCAACGCGCCTGCAACTATATTTAAATAATACGTAATGGCGCGCCATGCAATGACAACCACGCCGACAAGCGATGCCGGAACAAATAACGAATACAGCGTTAAGGCGGCAATCTCGCTGATTCCGCTCGCTCCGGGAGTTGCCGGAATAATCATAATGATGGCAAGAACAACTTGCGTTGCAAAAAGAAGACTCAAATCCGGATGTATATTTAATCCGAGAAGAATCAGCCAAAGAATTGAGAAACGGATAATCCAATAAAGCGTTGTGTAAAAAACGGCCGTGATTAAGTTGAATCTTCCGACGGAAATGAATCTCTTGAAACTGGATCTGAACAAATCAATTTCATTTTCCGATACCAGAATTGCTTTTTGAATTTTCGGCTTGTATTTTTCAGATGATTTTCGCTCTAAAAAGATTAAGATTTTCCGAACCAGTTTTTTGACAAATTCAGGATTGATAATTACATAAATCAGTACGGCTAAAAGGATAATTATGCCGGCCGTTCCGGCGTAAAGAAGCGTATCTATTCCCCATATTCCGGCGCCCGTCTCTCTCTTAAAAAAGAGTCTTAAAATAAACATTGACGGAATCAGACAAATAAGTATGAAAAAGACGTCTAAAAATCTTTCCATAAATATGACGGCAGTTGCTTTTCCTACAGGAACCTTGGCATTTTTCCGAAGAAGCAGAATTCTGACCGGCTCGCCGCCGATAGACGCCGGCGTCAGCGACGCTAAAAGAATTCCCGTCAATATATTTTCAAGAGCATATCGTGTTCGGATTCGGTATCCGAGGGAACGGAGCAAAAATTTTGTCTTTTTTGCCGTCAAAACATATGAAATAATCTGAAATGCGATTGCAAGTACAATGTATTCCGGCCGGATTGTTTTGAGCGATTCAATGGTATCGGCATCTGTCGTCAGTACGATAATGGCAAGCGCTGAAATCAAACTGATTATCAGGCTGATTATGAAAAATTTTTTATAATTGACCATTTTTAAGCCGTCTGCAGGGACATCATTTTAGAAAATTACGAGCTGATATCATTTAAAAATCATGACAAATCACTGACATCGGTTTCATATAATTTTTATGAACCGCTGACATCAATTTCGTATTTCTCATTTAATACGTTTTCCTTAACATTTTTTCCTTTTTCAATCATGGTTTCCGGCCACAATTTCACACCCGAGTGAATTGTTATATCATCTTTAAGAACAGAATGCGGGCCGATGATTGTTCCGTTTTCCAGACTGCATCCCGCACCGATTTCGGAATTGCTGTCAACGATTGCGCCGGACAGCGTTGTGTTTTTTCCGATTTTCGTTCCGTCAAACACATACGATGACAGGATTTTAACATCGTCTTCAATCACGCAGTTTGACCCGATAACCGAATACGGGCCGATTAAAACACGCTCTCCGATTATGGTATTCTCGCCGATTGTCAGCGGACCGACAAGGGATGAATTGTTTCCGATTGAAACAGAGGTTCCGACATGAAGCGGTCCTTGTATTTTGCCGTTGGAAATGAAATTGCCTTCCAATATGGTTTCGCTCATCCCGTCCAGCATCCATTTCTGCGCATCTCTGTACGCGCCGGCGCTTCCGACATCTGTCCATCTCCCGCGAACAAGAATACCGTTAATCCGTTCTTTTTTCTGAAGCATTTGCGGGAATAAGTCTTTTGCGAAGTCGAATTTTTTCTTCTCGGGAATCTTATCAAAAACGGACGGGTTGCAAACATAAATTCCCGTACTTGCCAAATTACTGAATATTTCCCCCGCTTTTGGTTTTTCAAAGAAGCGAAGAATCCTGTTATCAATATCCATATCGGCAATACCGAATTCGCGCGGATCGTCAATCGAAAGCAAACCGATTGTTACTTCCGCATCATTGTTTTGATGAAATCTAAACATTTCACGCAGATTCAGAGTCATTACATGGTCGCCGCCGACAATGATAAACGGTTCGTTCCCAAGGTATTTCTGCGCATTTTTAACGCTTCCGGCGGTTCCCAGTTTCTCTTTTTCATAAACGTAATCCAAATGAACGCCGTACATGCTTCCGTCGCCAAGGACATTTTCGATATCTTCTCCTTTATATCCAAGCGTCAAAACAATTTCATTGAAACCTTCTTTGGCAAGGTGTTCTATTAAATGAAGGACTGATGGTTTATTCGATATCGGGATCATTGGTTTAGGCCGGCGGAATGTCAGCGGACGCAGGCGGGTTCCCGTGCCGCCGCACATAATACATGCTTTCATGAAATCTTATATTTCCTGCACGTTTATATAAATTCGCTCTGTCAAATCTGATTTTTTATTCGAACGTATTTCCTCGCTTTCGTTAAAAACATTTAATTGTCAAAAAGACCTTTTTCATTTGCTTTATCTTTTTATTCGAAAACATTTGCTTGTTTTCCGGATTTTTTCTTAAATTCGGGGGAATTTAATTGGGGATTAAAAATGAAAATACGGCAGCAATCGATGCTGTTTCGGTCGATTCGGCCGGCGCGGATTCGCTGTCTTTGGGAATTGATGCCGGCGGAACATATACGGATGCCGCATTGGTAAATATGAAAACGCATACGATTGTTCAGTCTCAAAAAGCGCTGACGACGTACCCGAATCCGCTCGGCGGCATTCAAAATGTTCTGAATCAGCTGGATGCTGAAAAACTGAAAAAAGTGGACTTGCTTTCGGTTTCAACAACTTTTGCGACCAACACGATTCTTGAAAAGAACGGTGCGCCTGTTGCGCTTATTCTCATCGGTACCCAAAAAGTTCCCGAACATTTGAAAGACAATTGTGTTGTCGTTAAAGGCGGTCACAATTACCGCGGCGTTGAACATGAGGCTTTGGATATCGATGCCGTTAAAGCGTATGTCCTTTCCGTTAAAGATCATGTTTCTGCGTATGCCGTTTCGTCTTTTTACAGTATTTTAAATCCGGCGCACGAAACTGAAGTGCGTCAGCTGATTATGGAATTAACCGGCTGTCCCGTTGTCTGCGGTTATGAATTGGCGCAGTCTCTGGGGGCTTACGAGCGCGGCGTGACCGCTTATCTGAACGCATCGCTGCTTCCGGTGGCCCGCATGTTTTTGGAAGCTGTTTCCGATGAGGTCAAACGGCGCGATATGAATATCAAAGCCACAATGCTGAAATGCAACGGCGCGGTCGCCCTGTTTGACGAAGTCATGGACCGTCCGGTCGAAACAATCTTTTCAGGTCCGGCTGCCAGTGTCCTTGGCGCCGCATTTTTATCCGGAAAAAATACCTGCCTGGCAATCGATGTCGGCGGAACAAGTACGGATGTTTCTATGGTCGCAGACGGCATTCCTCAAATTTCGGATTTGGGCGCAACAGTCGGCGGCTGGAAAACAAAAGTCCGTGCCATTAAAATGGAAACGATTGCCGCCGGAGGCGACAGCCATATTTGGATTGATGCGCCTTCCGTTCCGGATGCGCTTTTATCTTCCATCCGCATCGGTCCGAGACGCGTCATTCCGCTTTGCCGCGCCGCTTTAATGTATCCGGAAATGGAAGACCTTTTCAAAGAACATTGGGTTCCTCATAACCAAAGTTTAAACGAATTTCTCCAAAAGACAACGCTTGTTCTCAAAAGCGGTTATGAAGCTATGCATTTATCTCCGGAAGAAGAAATCGTTTACAATAAAATCCCAAGTCGGCCGACTTTTGTCAATGATTTGGACTGGAGTACTTTTCCGGAAAATGAAATTCCGTTTGAAACAATTGAAACGCTTGTCAATAAACGGCTGATTCAGTTGATCGGGTTTACGCCGACAGATGTCCTTCACGTGACGGGCGAGTTTAGTGAATGGGATGTAAAAACAGCGCAGACAGGCGCTCGAAAAATTGCGGAAATTTTCAATATCCAAAAAGAAGATCTCTGCCGCCTGATTAAACGAATGTTTGCAAAAGCGATGGCTTTAGAAACCGTTTATTTCTTGAATGATTCTCTTTCCAAAGACGAGCTGCGTGTTTTCATGGACCGGTTCGGCGGCGAAACGCATACGCGCTGTAAAATTGACATTCCGATTGTTTTAATCGGCGCTCCTGTCCGTTGTTTCATTCCGGAACTTGAAGAATTTCTGGATGCCGAGATTATTGCGCCCGATTACTATGACGTCGGCAACGCGGTCGGCTGTCTGGCAGGAAAATTGGCGAAGCGTGTTGAAATTCATGTGGACGTTGAATCCAAAGAAGAAGAGAACGGCTCATGGTCCACCCGATTTATCATCTACACATCGGAAGGGCAAAGAGCGTTTGCATCCAAAGAAGATGCTGTCAGATATGCGGAAATGTTTGCCAAAAAAGACATTTACAAATATATGCTTGAAAACGACATCCTGCAAGAAGATGTGGAAATCAAAGTTAAAACAAAAGAATTGATTTACAATTCAACCCGTCCGCCTGTTCGGATTGATGTCGTCATTGAAGGCTTTGCCGAAAACAAAGTTTAATTTGCAGAAAATAAAGTTTGATTTCGGGTGACTGTGTCATCGAGACAAGCCTGTTTCTCTTTTTTAAAAATAGAAAATATAAACCTGCGGATTAAATGTCCGCAGGATGTTTATTTTAAGACCGCTCGAGATTCAAGCGGTTTCTTTTTTCATTTCTCTTTTATGAATCTGTCTGGCAATCAGTTTCTGTCCTTCAATGAACAGCAGCATTGCGAAACAAAGTCCGAGAATGACAACCCCTTCTGAAAGTGTTAGGGCAGTCAAGCCGAAGATTTCCCGAAGGAACGGCGTCATCACAACAATTAACTGAAGCGCGGCCGATCCGAAGAACGCTAAAACCAAGTACGGGTGCTTCCTAAAATCAATCGAAAAGATACTGTGACGTTCGGATTGGAAACCGAGTGCGGCAAACAGCTGAACAAGCGACAGCGTAATAAACGCCATCGTGATGCCCGTTTCCGGTGAAACGGCTCTTCCGACAGAGTAAGCGGTCAGCGTTAAAATAGCCGCCGCTAAACCGACAAGGAAAATGCTGAACCACTGCTTGCGGTCAAAGAACGGTGTTTTTTGATCGCGCGGCGGTCTTTCCATAATATCCTTCTCAGGCGGTTCGACACCAAGTGCGAGCGCGGGGAATGTATCCGTGACCAAGTTAATCCACAAAATATGAATCGGGGACAGCAATGTGAATCCCATAATCGTTGCCGTTAAAATCGCAATCACTTCACCCATATTAGACGAAAGCAGGAAGCGAACGGTTTTATGAATATTGTCAAAAATGCTGCGCCCTTCTTCGACGGCAAGAACAATTGTCGCGAAATTATCATCCGTTAAAACCATGTCTGACGCGCCTTTTGCAACATCCGTTCCGGTAATTCCCATGCCGACGCCGATGTTTGCGCTTTTCAAAGCCGGCGCGTCATTGACACCGTCACCGGTCATGGCGACAATCTTTCCGCGTTTCTGCCATGCGTCCACGATTCGAACTTTGTGTTCGGGAGAAACACGCGCGTAAACGCCGATACTTGTGATTTTTTGATCCAATTCCGAATCGCTCATTTCTTCCAATTCGGCACCGGTGATCGCAGTTCTGCCGTCGTCCAGTAATCCGAGATCATTGGCAATCGCAACGGCTGTCGTGATGTGGTCGCCCGTAATCATTACCGGTGTAATTCCGGCGGCATGACACGTCTTAATGGTTTCTTTCACTTCCGGCCGGGCGGGGTCAATCATGCCCGATAAACCGCAGAAAATCAATCCGTTTTCCGTTCCTTCCATGTCTTCAGGAACGATTTTTTCATCGTCTTTGTAAGCAAAAGCAAGAACACGGAGTGCATTTTCAGCCATTCTTTCGTTGGCCGCTAAAATTTCCTGCCGCATTTCGTCTGTCAGCGGAATGATTTTTCCGTCTTTGTATGCCGAAACCGAACGACGGACAACGCCTTCCGCAGCCCCTTTGACAAAAATCCGAAGGCTGCCCGAAACATCATCCTTCAAATATTTCGCATCAACCGCAACGGTTGAACGTTTTCGATCGGATTCAAACGGAATTTCTCCGGCGCGGACCCTGCCTCGAAGTGCTTCCTGCGTCCAAAGAGAATTTTTCGTTAAGTAGTCGATCAATGCGGTTTCAGTCGGGTCGCCGACAGGCTTTCCTTCTTCATCGATTCTGGAATCGTTGCAGTGACCGAACGCTTCTGTTATCGGAACGAGTTTTTCGGATGCAGGATCTTCAATGTCTTCAAAAACCCACATCTTCACAACTGTCATTTTATTTTGCGTCAATGTTCCTGTTTTATCGGAACAAATGACTTGGGTCGAGCCGAGCGTTTCAACAGCGGGCAGTCTTCGGACAAGCGCGCCTTTTTTCGCCATTCGGGACATACCCAATGCCAAAACAATCGTGACGGCCGCAACCATTCCTTCCGGAATTGCGGCGACAGCCAATGAAACTGCCGTAAGGAACATGGTGACCGTATCTTGATTGGTCACATAGCCGATTCCGAAAACAGCAACGGCAATGATAATAACTATAATTGAAATGGATTTAGAAATCTGATTGAGCTTTCTTTGAAGCGGCGTGATTTCTTTTTTCGTTTCAGCCAACTGTCCGGCAATCTTTCCGATTTGTGTTTCCATGCCGACAGCGATGACGACACCGCTTCCGCGGCCGTAAACAATGTTTGTTCCCATGAACGCCAAATTGGTTTGGTCGCCCGGAGATAATTTCCCGCCGGCGCCTTTCGGGATTGCCGTGCTTTTGTCGCTCGGGCGCGATTCTCCCGTCAATGCTGATTCTTCAATTTTTAAGGAATTGGATTCCGCTATTCTCAGGTCGGCCGGAATCGAATCGCCGGCTTCCATAAGCACGATGTCGCCGAGAACCAATTCAAAAGCCGAAATATTTTTGACGGAGCCGCCCCGCATCACGCGGGCATGCGGCGCAGCCATCTTTTTTAATGCTTCTAAAGAGGCTTCCGCTTTGTATTCCTGGACTGTTCCGAGAAGGGAATTTAATAAAACAACAATGCCGATGATGATAGTATCAATCGGAAATTCGCCTTCCATATAACTGATGTAAGCCGTAATAATTGCGGCTGCAATCAATACCCAAATCATTAAGTCTTTAAATTGGGATAAAAAAATAGATATGACTGACCGTTTTCCTTTTTCTTCAAGTTTGTTCGGTCCGAATTTATTTAAACGGTCGGCCGCTTCTTCGGCAGTCAATCCCTGCACAGTTGTTTCCAACATTTTGCAGGTTTCTTCTTCCGATAAAGAGCACCAGTCCGCAGATAATTTTTGGTCTATTTCACTCCCTCCGGGAAATTTTAATCAAACCATCTGTGAAATAAAAAGTAATGTGTAAAAAAAGTATATAATTTTTTTTAATAAAAAATAAAGAGATACGGTCGCACAATAGGCAATCGCTTATGTTTTGAGGATTTAATTCGGTAAAATAAAAAAAGAAGGAGGATAAAATTATTTATCCTCATTTTCAATCGATATTTGGGCGCCGACAAGCCGCGCAATCGGGACTCTGTAAGGGGAGCAGCTGACATAATTCAATCCAATTTCATAAGCGAATCGGACGGAATTCGGCTCGCCGCCGTGTTCGCCGCAGATACCCATTTTCAAGCCGGGTTTTGCGGTTCTTCCTTTTGAAATGCCGATGCGCATGAGTTCGCCGACACCTTCGCGGTCAATAACGGCGAACGGGTCTTCCGGCAGAATCTGCCCTTCAATGTAAAGCGGAATAAATTTTGCCACATCGTCTCTTGAGAAGCCGAAGGTGGTTTGCGTCAAGTCGTTTGTTCCGAATGAGAAGAAATCGGCTTCGGCTGCAATTTTGTCAGCGGTAATTGCTGCGCGCGGCAGTTCAATCATGGTTCCGATGGTATATTCAATGCGGATGCCGCATTCTTTCATGACTTCTTCAGCCGTTTCGTTCACGTCTTTTCGCGTGATTTCCAATTCTTTGACATGGCCGACAAGCGGAATCATGATTTCCGGTTTGACGACAATGCCTTCTTTTGACAGCTGACAGGCGGCTTCAAAAATAGCGCGCGTCTGCATATTGTAAATTTCAGGGTATGTAATTCCCAAGCGGCAGCCTCTGTGACCGAGCATCGGATTCAATTCATGCAAATTCACGACACGGTTAATCATGCCGACGACTTTGTCAATTTCTTTTTGCGGCGCGTTCTTTTCTTTTATTTCAGCCAACTCTGCCTGAAGTTCATACACTTTTGGGAGGAATTCGTGAAGCGGCGGGTCTAAATATCTGATTGTGACCGGCTTTCCCTGCATAACGCTCAGAATATCATGGAAATCCTGACGCTGCATCGGAAGCAATTTGTTCAAATATTTTTCACGCTCTTCTTTCGTTTCCGCCAAAATCATATCGCGGACGGCTCGAATTCTGTCTTCTGCGAAGAACATATGTTCGGTTCGGCAAAGCCCGATGCCTTCCGCACCCAAATCTAATGCCTTTTGAGCATCTTCGGGTGTGTCGGCATTGGTACGGACACCGATTTTACGGAATGTGTCCGCCCAAGACAAAAGAACTTCAATTTCGCTGCTGATTTCCGGCGGAATCAAAGGCATTTCGCCCAGTATAACGCAGCCTGTGCTGCCGTCAATTGTAATATAATCCAATTCTCTAATTTCAATGCTGCCGACGAAGAATTTTTTGTTTTCGGCAGAAATTGTAATTTCCCCGCAGCCGACAACACAGGGTTTTCCCATGCCGCGTCCGACAACCGCTGCGTGCGATGTCATTCCGCCGCGAACGGTTAAAACACCCTCGGCAACATACATGCCGCCGATGTCTTCCGGCGATGTTTCGGTTCTGACAAGGATGATTTTTTCGCCTTGTTCTTTCATCATTTCGGCATCTTCAGGCGTGAATACAACTTTACCGACAGCGGCTCCCGGAGATGCGGGCAGACCTTTCGCAATTACATTTTGTTTTGCGGACGGGTCAATCATCGGATGGAGGAGCTGATCAATCTGCTGAGGCGTCACGCGCATAACAGCTGTTTTTTTGTCGATTAAGCCTTCTTCAACCATATCCACGGCAATCTTTGACGCAGCTTTTGCCGTTCTTTTTCCGCTTCTGGTTTGAAGCATGTAAAGTTTTCCTTCTTCAATCGTAAATTCGATATCCTGCATGTCCTTGAAATGCTTTTCAAGGGTTTGACAGATATCGGTTAATTGTTTGTATGCCTCCGGCATTTTTCTCTCAAGCGTTGAAATTTCAGACGGTGTTCGAATACCGGCAACGACATCTTCGCCCTGGGCATTGATGAGATATTCACCGAAGAATTTGTTTTCGCCGGTGGAAGGATTTCTGGTAAACGCAACGCCGGTTCCCGACATCTCGCCCATGTTTCCGTAAACCATGGACTGAACATTGACGGCGGTTCCCCAGTCTCCGGAGATATTGTTAATTTTTCTGTAGGTGTTGGCGCGCGGAGAATTCCATGAATCAAAAACCGCGTTAATTGCCATGAATAATTGTTTTTCAGGTTCTTGCGGGAAGTCAAATCCTTTTTCTTTTTTGACAATTCCCTTAAAAGCCGTCACCAATTCTTTCAAATCATTTACGGATAAGTCAGTGTCGGATTCAATTTTGATTTTCTTTTTTGTTCTTCTAAAACTTTTTCGAAATCATTGAATTCGATTCCTAAAACAACATCGCCGAACATTGAAATAAAGCGGCGGTAACAGTCATAAGCAAAACGGGCGTTTCCTGTTTTATCGGACAAGCCGACAACGGAATTATCATTCAGCCCTAAGTTTAAAACAGTGTCCATCATACCCGGCATGGAAATGCGGGCGCCGGAACGTACGGAAACAAGAAGCGGGTCTTTGTTGTCACCGAGTTTTTTACCGGTTGTTTTTTCTAATTTTTCGACCGAGCTTAATATTTCCCGGCGCATTTCATCTGTCAAGCCTTTGCTTTTTAAATAATGCGTGCAGGCTTCGGTTGAAATTGTAAAACCCGGCGGCACCGGGATGTTTAAGTTTGCCATCTCGGCAAGGTTGGCACCTTTTCCGCCGAGCAATTCTTTCATATTACTTTTTCCTTCTGTCTGATCTGCGCCAAACATATAAACGTACTTTACCAAAGTATCCCTCCGTTCATTTTTCATTCATTTTTAACTGGCGTGGCACCGTTTTTTAAGACGTTTCTTCTTCGATATTTTCGAAATTTTCGGATAAAGTCCCTTAAACAGTTCAACGGGACTGATTAATAAAAATGAGTCACATCGAAAAAACAATCGGGAGGATTCGCCACAAATCAGCTGCCGATTGCCTATGTCAAATGTATAGATGGAAATTGAAATTTAATCATTATAAAGCTGTCCATCACAAAATTATAATGAAATATATGTTATTTTTTATATTGATTTTCGGCAATTTTTGTCTTATTCTCCGATAACATTCATTTCAGAAATACGGATTGACGGCGTGACAATTCCGCCGACATTCCGGACATCGGTACCTGCGCCGTCTATGTTTTTGAGCATATCGAAAATGTTGCCGGAAATCATCACGGATTTTATCGGTTTTGTCAGTTCGCCGTTTTCAATCAAAAAGGCGTTTCGGCCTTCAACTGAAAAGTCGCCGGAAATTTCATTGGCGGTATGCGCGCCGATGATGGTGTTGACATAAATGCCGTGTTTCGTTTCGGCGATGATATCGCTTGTCGGAAATTTGATGACAAAATTGCTCAAACCGACGGAAGGAACGGATGAATAAGAGTATCGGTATCCGTTTCCGGTACTTTTGACATCGTCTTTTCCGGCGGTATAGCTGTCATACAAATATGATTTCAAAATGCCTTTTTCAATCACCGCTGTTTTTTGAGTCGGCGTTCCCTCATCATCAAACGGACCGCTTGCGATTCCGCCGGAGAGCGTTCCGTCATCTGTAATCGTCAGTTTTGAGTTTGCGATTTCATCTTCCAATCGTCCCGCAAGCATTGAGCGGTCTTTTTGAATATTGTCGGCATCAATCGATGGCTCCAATGTGTTTTCAATAATATCGGCAAATGAAAACGGATGGAAAATCACCGGCAGTTTTTCGGTGCCGATTGTCGTTCCTTTCATTGATTTTTTCGCCAATTCCGCCGCATTTACGCCGATGGCGGAGAAATCAATTTCTTTCTTTCGGGAAATCATGTAATCATAAGCGGTTGAAACATCACCCGATTCCGTTGTCACATCAACAAATCCGGAAACGGCGGTTCCCTTTTTTTCACCGATTAAGCCGTTTGTGTTCATGATTAAAAAATATGAAATCGATCTTGAAAAGCCGCCGGATGTCGGCGTGATGTTTCCGACTTTTTTAACGCCGGAAATCATATCGGCGGCACAGCCGATGCATTCATCCAAACTCATTTCTTCAATTCGAGCGTCATACAGACCGTCAACCGAGCTGTATGCTGCTTTTGCCGGGAAACTTTTGAAAAGCGGATCCGCTTCCATCACTTTTGCGGAATCAATCGCCGTTTTCAAGGTGTCTTTCAAATTCGATAAAACATTTGTTCCGGCAAAGCCGACGGCGCCGCCAACAACCGCCCGGATGCCGTATCCTGCGTTTGTTGTCTTTTTAGCGGTTTCGATAATATCTGTTTTAAATTGGATGCTTGTGAATTCGCCGATCGAAAAGACAATTTCCGCTTCATCGGCGCCCCATTTTTCAGATAAAGAGAGAACGCTGTCGATTCCCGCTTTGATGTCTTCCGTCATCTGTATGTTTTCAGGGAACTGTTTGCCTTTCATTTTAAGCCCCCCCGACGGTTGCTTTTTCAATCGAAATATGCGGCGCGCCGTCCGTTACGGGGACGGTTTGTCCGAATTTACCGCAGTGTCCGGCGTGCAGTTTCAAATCTTTTCCGACCATTTTGATTTGGTTCAAAATATCCAGCGTTTGGCCCGAAAGGGACACATCGCGCACCAAATCCGCAATTTCTCCGTTTTTGATGATGTATCCTTTTTCGGCGTTGAACTGGAAAACACCTTCACCCGTATTCACCTGCCCGCCGCGCGAACCGATTAAGTAAATGCCGTCTTTGATGTCTTCGAGGATTTCTTCAAAAGAAGCGTCCCCCTTGTCGATGTAAGTATTGCTCATGCGGACGACCGGCATAGCATATCCCTGAGCGCGGGCGTTTTTAGAAACGCTGCCGAAAACGCCGGCGGTTTCTCGGGAGTGCATGTATGAATTCAAAATTCCGTCTTGAATCAAAACTGTTTTTTCAGACGGCGCGCCTTCCGCATCAAACGGATAATAACCGTATTCGTGGATGGTCGGGTCGTCAATCACCGTAATTTTCGAAGATGCGATTTGTTTTCCGAGTTTTCCCGACAAAACGGAATCGTTCTGAAGCACCAAATCCGCTTCCGATGCGTGTCCGACGGCTTCGTGCGTAAAGACGCCGGCCAATTCCGGGTCTAATATGACGGGCAATGCGCCGCCTTTTGGGGTTTTAGCTTTCAAAAGATCCAGCGCCGTTTTTGCCGCTTCCTGTGCCAAAACAAACGGATCATTCTTCTCAAAAATTTCGTAGCCGGAAATGTTGAATCGGCTTTCTCTTCCCGCCTGGTATACACCGCTGTCGGATGCCACTGCCGACACGGAAAATCCGCTGCGGACAGTGTTGTATTCTTTTTCATTTCCTTCTGAATTAATGTATTTGGTTGACAATATGGTTTCCGAATATGAAACGCGGGTGCTTTTTATGCCGTCAGCTTTTGCATATGTTTCGATTTCTCGGAGCAGCGCCACTTTTTCTTCGATGCTGATGTCTTCCGGATTCCTTTTTATTGTCGGCATCGGTCCGGTTTTATTTTTTGAAACCGGTCCCAAGACTACTTTTTCTTTGGGCGTGTTTCTGTTCATGGAAGCGGCCAATTCAGAGGCGTTTTTAATGCCTTCTTCCAAATCGGTTTCGCCGTCAATAGAAGTGTAACCCCAGGAACCGCGGCAGAGCGCTCGAATTCCGGCGCCTTTCGTATTGTTTTTGGAAATATTTTCCAGTTTTCCGTTATCCAAAATAATCGTCATGGAACGCCCTTCAATCAGATTGGCGTCATAATATTGAATTTGATCCATTTTTTGACCTTTTTTGTTTTTAATTATTTTAAAAATAAGATACTCTTTTTTGTTTTTTATCTATTTATATTTGCCATCTCTACCGGCAAATCCTCTTTTTCGTATTTAAAAAAGCGAATTCGGGGACAGTAAACTATATAAATTTAAAAGCTGTTTTTGCAATCGGTGATTTTAAATGATTGGACTTAAAGGAATTGGTTATGTTACATTGAGTTCGGTTTTACTGGCCGCCGTCATATTCGCATGGTATGCTTTCGGTGCCCCGTTAATCGGTCTTGACTTCACGAATGAAATTAATCAACTTGCAGCAGCATTTATCGGTGTTGCTATCTGTTTCGTTGCATACGCATTAACCAAACCGGACTTCTGATTCCGGTTTATTATTTTATTTTTACTTTTTTGCTTTCATCTGCTTTTCATTCTTACAATTATTTGTTTTTTGTTTTTTAATTCTGTTTTATTCCGCATCGTATCATATCGTTTTTCAAATTTATGAAGCAACAGCTGCACGATTTGATTAAAGTTTTAAAAAACGAATCAGAGCGTAAATTCAAAAGAAAAAATAATGAAAAAAAGGGTAAAAACGAGGAATCCCTCGTTTTTTATTTAGAGAATAATTTCAATGTCCAATTCTTCCGCGAGTTCTTTGTAACGGTTTCGAATTGTCACTTCTGTCACGCCGGCCACATCGGCGACTTCCCTCTGTGTTCGGCGCTCGCCGCACAGAATGGATGCGATGTAGATGGCGGCTGCCGCAACGCCGGTCGGTCCGCGGCCGCTTGTGAGTTCCTTTTCGGATGCCTGTCTTAAGATTTCGACACTTTTGGACTGGACTTCACCTTTTAAGTTTAAGCCGGAGCAGAATCTCGGAACGTAATCAATCGGAGATGTCGGCATGAGTTTGAGCGCCAATTCTCTGGAAATAAATCTGTATGTTCTGCCGATCTCTTTTCGGCTGACTCTTGATACTTCTTCGACTTCGTCGAGCGTTCTCGGAACACCGCACTGGCGGCAGGCCGCGTAAAGCGCGGCGGCGGCAACACCTTCAATGCTGCGTCCGCGAATGAGGTTCTTATCAACGGCTTTTCTGTAAACAACAGACGCNGTTTCACGAACCGTTCTCGGGAGNCCGAGCGCAGATGCCATACGGTCCAATTCGGACAGCGCAAACGCTAAGTTTCTTTCCGTCGCATTGCTGACACGGATACGTCTCTGCCATTTTCTTAATCTGTAAAGTTGGGCTCTGTTTTTGGAGGAAATGGATTTTCCGTATGAGTCGCGGTTTCTCCAGTCAATCATTGTGGAGAGACCCTTGTCGTGAATCGTATATGTCATCGGTGCGCCGACACGTGAGCGTTTCATACGCTGGTCGTGATCAAACGCACGCCACTCGGGGCCTTCGTCCACGAAATCTGCGTCAACGACAAGACCGCAGTCGCCGCAGACAAGCTCGGCGCGCTCATAATCGTGAACAAGATTTTGACTGCCGCACTCCGGACAAGAATACACTTCGGTTTCCTTGGGTGTTTCTTTGTCTTTTTTGGCGCGGATCATCTCTTTGATTTTATCCCGATTGACTGTCTCGGAATATCGAACCCTTTCCATTTCTACCATTTCATCACCGGTTTTATTTTAATATCGGAAGACCGCTCTTTTCAAATATTGCTTATTTATTTTTGTAAGCATAATGCGGCGGATTTAAGCATTTTCACTCATCAATTATATTTTTCAGTATTTCGAAGGTCACTGATGTTTATTTTACGTAAACCTTTTCTTTGACCAATTTCTTTGCCTGATCCGCATCCAATTCTCGAAATATGCGAACCAGAAAATAAGGCTGTGATTCCGACCCGAAGGCCGTCACGATTTTTCCGACGGGACGAACACTTTTGTCAATGACTTGAAGGTTCATCATTTTTTGGAGCGGAGTCTTATCAGGTGTGTCATATTTGACAACAAAACAAGATTTGCCGTGTAAGTGGGAGACTGTTCCGAGCCGTTTCATGAATCCTCAAAATCCGTAAATATTCATCCGCTTAAATTTTTCAAGTATCAATTTTTTCTTGAAAAACATAAACTTTAAATTCTTAAATCGCCTCTGACAGAAATTATATTCTTCTTTTTAATACGTCGAAGCAATGTTCAAGAGCGGTCCGCAATTGAACACATGACTCTATTAGTCTTAATCTCATATTTAAACTTGTCGCAACTGTTATAAAGTAATGTGCATAAGTGTTAAATGTCTCTTTTTTACAATTTATCAAACAAGTCGATTTCTGCTTGAACATAAATCAATTTAAATAAAAATAACGCCGCAAAAAATAAAAAAATAAAAAAATAAAAAAATAAAAAAGAAAATAAAAAA
>JGI994J12354_10002487_pt1 | contig 17890 bp, 20 predicted proteins | sample IntmicLarv3ML3BL_FD_12354 | JGI IMG/M metagenome (IMG submission 12354) | reverse complement strand
CGACAAATACGCAGAGGTAGTCAAGTCTGGCCAACGACGCTAGGTTGAGGGCCTAGTCCTTAGTGGTCCGAGGGTTCAAATCCCTTCCTCTGCACTATTCCTTCTTCTATCGGCTTTTGAAACCTTGAATTTCGTTATTGTGAAGAGTGAATAACCGGAGAGATCTCTCTTTTCGGATAATGGTTGACCTCTCTGACGAAATTATGTATCACTTTCTTAACGATCTCCAACTGTTCGTTGTAGATCATATGTCCCGCACTCGGTATGATCGCCAATTGTGCATTAGGAAACCCATCATAGAACAGTTTCATGGTTTCTACACGCACAGTGTCTCTGTCTCCAGATACAAGAAGGACGGGAGACGTGATCAGCGGAAGCCTATCCATCAGATCAAAGGATTTCAACTTGCCTTTGCAGATCAGTTCGCTGTCGCCCCACATGATCCTGTACACTTCAGGCTGGAAACCAAATACAAGTCTCGAGATTATCGGCATATCGCCCCTTGTAAAATAATAGTGTTGGAAGTACGGGATCAGAGCTTTTCTGTACTCATTCACGTATACTCCTTCTTCCTCATACTTGCTGAGGATGCTTCTCTCGGGCTCCGGAAGAAGGGATAGGTTGACCATTTGATCCCTTTCCCATATGGCTACGTTCAGGAACGGAGAAGAAAGGATCAAAGCTTCTACGCCTTTCGTCTCTTCACGGGAGGCATAAGCCACAGCTAATCCCGCACCCCAACACATTCCGAATAATATGACCTTGGTGAGTTTGAATTCGCGTCTTACATCATCTATCTCATCAATGAACAGTTCGAGACTGTAATCGTTGGGGTTATCGAATTTATCGGATCCTCCGCATCCGAATTGGTCGTAAAAATACATGGGACTCTTCAGTCCCAGAACTTCTGATAATATGGGATCGGAACCAAAACCTGGACCTCCGTGAATCACTAAGATAGGCGTTCCTTTCCCGTCCGGGTTGTTGATATAACAACAGGTCTTGCCTTTTTTCGAAGTGATCATCTTTGCATCTGCGGTTTTTACCATGGTATTCCCCACTTTCAATCAGTTTTCATTGATAGGTTCATTCGTCATCGGTTCCGAAGAGGTCGTTCTTTCCGTCTTTGTCTTTGGGTATGAGAACAAAATCCCGATTGGTAGGCATAGAATGAAGATGAGAGAAATACGAGTCGTCGTATTCATATTTCACGAACCTGCTCAATTCGGGATCCATATTGTAAAGAACTTCCTTCATCGTGTTCTTCACATGTGTTATGCTTTCCTTGGGTATCCCCATGAAGTATTCATCGATCTTCTCTGCATTGAAGTTCATGATCTCTACTGCAAGGTCCTTTCCTGTTTCGGTGAGGAAGATCTGATATTTTTTGCTCTTTTCACTTTTCCTGTCGTCGTAGACGAAGTTCTTCTCTTTCAGTGTTTTTATGATTCGGTTGGTGTTCGCAGGATCAAGGTCCAGGAATCGAGACAGGCCGATCATGGTCTGACCATCCTGCAGCTTAAGCGCCATAAGGTACACTGCATGGGCGCTTGTAAGACCGTGGGGAGCAACGATCTTCGTCATGTTCCTCCGCATCAATGAGCCCAGTCGATCCATGAAAACTGGAAAAAATAAATTCCAACTTATTTCGTCCTGTGTTGTCATATCTTATCCATATCTCCATATTGATAGATAAAGTATTTGTGATGGAAAATATTGTAAAGTTCATTTTATTTTTTTTGAAGATTTCAAATGTGTCAGATAAGTTAAAATGAAAAACCGATGTTAATTTCGAATTTAACACAAATGAAAAAATTATTGATAAAATCAATATGATCAACCCTTATTAACTGTTGTATAAACATAGAATTTTAACATGTTCGATCCGCTTGTAATAGCTACCGATAAAACGAGTGTAATAAAAAAACGGGGCATTCCTGCCCCGTAAAGGAGGGTCATGGTCGTAAGACCAGATTAAGCTATTTTCTTGTCAGACTCCTTTATGACGCGGTCCATGTCTGCGCGTTGCGAGGATGAGAGCGGTGTTCTCTGAGGAATGTTCTTCAGGATATCCACCACTCTGTCATGTGCAACATCGACAATCGATTTGGATCCGGCCTTGACCCATGTCTCTATCATCTCACGGTCGATGAGGGGCGGATGCGACAGAATACTGATATTTTCCATCGTATCCTTTTCACCAAGGAAATCGTTACCGATACCCACCTTTCTGATAGATTCATAGGCAATGGTCTTTTCATTCACCTCGATCCCGTTGTAGGGGAAGTAGTTCATGCCGTTGATGACATCATCTATCACGAGTTGTTCAAGCGAGAAGGACATACCAAGTTCCAGCATACCCGCTCCGTAGATGTTCGAAGCACCTGCAAGTGCGGGGAGGATGGACGTTATGGTCTTTTCGTGAGCTGCCTGTCCATCGGGCAGCTTCGAGTCTCCCTAGGTACCGGCGACTATCGCTGGTATCTTGTAGAACTGCGACATCTGTGCCACTGCGGCACTTATCATTCCCAATTCAGGTGATCCGACAGGGGCTGTTCCCGTGTAGAGATCAAACGAGGTGGTAGAACTTCCGTAGTAGTTCGGGTGTCCCGGTTTGACCAACTGCGTCAACACTATTCCCGCGAGAACCTCTGCGTTATGCGTAACCATTGTTCCTGCAAGGAATATCGGCGAAGATGCAGAACTCATTGCCATACTCAGCATTGATACAGGGAAGTTATATGCCGGGGAATGCAACACGAGGTCGCATAGCGAACGGTCCAACTGCAAAGGACTCGAAGGGCACATCGTCATTGTAAGGAAAGGTTTGTTGAACGCTTCGTTCTCATCCCCTCCGTACAATATCTTCTGCATTTCGAAATATTCCGGAAGATATTCCGGCACCGCATCCAACATGACGGGTTTCGAACTGTAAGATATGATCGAGTCCAGTTCACGTGTGGCACGACATACGGCCTGTCCTGCCAATTCCATTCCCGAAACAGGGGAACAGAACCAATGAACATTCTCGCATGCCTCGGTCACCTGTGCGATCTCCTGTATGTCTTTCAATGTGGCGTTCCTTGTGTTGAATTTGTTCGGTCCGAGGTAATCCACCATCTTTGTACCTACTCCGAATGTGTTGTAATTGACGACGGAACCGTCACTTACCATCTTGAGATCAAACTCACCGTTACGGCTGAACAGTGTGAATTTCTCCGGAGCGTCCTTTATGGCCTTCTCCACTATATGCGGAGGGATCTTCACGACCTTTGTTTTTTCATCAACGTCACAACCATTGTTTTTGAAGACCTTCCTGGCACCTTCATGGTTGATCATTATTCCAGGATCCATCAATACTTTTAGAGTGGCTTGATGGATCATTTCCATGTCTGCTTTACTAAGCAATTCGTATCTTCCTCTCATTTTTTCACCTTTAATGTTTTGTTTTATTCTCCTCTTCAGACGTCAGCGACCATCTTTTTGGCTACGTACAATGCTGCGAAGGATATTCCTACAATTATCGGAATCCAAATGTACTCTGCAAACGGTATACCGTCCACAAAGAACTCCGCCAATAAGTCCCAAGTGCTCATGCTTTCACCTTTTTGTCACGTATATTTTTCTTTATTGTTTCCAATTGATTCATCCCGAGCACAGTGATCTTGTATTTGATCAGAAGAGAACCTTCTCTGTAGATCCCTTCTTCATCGATCATTGTGTCAGTACGTATCAGGAAGCCTGCGGTGCAAATCTCGATGATATCGAAATTAAGACTGTCTGCACCATATTTGTTTGTCATATCGTATTCTTTTTGCATCACGGAGATTATCTCGTAATTCCAAGCCTCGCCTTCACTGAATAGTTCAAGAAGACGGAATTTTATCGGGCGGCCCTCCATCATTTTGCCGCCTCCTGTTCCCCTCGGATGGATTCTAGATTCTCTTCTTTTTCATAGAACATCAGGAATATTCCGATCACACAAAGAACGCCTCCGATCAGGACAGTCCATGACGGAACCGCTCCCGTTAGTATGAATAGGAATATCACTGCGACCATAGCATTCATCGCACTGAGACCCATCGCTCTTCCGGCACCTATCATTGGATAGGCCTTATAGTAACAGATAGTACAATATCCGAATGCGAATCCTGAACAGATGACCACTAACAGAGACACCGGGTTCGTGAATATGCCGATGACATACTCGTAGATCGGGAATCCCATTATCGCGACGATAGGCATGACCAAAAGCCACCAGATCGAAACCTCGCTGAACATCTTGAGGTGGAACGCGGCATCAGGGTTACTGATATCCATTCCCTTCGCGATGACAAGCCCTTCAAGTCCCCATCCGAAGACGGCCATGAGTCCGCCGATGTATCCCATCAACTGCATGTCCCCGGATTTTATCTCGTCGACAAGTCCGATGACATAGATCGTGATACAGCCCAAAACAATGGTCAATATTCCGATGATGGCCCTTCTTGATAATCTTTGTCCGGCAAATTTTGTTGTAAGTATTGTTCCGACCACGGGGAAAGCGAGCGCCGCAACTGCCGAGAATGCGGCTCCAGCAAAACCTGTCGCAAGATATGATCCGAAAACGGCCATAGGTCCCGCAAATATTGCAGCCGCAAACAGATATTTGAATATTGATCGAATTTCGACCACGGTCCTTTTCATCTCCTTGAATTTGTGGAGATGTCCGTTCCAAATGAACAGGACCAACGTGGCCATCAATGCATTGGCAGCACTGATCAGAACAGCTGTTATGATCATGGCCGTTGTATCGCCATGAGTCAGAGCAACGTCGTTATAGAGGTCGAGGAAAGGATCGATAACCCACATTAAGCTTCCCGGAACATACCAAAGTCCCCAAAGCAGTGCAAGGAACATTCCCATCATGTAACCGTATCTGATCTTTTTACGACGGTTCCTCTTTCTCATTTCTTCTGCATCCATATTTATGCCTCCATCGTGGTGTTCATCACCTAACGATCTTTGTCATTTTGTCAACGGCATCAGATGCGTTCTCTGTGTAAACATCGGCACCGATCTCGTCCGCCCACTGTTGTGTGATCGGAGCGCCGCCGACATTTGTGATGAGATTCTCTCTTATTCCTTCCTTCCTGAGTAATTCTTCCAGTGTCTTTTGGTTAACCATTGTGGAGGTCATCAATGCAGATGTTCCAACTATCTTCGCTTTGTTCGCTTTGCAGGCGTTGATGATCTCTTTGAGAGGCACGTCTCTTCCTATATTGACAATATTGAATCCTGCAACTTTCAACATTATTGCAACAATGTCCTTTCCGATCGAGTGTATGTCTCCTTCTATGGTACAGATAACGAATGTACCGAGACCCTCGCCGGCGCTTTTTCCCTGTTTTTCCAGTTCCGGCGTAAGGATATCGATCCCCCCATTCATTGCTGCAGCAGCTGCCATTATGTGAGGCAGGAACAATTTTTTCGCCTCATACAACTGTCCAACCTCGTTAATACCGACGGTATACCCCGATTGTATGAGAGCAACGAGATCGGCCTTTTTTTCGATAGCTTCCTTCGCTACCGCTTTCGCATCATCGATGCTATACGCCATGACAGCTTTTTTTGCTCTTGCTGCCAATTCATCTTGTGTCATTTTTCTTCCTCCAATTCGAGTTTGCGGACCGAAGAACCGCACTCTCTCTAGCTTTTTTAGAGCTATGTCGATTGAATTGGAGTACATGATATAAGAATATTGAGCATATCAATATACTTTTGAAGGTTTAGATTTTTATTATTGAATATAACATCATATTTTGATATTTCTTTTACATAAAATTTTCTAATTTGTATTATTTATTACAAAATTTTAAATATTATTGGTTGTACATGATGTTTTTTATTCAAAAAATACCTAATAAATTTTTAAAAAAATCGTTATTATTATCGTATTGTGTGCATAATTATTCAAATTCAATCAAGTATAATTAGAAATTAAAGATCTGAAGTTATATCCATCATTTATATGATGATTATAACATTATTTATTAATTTATCAATCAATTATTATATTGATAAACTCAATATTTAAATATCTATCAACCGATAACTGATATGTTACACAACGTGACAGAGAGGGAGAAAATGACAGATTTTAAAAACGAAGAAAAAAATCTTCACGATGCAGTAGTTGCATTCAAGGTTCCCGGAATACAGGAAGCGGTGGAGAACGCGAGAAAAGCGGGAATGCCGGCCACTGCAATCATTGATGCGATGGGAAGTGGCATGTCCGAGGTCGGAGTTCTCTTCGAAAGAGGAAAACTTTTCTTACCTCATGTTCTGAGTGCAGCCGCCGGAATGAAGGCGGCCATGGAGGTTCTCGGACCAGAATTGGCATCGAGCGGTTCAGACTCAATGAAAAGAGCGTCTGTTGTTATGGGTACAGTCGAGGGAGATGTACATGATATCGGGAAATCGATTTGTTCTACCATGTTGCAATGTGCGGGATTTGATGTACACGATCTGGGAAGGGATGTTCCAAAAGGTTCATTCATAAATGAACTCAAGGGCGGATGCACTATGATCGGAATGTCTGCGCTTATGACGACGACCATGACCGTTCAGAGAGATGTTATTGAGATACTGAAGAACGAAGGTATGCGTGATAAGATAACTGTGATGGTCGGAGGAGCTCCGGTCACGCAGGCGTGGGCGGATAAGATTGGTGCGGACATATACGGTGAGTCTGCCAGTGAGACCACAAGAAAAGTGAAGGAACTTTGAGGTGATCAAATGGCAGAATACATGGTCAATATGGGTGATGGAAGCAGAGCGTTCTTCACCAAAGAGCAGATACTTGCCGATATTCAGGCGGGAATGGGGGATGCAGTGGATTGCACCGGTGTGCCCGAACTCAACGCGAACGAGATAGACCACATATGCGAGATAATGTGCAATCCGAACAGAGTGGTCGGAGTGGAACCCGGAAACGAAGTTGTGATGACCGAGGATTTCGGAGCGAACAGATTCGGTATCGACAGCGGAACATGCGGTAACGGCATCGAAATAGGAAGAAGAGAAGGATCGCTGATATTCGAGAAAGCATTTTCCATGGATACATTCGAACTCGGACACACGGATTACAGTATCAAAGCAGTGAAACCGATAATCGCACATGAGATGCAGACGATGGAACAACTGCAGATGCTCATGACCGTACCTCTGTTGTACGGTGCTATGCCGAATATGGGGCTTTACTACATTCCCGACGGTCCGTACGGAAATCCCGCAGATCTCATGAGGGAATTCAAGATGGAAGAAGCAATGGCCGCCGCCGAGGCTGCCGCCGATCATATGGCAAGAGACATAGAGTTTGTTTCCGTGAAACTTCAGGAGGCGGGTTGCGACGGATTCGATTTCGATACAACAGCATCTGCGGGAGACGGAGACTTCGTGGGAACACTGAAGGGAGCCGCGGCGTTGAGAAAAGCACGTCCCGAAGCAAACATAATAATGGGAATGGCGGGAGAGAACATCCTCGGGATACACGGATCAATCGAGTATGACGGAAAAGTGGTTGCCGGTATGTATCCTCATGAACAAGTCGTATTGGCAGAGAAAGTCGGAACAAACGTTTTCGGCCCCGTTGTCAACACGAACACTGGAAGAAGCACATCCTGGAATATCGCAAGGGCGGTGACAATAACAAAAGAATGTGTGAAGAAAGCTAACATTTCTGTTCATCCCAACATGGGAATGGGTGTCGGGGGAATACCGATGAGCGAGACGCCCCCCGTTGAAGCGGCAACAAGAGCCAGCAAGGCTATGATCGAGATAGCGAAAGCGGACGGCATATAGATCGGTGCGGGGGACCCCGCGGGAATTTATCTCTCTCACATGGCAGCTTCCGGAATGGGAGGAATGAGAACGGCAGGAGATCTTGTGGCAAGAATGGAAATGTCGAAGAACATGAAACTCAACAAGGCCAAAGAATATGTTGCAAAGAAATTGAATGTAACGCCATATGATCTTTCCGATGTGTACATGATGAGGGAATTGAGGGAGAATCTCGACATAGGAGTTGTTACTGCACTTCCGAATGCATCGAGAGGAATCCAATCAAAATTCAAGATCGAAGATCTGCTGGACATAAAGATCAATTGTTGCGAAAATTATCGCGCAAGGATGAAAAGATGAGTTAAAAGTGGGCGAAAGCCCACCCTTTTTTAAATTGAGGGTTGAACATGTCAGAAGATGTTAATACAGGTAGTGGGAGTAATGTCGGAGAACTGGTTCGTTCCATTACCTGGAAACAAGGTACGCTTATAGTTCTCGGTATACCGATTTTGATATTGCCGTCAATTTTTGATGTATCGGGCATACTGTGGAGTTTCAGTATCGTTCTATGGACATTTTCCGTCATCCAGGCATTTTTTCAGAATATCGCATTTGGAGAGTTGGCAACCACTTTTCCGGACACGGTCGGTTTGCCCGGAGCGGTAAATAAGATAATGACAACGAAAAAAACCTCGAAATACAATCTGAAAAAATTCATAGCGGCATTCGGAGCATGGGGATATTGGTTTGCATGGACCCCTGCACCTGCGGTATTCTCGATAATGATAACAGATTATCTGGTAAGTTATTTTGACATATTTGCCTCGATGAATTATACTCTGCTCAGCTTAACGGTGGGAGCGATCGCGATAGGAGGATTCTTCTTCATAAATCTTCGAGGATTATCCGGAAGTTCAAGGGCAGGATTGATACTGGCATTTTCATCCATTATCCCGATAGTTGTTATCCTTGGAGCCACATTCTTCACGGGAGATTTCAGCATAGGGAACATCCAGAACGGGTGGCTTCCTCCGTCGTGGGAGTGGTCTTCGATAGATATAGTGATGCTATTCGGCTGTTTTGGGTTGGCGCAATGGAGTTCTTGTGCGTGGGAAGGATGCGTGATATACGGATCAGAATACAAAGAGCCAGGATCGGATATTCCGAAGGCATTGTTCGCATGCGGGATAATATGTTTGGTATTGTATTTCTTCATGTCATTCTCAGTATTCGGAACGCTCGGGGTCGACGGTGTTGAAGAAGGAGGATATGCGACTTTGGTGCCCATTGCGGTATTGGTATTCGGAGACTTCGGATCGGCCATCGCGGTCATTTTCCTTCTCGTGGCAATGTTGCTCATAATCCAAACCGGATTTTTGGGTGGATCAAGGAGCATGTATGCATTAGCGAAAGCAGGTCAGATGCCTAAATTTTTTACTAAGTTGAATAAGAACGGAACGCCGGTTTACACTTTGGTATTGGCATTCCTAATCAATATGGCCCTGATATTTGTCGGAAATCCCATACCGATAATATCCGCGTCCGGAATGGCATACTGCATTGGGATATCCGTTACATTGGCTGCGTACTACATATCGAAGACGAATCCCAAGTTCAAGGAGTTGAAAAGAGGATGGTATGCACCACGCGGTTGGAAATGGATAGCCCTCGTGATGATCGGGTATCAGATGTTTCTATTGCTCCCCTGTCTGTTCTATTGGAATTACACGATATATGGCGTGTCGTCGACAATGTTGGGAATAATCATAATAATGATATATGTCCCGATATGGCTGATCGTTCAGTACTATGAGGGGAAATCTTCGGAGGATGGAGAACCGATACAGGAGGCGACAGAATAAGGTCGCACTTCGTCAGTAGAAAGTAAACGCATTTTTAATTTTTTTATAATATTTTTTGTAACAATAGTGTGTTCGAAAATAATTTTCGGTTCATTTTAAAAAATTATTTTCATTAGATATTTGTTCATTCATCTTTATTTTTCACTAGACAAATAACTATTTTATACACAATATTCAAATAATTTAAGACATTTACACAATTAAATCCTTTAAAAATGTACAAATGAGTGGATAAAAAATGAAATTATATACAAAAATGACTATAGTATCAATGGCAATACTGTCATTGGCAGTGTTTCTGATGGCCCCCGAAACATCGGCGGAGCCTATAATAGCAGCAACCGAGGCAGAAGATGCCGGACTGAACACCGTAGATATGGTTTGGGTGATACTTGCATCTGCACTTGTGTTCATGATGATCCCCGGACTTGCGTTGTTCTACGGCGGTATGCTCAGAAAACAAAGCATGACCTCCACGATAGCGCAGAGCCTCATGGCAACATCCATCGTTTTCATTGTGTGGGCGTTCGTAGGGTTTTCCCTTGCTTTCAATGGAGACATCGGAGGATTCATAGGCGGATTAGAGAATCTTTTCATGAACGGCGTATCATATGATGAGAGCACGATGGGACTGGGAATACCGGACATGGAATTCCTGGTGTTCCAGGCAATGTTCGCAATGGTCACTGCGGTCATCGTTATCGGAGCTTCGGCGGAAAGGGTAAGATTCTCGGCAATAATGTTGTTCCTTGTGTTTTGGTCGATATTGGTATATGCGCCGATGGCCCACATGGTATGGGGAGGAGGATTCCTTTCCACCGAATGGGGTGCGCTCGTATCTCTTGACTACGCGGGAGGAACAGTTGTTCACATCTGCTCGGGTATAACGGGTGTTGCGATCGCCTTGGTCGTCGGAAAGAGAAGTGTAAGGACGATCAAGGATCGCCCTCATAACATACCGTTGATGTTCTTCGGAGCCATGCTGCTGTGGGTAGGATGGTTGGGATTCAACGGAGGATCCGGACTTGCGGTCGATATCGGATTGATAAACGTGATCGCAACGACCATCATGAGTTCTGTGACAGGATTGCTTGTGTGGGGAATACTGCAATTGATACTGGTTGGACGTATTAACGTTACAGGCATGTCCGCGGGAGCTCTGGCAGGTCTGGTGGCAATAACTCCTGGATGCGCCTTTGTGGAGGCACCCGCGGCGATAGCGATCGGTGCAATCGGGGCGGTCATATGTTACATGGGCATTTCCTTCATGAGGAAGAGATCAGGTGTCGATGATGCCTTGGACGTATTCGGACTTCACGGATTGGGAGGAATATGGGGTGCGATCGCAACCGGAATATTCGCCATACCTGCATTGACGGATACACCCGGTCTTTTGTACGGGGGAACGGATTTGTTCATCGGTCAATTCCTGGCTGTCGGATTCACGCTGGCATACTGTTTCACTGTATCTTTTGTCATAATGAAGGTAATATCGTTGGTTATGAGGGTACGTCTCACCGAAGAGGAGGAGATGATCGGAGCCGACATAATCGAACACGGAGAATCGGCGTACGATTGGTGATAAAATGAAAATGATAATGGCAGTGATACGTCCCGAGAAGCTGAAGAGCGTCAAGGACGCGCTTAAAGAGGCGGGCGTCAACGGAATGACAATGTTCCCGGTCCGAGGCAGAGGTTCCCAGTCGGGAGTGACCTTTACCACAAGAACGGGAACATTCTGTGTGGACGAGATCGAGAAAATGATGTTGAATATTGTCGTTGAGGATGATCAAAAGGAATTGGCGATAAGCGTGATAAAGAGCACAGCATCAACAGATCACATTGGTGACGGAAGGATATTCGTAATTCCTGTCGAGGAATCATACAAAGTATGTGACGACTGACGCTTAATGTATCCATTAAACATTTTTCAAACCTTTTTCACCTTTGATTGTTAATCAAGAGATAACAGGGGCACTTTTCAACAAATGACCAGATTTCATGGTTTTTTGTTGATCATTTCCAGTAGTTTTTTCCCGCCTTTCCCATTGCGATGACATTCTCATCGGGACTGGATTGAGGCGTTTCGCAACCGGGAGCTAAAATGAAACCTCCGTCGCGTCCCGCCGTATCAATTATTCTGCGGCATTCGGATGATATCTCATCGGGGGTCCCGCTCATGATCATTCTGACGGGATCGATATTTCCCATAAGTGCCATCTTGTTCCCCACTTTACGTTTTGCCTTTTCCACATTGACAGCATGGTCAAAACTGAAACAATCCACTCCGATCTCCGGAAGCATTGTCATGGTGTCCAAGGTATTGCCGCATATGTGCAGATAAGCGTGTGTCTCGCTGTATTCGGCTCTTGTGTCTTTTATGACACTCTTCAGCGGTCCATAGGAATATTCTTTGAACATATCGGGGGAGATCAGGTCTTCCGACGATGTCGGGTCGGCCATCCACATGACCGTTGCTCCGGCATCCAGCATCTTTTTCTGCATGGCGGACACGAAGGGTGCGACCTTTTTCAATAAGGATCTGACAACATCCGGGTCCATCATGGTCATCATGATCATGTCCTCGGTTCCCATCAGATAACCTGCGGTTGTCAGTGGTCCCCAGGAAAGGCCGCAGATATGAAGGTCCTCTTCCAGCATCTTTTCGGTCTCCTCAAGACCGTTCACGATCACTTGCGTGAATTTAGGACATTCTTTTGCAATGTTCGGGTCGAAGAATGCCAGTTCGTCTATTCCTTCCTGATCTTCGACCAGATGGTCTTTGATGTAACCATAATCGTCCTTGGGGAAATTGACATTCATGCCCAGGTCCGCGAAGGGCACCTGGGAATCCAATACGGGCTTGACAAAATCAGAAAGGGTCTTCAGGGAATAATCGATGGATACCTTCGCCGATACTTTTGGGTTCCATCTTGCATCATCGACGGTGACCCCGGCACTTCGGGCGGCTGTCACCAACGCAAAATTATTCACAGGAATCCTGTCGGTCTTCTCATGTGCAAGTGCAGCTTCAATGCATGCCCTGTGTCCTGCGTCTCTCATATCATTGTCTCCCTATGGCATCGATCACAAGTTGAGTGAACTTATCGGTTCCTACTGTTCCGCCCACGTCGGGTGTGACCTTTCCCGTTGCATATACGGAATACACAGCTTTTCTAATTTTCTCTGATTCATTGATCATTCCGATATGATCCAAGGCCATTGCTCCCGACAATATTGCCGATGTGGGGTTCACTATGCCACTGTCGGCGAGTTTTAATTTCGGACCGTGCATCGGTTCAAAAAGACCCGAATTCTCGCCTAAACTTCCCATGGGGGTCAGATAACTCCCTCCAACCATTCCCGCGGCAACTCCTGCCAACACGGTCCCGTAGAGATCGGTCGAGACGATGACATCCATCGAAGGAGGATCCATCACAAGTTCCATCGCAGCGATGTCAACTTCCATATCCTCCATTAGGAATCTCGATGCAGCCATTTCTCTGTAGAAATGGTCAAGGAACATCCCGTCGGATCCCGGGAACATACTGGCTCTATGGACGCAGGTGATCTTTTTTCGTTGTTTTATTTCTGCTATCTTCATGGTCTTTTTGAAGAGTTTCTTGACGCTGCTCTCGGACTGGAATTTCTGTGTGTTGACCCCATCGAGATTCTCAGTCTCAGTGATATTGAGAAGAGCATCGGGGTTCCCGGTCATCAGTATGAGGTCGATGTTCTGGACACCTAGGCCTTTGCAAAGCGGGAAGAATTTCCTCATTACTGCATATAGGCTGAGCTGTTTTTTCAATACCCTGATGGGGTTCTGATAACGTTTGTCATTTGTTTTCTCGACTATGACCCCGGCGATGATGGCATCCGCGTCTGTTGCAAGGTCCACAGTCTCTGCGGGAAGATAACTGTCGGTCTTTTCGAGTGCGGTGATGCCTATGTCGCCGTATTCAATATCGATGTTACTGTCGGTGGCGGCATCGATGACGGCAACGGAAGATGCGGTCACTTCGGGACCGACACCATCCCCAGGGAGGACCAATATTCTTTTTGTCATTTTTCCTCAGAGTCTTTCCACAAGGCCTGCGTATATCATCGGAAGGGATATGGTGGCGTCACCCTCCACGGTCATCTTCTTTGCATCGCTCTTTACTTTTCCCCAAGAGACAGCTTCTCTTATACGGGCGCCGGATAGCGAACCGTCGTATTCTTCCGCTGTGGTAAGATATATACAATAATCGAGTCCGCCTCTGAATTGATTCCACCATATGACGTGATGTTTCGATATTCCGCCGCCGATGATGATCGCACCTGTGGATTTGGCGTTGTTCGTTATCTCGCTGAGCATCTGTTCATCTCCGAACAGGTCGATCCTGAGTTTTCTGTGCGTCTGATAGTACATCCAAAGCTGACATCCGAAAGATCCGTCGGTTATTCCCGGAACGACGATCGGAACCTTTCTCTTGTGACATTGGTAAAGAAGACTGTCCTCGTTATCCAATCTTGAACCCACTGCGTCGATTATCTCGTAAGTGGTCATCGATTGAGTGTCTGCGAAGATCTCCTCGAACATCGGAAGCAATCTGTCTTCCAGGACAGCGCCGTAACATTCATCGGGGACCAGGACGTTCCCGAGTCTGCTGATCTCGTATTCTTCTCTCAGCATTTCGTCGTCCATCATGAAATCTCCTTTGTAGTATTCCGCAAAGGTCCTGGAAAGATCGTGGTCCAACGTACCGCAGGTCGTTATTATAAGATCGACCAATCCGTTCTTTACCATATCCACGATCACTCCGCGGGTACCGGTGGCCATAATACATGCGGGGAACGACAGGATCCTGAGGCAATCCTTGTTCTTCACCATCGCTTCCGCAATGTCGGTCGCGTCGGCAAGTTTCTGTGCGGTGAATCCTCCGGCTCTTCCCATGGACCTCAGTAATTGGTCGGTGGTCATTCCTTTGGTGATCTTTATGTCTTCTACGGGTATCAGTTCTAGTTTTGACATGATGAACAGCTCTATATCAACGTTCAAGTTCTGCACTATTAAAACGTTTACGGCGGGCAATCGATATAACCTCCTTCCGCGTTTCACGTATTCATGCTGATGATCGCCAGAGATAGAGAGTACGAGGACATCAGGGATTCGCTGAAAGGGAAGAAGGTCATCATTTGGACATGCAACACATGTGCCAGGCTTTGTAACGGGATGGGAGGGGATGATGCCGCGAATAACCTGGCATCAGCTTTGAAAAGAGACGGGATCGAGATAAAAGGGGTATTGTCGACATCCGCTTCGTGTCTGAAAGGGAAGATCAAGCAGAAGGAGGACAAAGAACTCATCGGTGATGCAAACATTATCCTTTCGCTGACATGTGATATCGGGTCTCAGTGCGCATCTTCCGTGTTCGGCATCGAAGCACTGAATCCCTTTGTGACATTGGGCCCCGGATTCGTCGACGAAGATCGGTCATTATTTGTTTCATCACATGAAGGAAACGAGAAACTTTCAAATGAAGCATCGAAACGCGGTCTTAAGATCAGTCCGTATGTATGAAATCGATATTGGTTCACGGAACAGTTTTGCGTTGATGTCGTAACGCCACTTCATACACATTATCTTGCACATTATCTTACACACTTTTTTGCATGTGGAATATGCTGAACATCCTTTACGTGTTTTGAAGAGATCAAAACAGATGTTAATCAGACATTTCGAGTAAATGTTATTCATCACTACTAGGGCATTCAAAAAAACTTTAACCATTATATAGAAGAAGTATGTACAGTGAATCAAACTAAAGGGGTTAATTAAATGATTGACATGCTCAATTTTGACAATTTATTGTTCATGATCCCCGTCGCAGCGGTAGTTGCGTTAGTTTTCGCTATCTATTTCTTCAGGAATATCTGGTCGAAAGACAAAGGTACTCCCGAGATGCAGAAGATATCGAACGCTATCGAGACGGGAGCAATGGCATACCTCAAGCGTCAGTATAAGACAATCGGGATAATCAGTGTTATTTTGGCGGTTATACTGGGACTTGCAGGATTTATAGATGGGTTCGAGGATTATCTCGGACCGATGGTGGCGATCGCCTTCCTTATTGGTGCGGGATTCTCGATCCTTTCCGGATTTATCGGAATGAAGATCTCGGTTAACGCAAACATAAGAACGGCAAGTGCAGCACGTAACTCACTCAATGACGCATTTGTGTGTTCGTTCCGTGGCGGTGCCTTATCAGGTATCGCAGTGTCCGCACTCAGTCTTCTCGGACTGTTCGCGGTAGTCTTTGTATACAGCATATTTATTGACGCCGATCCGCACGGGACTGGTATAGATTCAATGACTCCCACACTCCACGCAGTAGTGGGATATGCATTCGGTGCATCATTTGCTGCACTCTTCGCACAGCTCGGAGGCGGAATATACACGAAAGCAGCCGATGTCGGTGCAGACCTTGTAGGAAAGGTCGAGGCAGGCATACCTGAGGATGATCCCAGGAACCCCGCGGTCATCGCGGATCTCGTTGGAGACAATGTCGGAGACTGCGCCGGACGTGGAGCAGATATCTTCGAATCCACAGCAGCCGAAATCATCGGTGCGATGGTCATCGGAACAGCCGTCATCGCAACCGCATCAACAACACTTTCACTCAACTGGGTTTTCCTTCCGTTGATCCTCATGGCTTTCGGGCTCATAGCTTCACTGATCGGAATATTCGTTGTCAGGATGAAGAACGAGGACTCCGATGTCGTTAGTTCACTCAACAAAGGGTATTATCTGACAATCGCCCTGGTATTGGTATTCTTGGCATTGACAACTTATCTGTTGCTCAGCGATGAATGTTCACAATGGTACAACTACTTCGGATGCGGAATTGTGGGAATAGTTCTGGGACTCGCGATAGTTTACCTTACACAGTACTACACAGGAGACCACAAACCCGTCAAGGATATAGCAAAAGCATCTGAGACCGGACCGGCAACAAACGTCATACAGGGAATATCAACAGGACTCGAATCAACAGTTCTGCCCGTTGTATGTATCGTAGGCGCGATCCTCGTGTCGTATATGCTTGGATACTATGCGTCGCCCACAGAAGCAGATCAGATGGTCTACGGATTGTACGGAACCGCAGTGGCAACAATTGCAATGCTCGCTTCGTCTGCATTCATACTTGCAGAGGACACATTCGGACCCATAACAGACAACGCAGGCGGAATAGCCGAGATGTCCAACCAGCCCAAAGAGGTTAGGAACAGGACAGACAAGCTCGATGCCGCAGGCAACACAACGAAAGCCCTTACAAAGGGATATGCAATGGCATCAGCCGCACTTGCAGCGTTCCTTTTGTTCGCAGCATTCTTCGAGATCGTTGCTGAGATATCGGGATTGACACTCACACAAGTGTTCAACGTGAACATCGGAGATCCCCGTATCTTCGCGGGTGCGCTCGTCGGAGCGGTCCTTGTGTTCTACTTCGCATCATTGGCGATCAAAGCTGTGGGAACAGCCGCCGGAGAAATGATCAACGAAGTTCGCAGGCAGTTCCGTGAAGATCCTGGCATAATGGAAGGAACGTCCGATCCGGATTACGCACAGTGTGTCGACATAGCTACACGTGGCGCTCTCAAGGCGATGGTGCTTCCCGCACTTCTGCCGATAGTCGTGCCTGTGGCATTCGGATTAATCTACAGGTTCTTGTTCGAAGACATAGCATACATGGCGGTCGGTGCCCTCATAATGGTGGGTACGATAGTCGGTATCCTCATGGCAAACTTCCTCAACAACGGAGGAGGAGCCTGGGACAATGCGAAGAAGTATATCGAGGAAGGAAACCACGGCGGCAAAGGTTCACCCACACACGCAGCAGCGGTTGTCGGTGACACTGTCGGTGATCCCTTCAAGGACACTGCCGGACCTTCGATCCACGTTCTGGTGAAACTGCTCTCGACCATTTGTTTGGTGACAGCGGTTCTCTTCGTAGTGGTCTAAACAACTTCAATTTCAAGCGGGCTTCGGCCCGCGTCTTTCTTTTATAGAGTACGCGCTTACGAATGAGTTTATATAGGATAGTCCTAATCCCATCAAACCTAGAGGATCCACCATGTATATGTTGACAGAGGCCGAGAGGATAGTTCGTATCCCCCCCGCAGAACTCGATGAGGACATAGAGAAAGTAATCGATGCACTCACC
>JGI994J12354_10002486_pt1 | contig 17893 bp, 12 predicted proteins | sample IntmicLarv3ML3BL_FD_12354 | JGI IMG/M metagenome (IMG submission 12354) | reverse complement strand
CCAAGTGTTCGGGGCGGTATTTTTCGACATAATTAACCACGGCAGGGCAAGCGGTGCAAATGCTGCCCGCCTGCCCCTGTTCAAATGATTTTTCCGTGACATATTTCGCGCCCTCTGCGGTTTCGTTCACAAAACGGAAGCCCAGCCGCCGCAGGGCGGAGGGCAGGCGGCGTCCCATTGCGTCCGGGAACAGCGCCGCGAAGGACGGAGCGACACTTGCCGCAACCGCCCTGCCGCTTTCAAACAATGCTTTCACCGCGTCCAAATCGGAGCGGACCTGCTTGGCCCGCTGCGGGCATTCCCGCACGCAGGTGCCGCATTTGATGCACAGCGCGTCATCCACCCGCGCCTGTCCGCCGCTGATGCGGATGGCCTTCACCGGGCATTCCCGCACGCAGCGGTAGCAATCCTGGCAGTTCGCCGTCACAGTATAAATGGTTTGCTGCGGCATACACCGCTCACCTCGCCTTCTGCATTTGCAATACCCGTTCGATTTCCGCCGTTGCAAGATCCAGTGTGCAATGCTCGATGGACTTGCCGTTCACATTCAGCACCGGGCCTTTTTTGCATTGCTTTCCGCAGAAGTTCGCCTTAAATTCCGTGATTTCATCCAAACCTGTGACCCTGATATAGTCCATCAGGTCTTTGTAGAGCGTCTGCGCGCCGCGCAAAAAGCAGCTCGTGCCAAAGCAGATTTCCAGCGTCAGCGCCTTTTCTCCGTCCGATTCGCCGAGGATGAATTCTTCCTGCGCGATGCGGCGGCGGTTTTCATAACCGGTGTGCAGCAGCTCGTGCGCTTTGTGGTCGTCCAGGTTCTGCGCGTAAATCTGCTGCAGATACGGGTTTTCGGAGGATACATGGAACTGCAGCATTTTGTCGTTGTTATAAAGGCCTTTGGCGCGCTCCTTCACGGCGGAATCGTTGCCGGTGACAGGCTGCCCGCCGCCGTTGACACAGCCGCCGCAGCACGCCATGACCTCCACCAGATCGTATTCCTCTTCGCCCTTGCGGATGCGGTCGATCAGCTTCCTCGCGTTGGCAAGGCCGCTGACAACAGCCAGGCGCAGCTTGGTTTCTCCGATGGCGATTTCCGACGTTTTGATGCCGTCGCCGCCGCGGAACTGCTTGAACTCCTGCGCGGAGCCTTTTTCCAGCGTTTCCGCCGCAAAGCGCAGCACGGCTTCGCTCACCCCGCCGGAGGAACCGAAGATCACCGAAGCGCCGGTGGAGAACCCGAACGGCATATCAAAGGAGCCCAGCTCCAGCTTGCCGAAGTCCATGCCGCTTTCGTCAATCATCAGCGCCAGCTCTTTTGACGTGATGACATAATCCACATCCGGGTTGCCGTCTGTTTTGAACTCGTCGCGGCTCGCCTCAAATTTTTTGGCCGTGCAGGGCATCACCGATACCACAATCAAATCTTCACGCGCAATGCCGAGCTCTTTTGTCAGCTGGTCTTTGCACAGCGAGCCGAACATCTGCTGGGGCGATTTGCAGGTGGAAAGGTTGGAAAGGTAATCGGGGTAATACTGCTCGGCGAACTTCACCCATGCCGGGCAGCAGGAGGTGAACAGCGGCAGGTTTTCGCCCTTTGCCTTGCGGGCGAGGAACTCGCGGCCCTCTTCCACCACGGTGAAATCAGCGCCGAAGCACGTGTCATACACGCGGTCGAAGCCCATGCGCCGGAGCGCTGTGATGATCCGCCCGATGGAGAGCGCGCCCGGGTCTTTCCCAAAGTATTCGCCCAGCGCCACGCGCACGGCGGGGGCAATTTGCACCACCACGGTTTTGCTCTTGTCGTAGATGGCGTTCCACACGGGCGTAATCTGATAGTTGACCGTCAGCGCGCCCACCGGGCACACCTTGACGCATTGGCCGCAGCCAACGCACTCAATTTCTCCAAAGCCTTTGTTGAAGCACGTGCCGACCTGCGCCTTTGCGCCGCGGTAGGCAAAATCCAGCGCGCCAACGGATTGGATTTCGTCGCACACGCGCACACAGTCGCCGCAGAGGATGCACTTTGCGGGGTCTCGTACAATGCAAACAGACGAAAAGTCAACGGGTTTGGCCTCGTGCACCCGCTGAAAGCGCACATTCGAAACGTCCAGCTGCTTGGCGATGGACTGCAAACGGCAGTCTCCGCTTTTGGGGCAGGTGGTGCAGTTCTGGTCGTGGCTGGCGAGCATCAGCTCGATGATCATTTTGCGCATTTTGCGGATTTGCTGCGTGTTGGTGTACACCACCATGCCGTCCTCCGCTTTGGTGGAGCAGGCGGGAACGATGCCGCGCCCTTCCACCTCCACCATGCACATGCGGCATGCGCCGTACACGCTGATTTCGGAGTGATAGCAGAAGGTGGGCAGCTCAATGCCGGCTTTGCGGCACAGCTCCAACAGATTGCGTTCGCCTTCAATCGGCACCGTCGCGCGGTCGATAATAACGGTTTGATTTTTCATAACGGCACCTATCCTTTCACAATGGCGGCGAATTTACAGCTTGCAACGCACGCGCCGCACTTGATGCATACGGCGGGGTCAATCACAAACGGCTGTTTGATTTCGCCGGAAATGGCGTCTACCGGGCATTTTTTTGCGCACAGCGAGCAGCCCTTGCATTTTTCGGGGATGATTCTATAATCAGCCAATGCTTCACAGTTGCCGGTGGGGCAGCGTTTGTCAACCACATGCGCGAGATATTCTTCGCGGAAATATTTCAGGGTGGAAAGCACCGGGTTGGGCGCGGTTTTGCCCAGGCCGCACAGCGAGCCCACTTTGACCATCTGCGCCAAATCTTCCAGCAGCGCAAGGGTGTCTTCAGTTGCCCTGCCCTCGATGATGTCATCCAAAAGCGCCAGCATTTGCCGGGTGCCCTCGCGGCACACCACGCATTTTCCGCAGGATTCGTTCTGCGTGAACTGCATAAAGAAGCGTGCGATTTGCACCATGCAGGTGTCTTTGTTCATGACCACCAGCCCGCCGGAGCCGATCATCGCGCCCACGCTTTGCAGGTTGGCATAATCAAGCGGAAGGTCGAGGTGTTCCTGCGTCAAACAGCCGCCGGAAGGCCCGCCGATTTGCACCGCTTTGAAGTCCACACCGACCAAGTTGCCGGCATCATCCATCACGCCGCCGCCAATTTCGCTGACGATTTCCCGCAAGGTTGTCCCAAACGGAACCTCAATCAGGCCTGTGTTGGCCACATGCCCGGTGAGGGCGAAGGTTTTTGTGCCCTTTGCACTTTCTGTGCCAAGAGTTGCGTATTGTTCCGCGCCCATGCGCAGAACCACGGGGACAGTGGCAAACGTTTCCACGTTATTGATGGCGGTGGGCTTGCCGAACAAGCCCTTTTCCGCCGGGAAGGGCGGCTTCACGGTCGGCATGCCGCGCTTGCCCTCGATGGAGGCGATCAGCGCGGATTCTTCGCCGCAGACGAACGCGCCCGCGCCCTCTTTGATGGCGATGTCAAACGATTTGCCTGAGCCAAAGATGTTGTCGCCCAAAATCCCGGCTTCGCGCGCCTGCTGTATGGCCTTTTTCAGGCGTTTGACCGCCAGCGGATATTCCATGCGGACATAGATATAGCCGTAGGTCGCGTTCACGGCCTGCGCCGCAATCATCATGCCTTCGAGCACGGAGTGGGGGTTGCCCTCCATCACGCAGCGGTCCATGAATGCGCCGGGGTCGCCCTCGTCGCCGTTGCAGATGACGTATTTCTGGTCGCTTTCGTTCTGCCGGGTCAAGTCCCATTTGCGCCCGGTGGGGAACCCGCCGCCGCCGCGCCCTTTGAGGCCCGAGGTCAGCATTTCGCCGCAGATTTCCACGTCGGTCATCTCACAAACCGCCCTGCGCCCCTGGAACCAGCCGCCGTGATAAATATATTCGTCCAGGTTGTTCACGTCGATGTGCCCGCACAGCCCCAGCATCAGCCGCTGCTGCAATTTATAGAAGGGGATGTTATCGACTTCCGCAATGTGCGTGCCGCTGTCCGGCAGAGCATAGAGCAGCCGATTCACGTGTTCGCCGCCGAGGATGGTTTTCTCCACGATTTCTTCCGCATCCTCCGGCTTCACCTTGATGTAGAGGATACCCTGCGGCATGATGGTGACGAGCGGCCCCATCTGGCAAAAGCCCTGGCAGCCGGTTTCCGCGAGCGAATAATCGCTGTGCTCTTCTTCGAGCGCCACCTGTACGGAAAGCCCGCGCTCGCGCAGCACTTCCTTAAAGCGGTCATAGATTTTCATCGCGCCGCCCGCCATGCAGCCGGTGCCCGCGCATATGACAATGCGGGGTTTGCTGCCGGCGGCGGTGGTTGCAAAGTGTTCTTTTCGTTGTTCCAGTGTCAAAAATTCAGGCATTCAAAGATTCCCCCTCACGGATTTTTTGGAGCAGCGCCCTGGTTTTTTCGGGATTCATCGCACCGTAGACGTCTTCGTTGACCACCACGACCGGCGCAAGACCGCAAGCGCCCAAACACGCCACGGTTTCCAGCGTAAACATCAAATCGTCCGAGGTCTTTTTGCTCTCGTTCAGCCCCAGTTCCCCCTCAAGGGTTTTGATGATATCCGCTGATTTTTTCACATGGCAGGCCGTGCCGTCGCACACCTTGATGACATATTTGCCCTTGGGTTCCAGCGTGAAGTGCGAATAGAACGTCGCCACGCCGAAGACGGAACCCGGCGAAATCTCCAGCGCTGTCGCCACATAGGTCATGATGTCTTCCGGCAGATAGGCGTACGCCTCCTGAATTTCCTGCAAAATGGCAATGAGGTTACTGGGTTTGCGCTGGTATTTATCCAGAATGTCGCATACCTGCTCAAACTTTGCTCCAAACACTTGGTTCATCTTATTTGATCCTTTCTCCGCGATATGGCTTACGATAGAGTTTTTTCCACGATTCTTCCCGGCGGGTCACATCTTCCGGCGCTTGTTTTTCGCCGTAATATGCCTTGCGATAGATTTCTTCCAGATCGGAAATCAGCGGGTAACGCGGGTTGGCCGTGGTGCACTGATCTTCAAACGCGCGTTCCGCCAGCGCGGGGAGCTTCGCCAAAAATTCCGCTTCGTCCACGCCGCATTCCCGGATGCTTGTAGGAACGTTCAACCGAGCCATCAGCTCCAGCACCGCGGAAATCAGCGCATCGATTTCGTCCTGCTGCGTGATGCCGCCCAGCCGCAGCTGGTGGGAAATCTGCGCGTAGCGGAAGTCCGCCATGTATTCGCTGTATTTCGGGAAGATCGGGAATTTTTCCGGCTTCTGCGCGTTGTAGGCAATGACATAGGGCAGCAGAACAGCATTTGCGCGTCCGTGCGGGATGTTGAATTCGCCGCCCAGTTTATGCGCCAGCGAGTGGTTGATGCCCAAGAAGGCGTTGGTGAACGCCATGCCCGCGATGCAGGAGGCGTTGTGCACCTTTTCACGCGCGACGGTGTCGTTTGCGTCGGCGTAGCTGCGGGGCAAATACTTGAAAATCAATTCAATGGCCCGCATCGCAAGGCCGTTCGTGAAATCGGAAGCCATCACCGAAACATAGGCCTCGATCGCGTGGGTCAAAACGTCCATACCGGTATCGGCAACGATGGATTTGGGCATGGTGGAAACGAACTGGGAGTCGATGATCGCAACGTCCGGCGTCAATTCGTAGTCGGCCAGCGGGTATTTCACATTGCCGTTGGCTTTGTCCGTGATGACGGAGAAAGAGGTCACTTCGCTGCCCGTGCCGCTGGTGGTGGGCACTGCCACAAACTGCGCTTTTTTGCCGAGATTCGGGAATTGGAACGCCCGCTTGCGGATATCGAGGAACTTCAGGCGCAAGCCGTCAAAGTCCGTTTCCGGGTTTTCATAGAAGAGCCACATGCCCTTTGCGGCATCAATCGCGGAGCCGCCGCCGAGTGCGATGATGACATCCGGCTGGAAGAGGTTCATGGACGCTACGCCGCGCTGAATGGTTTCCACCGAGGGATCGGGTTCGACATCGGAAAACACTTCGCAGTGCACGCGGTCGGCGCGTTTGCGCAGATAATACAGTGCCTTGTCCACATAGCCGAGCTTGACCATCATATCATCCGTGACGATGAATGCCCGGCGGATGTTCGGCATTTTTTCCAGGTACTGAATAGAGCCCTTTTCAAAATAGATGCGGGGCGGAATCTTGAACCACTGCATGTTGTTCCTCCTCTGCGCGATGCGCTTTTTGTTGATGAGGTTCACGCTGGATACATTGGAGGTGGTGGAATTGCGCCCGAAGGAACCGCAGCCCAGGGTCAGCGAGGGCGTGTTGGTGTTATAGATATCGCCGATGGCGCCCTGTGAGGACGGCGAGTTGATGATCACGCGACCCACCTTCATCTCCTGTCCGTAGCGCACGCTCAACGCTTCGTCGTCCGTGTGGATCACGGCGGAGTGGCCCAGGCCGCCCAGCTCCAGCATTTTTTTGGCGTAGGCAAAGCCCTGTTCTTCGTTATCCACAACAAAGTATGCCAGCACAGGCATCAGCGTTTCGAGCGAGAGCGGGTATTCCAGCGAAGGCTCCGGCAATCTTGTCAGCAGGATTTTTGTTTTGGGCGGCACTTCAATGCCGGCCTGCGCGGCAACCCAATCCGCGCTTTGCCCAACGGCGGCGGGGTTTACGGTGAGTTTTTCGCGGTTGATGACAAAATCCGTGACCTTTTCGGTTTCTTCCGCATTGAGGAAATAGCAGTTGTTTTCCATCAAAATCGCTTCGAATTCATCGGCGATTTCCCTGTCCACGATCACCGCCTGCTCGGAGGCGCAGATCATGCCGTTATCAAAGGTTTTGGAGATCATCAGGTCGGTTGCCGCGCGTGCCACATTCACGTTGCGGTTGATGTAGCAAGGCACGTTACCCGGGCCAACGCCCAAGGCGGGTTTGCCCGCGCTGTAAGCCGATTTGACCATGCCCGCGCCGCCGGTTGCGAGGATGAGCGAAACGCCGGGGTGGTTCATCAGAGCAGTGGTCGCTTCCATCGAGGGCATTTCGACCCACTGGATGCAATCCTTCGGCGCGCCGTGTGCGATGGCGGCATCACGCACAATGCGCGCAGCCTCCATCGAGCACTGCTGCGCGGAGGGATGGAAGGCGAAAATCACGGGGTTGCGGGTTTTTGCGCAAATCAGCGATTTGAACAGCGTCGTAGAAGTCGGGTTCGTCACCGGCGTAACACCTGCGACAACGCCCACAGGCTCGGCCACTTCGATGTAGCCCTCCTGCTCGTTGTCTTCCACAACGCCCACGGATTTCAGGCTCTTGATGCTGTGCCAGATGTATTCCGTGGAGAAGATGTTTTTGATCACCTTGTCCTCCACGATGCCGCGCCCGGTTTCTTCTACGGCAAGCTTTGCCAGACGCATGTGCGCGTCCAGCCCGGCAAGGGTCATGGCATGGACAGCCTCGTCCACCTGTTCCTGCGTCATTTCCATGTACGCGGCAAGGGCATCCTGCGCTTTGGCAACCAGCGCATCCACTTGCTCTGCCGGCGCAACGGCGACGACTTCTTTTTCTTTCTGTTTCATAGCTTGTGATTCCTTTCTGTTTTATGTTGATTGAAGAAGATTTTTGGTTAATTGCCGGGTGAGCACCGCAAGCGAAGCGGCCATGTCCTCATTTTTGAGGATGATGTGCTCCGGCACGCGCAGATTGACGGGCGCGAAGTTCCAGATGGCGCGCACGCCGCCGGCGACAAGCCGGTCGCAGGTTTCCTGCGCAAAGGGGGCGGGCACCGCGATGATCCCGATGTGGATGTTCAGCCGCTGGCAGAGGTTTGCGATTTTCTCCGGGGGCAGTACCTGCACGCTTCCGATCATCGTTCCCGCCAGCGCGGGATTGCTGTCGAACGCGGCAATGATTTTCAGGCCGTACTGCTCAAAGTTTTCGTAGGAGAGCAGCGCGCGCCCCAAATTCCCGGCACCCGCCAGCACAGCGTCCGAATAGTTGTCGTGCCCCAAAAAATGCTCCAGATCGGCAAGGAGTTCCGTGGTGATGTAGCCGACCTTCGGCTTGCCTTTGTCGCTGACCATCGCCAAATCCTTGCGTACCTGCACGTCGTTGACGCCAAGTGCGCCCGCGATCACGGTGGATGAAATGTTTTCCGGGCTGTTCTCTGGCAGCTGCTTGATGAACCGCAGATAGCTGAGCAGCCGGTTATACAGCATAATTGACATCGGTGAGTTTGACATGGTGTTCATCCTTTCGATGTGCTATTTATCGATAGAACAACTATCGATACTAAGTATATCGAATAAAGAACGGTTTGTCAAGTGTTTTTTGCAGAATTTTTTGATACTTGAAACACACAGACGCAGCCATGCTGCGGGTGACAGAACGGCTTTGCCCGCATCCAATTGTGCGGCGCGGAATGAGGCGAATGTGCATAAAACATATGCCTATCGAGCAAAAATTGTGGTTGATTTATTTCTCCCGCTATGATACAATAATAAAGCCATGTGTGAAATTAATGGCTTTTTTGCATTGCCATAGCCCATACAACAGGAGGCGATTGACCATGGAAGCAACCCAAACCCCGGAACTCCGGATGAACGAAACACAACAGAGAGAAAAGAAGGACATCCGCTATGTCAGCCGGAAGGAAACCCTTGCCTACGGCGTGGCAAACGGCGGCATGGTGGTCAACCGCAACATCATCAGCACCTATCTGAACTATTTTCTGATCAACGTGTTCCGTGTCAACAGCAGCGCCGTGGCCAGCATGTTTTTGCTTGAGGGCGTCTGGGATATCGTCAACGATCCGATGATGGGCGTGCTGGTGGACCGCACCCGCACCCGCTGGGGCAAACTGCGCCCCTACCTGCTTGCGGTGCCGCTGCCGATGGCGGTTGTCACGATTTTCCTGATGGCGGGGCCGCAGCTGCTCTCCAACCCCAGCGAAAACGCACTGTCCAAGATCATCTACATGTTCGTTACCTATACCCTGTGGGAGACGTTTTCCACCTTGATGGAGGTGCCCTTTTGGGGGATGTCCGCCGCGATATCGCCCAACCCAAAGGACCGCACGCGGGTCATCACCTCGGCGCGGTTCATTTCCACCTTCTTCGGCGGACTGCCGCAGTTCGTTGTGCCGCTGCTGCTGGACGCCTCCGCGAAGGAAGGCGGCCCGAACATCAAAAGTGTGTTTTTCGGCATCGGCCTGGTGTCCGGCATCGCGGGCATGGGCCTTTTTTCCTTGGCGGGCATTTATACAAAGGAACGCGTGCCGCAGGCTTCGGAGGAGCCGACCCTGCGCGAATGCCTGGAATGCATGATCAAAAACCCGCCCCTGCGCATGCTGATGCTGCGCGGGGTCATCAACACGCTCGGCGGCATAAGAGGTTCCTTCAACACCTATTTCTATATGGATGTGCTGGGTTCCGCTTCCCGTTCCATCATCGTTGGCATCCCGAGCGGGATCACCAACTGGTTTGCCTATCTTTGCATGCCGCTCATCCGCAAATGGCACAAAAACAATAACAAGCACATGCTTTATTCCTCGCAGCTCACAAACGCCGCGCTGAGCACGGTCTCCTATCTGCTGGGCATGCGCAACTATAACAAACCCGATTTTATGACGGTGCTCATGATGGTCAAGCAGGGGCTGGCAGAGCTGTTCAACGGCGTCAACACCGTTATCCCCACGGAGATGACCGGGGAAACGGTGGACTATATGGAATGGCAGACCGGCCGCCGCTCGGAGGGCGTGAGCTTTGCCGCGCTTTCGTTTATGGGGAAATTCGGCGATGTGCTCGCGCGTTCGCTGGGCGCGTTTTTGCTCAAGCCCATCGGCTACCAAACCTCCCCGGACCACGCGGCCATCCCCCAGACGGAACGCACCAAGCAGGGCATATGGTTCATGTTCATGGCGGCGCCGGTGCTGTTTGATTTGCTTTCGATGATCCCGCTGCGGTATTACGACCTGGTGGGAGAAAAGCGCGAAACCATGCTCGCCGAGCTGGCGGAACGCCGGGCGCTGGTTTCCCGCGAGGCAGCCGGGCTGGAAGAAGCGGAGGCGGCGCAGGTGTGATGCCTGAGCCCGTGTTTTGTGTTGATATCTTGGATACAAAAATCATATGCGAGGAGCTTTTTATGACAGAAAAAGAAAAATCACACGCCGAACTGTTATACCAACCCGGCGATCCCGAACTTGCCGCAGACCGTGATGTGACAATCAAAAAGCTATATGACTATAACCACCTGCATCCGCTGGACCGTGACGCGCGGCAGGCCGCCATACACGGGCTGCTGGGCAAGGCAGGGGATAACTGCGTGGTGGAACAGCCGCTTTTTTGCACCTACGGATACAATACCACGGTGGGAGACAACTTTTTCCTCAACGTCAATTGCAAACTCATGGACAGCGGAACAATCACAATCGGCAGCAATGTTTTTATCGCCCCGAATGTCTGCATCATCACAGAGGAACATGCGATGGACACGGAGCAGCGGCTGGCCGGGCTGGAATACACGCACCCGGTGACGATCGGCGATAATGTCTGGATATGCGCCGGCGCGCTCATCCTCCCGGGTGTCACAATCGGCGCAAACAGTGTGATCGGCGCGGGCAGTGTTGTTACGAAGGACATTCCGCCGAACAGTGTGGCCGTCGGCAATCCGTGCAAGGTGATTCGCAGCGTGAATGATGATTAGGCGTTGTCGGATGGGGGGCAGCGCAACTCCTTGCCCGCCGGGTGTTGACTTTTCAACCGGTCCGTGCTATACTTTCGGCGGATTTATTCCGTACATAGGAAAATAAAACAGGTGGGAGCGTTCTATGTTTCACATCTCCGGTTTTTTTGACGAGGCCTCCGGCAAGCTGAACAGCCAGCTGGACCTGATGCAGTCCATGGGGGTTCGTTATCTCTGCCCGCGTTCGCTGGACGGCAAAAACATCAGCGATTTCACGCTGCCGGCATTTGACGAAGCCGTGCGGCCAAGGCTGACGGCGGCGGGGGCAAAGCTTTCGTCCATCGGCTCCAACATCGGCAAAATCCGGCTGGGCGACGACGCGGCCTACCGGGCGCAGCTGCAAAAGCTCGCGCATCTGGCCGATATCGCCGAGGCTGCGGGCTGCCGCTATATCCGGATGTTTTCGTTCTTCATGGAGAATGGCTTCGACGAAGAAAAAGCCTTTCCGGAAGTGCTGGAAAAGCTGCGCGGCTTTTTGGATGTTGTCAAAGGCCGCAACGTTACGCTGCTGCACGAGAACGAGAAGAAAATTTTCGGCGACACCCCGGAGCGGTCCATGCGCTTGTTCGAAGCCTTGGCAAGCCCGCAGTTTGTCCTGTGCTACGACGCGTCGAATTACCTGCAGGCGGGAGAGGATGCCTGGCAGGCGTATGAGCGCACGCGCGGGGCCACGGCCTACTACCACATGAAGGACTGCTTGAACGGATTTGAGGTGCCGCTGGGCGAGGGGCAGGGGAGGATCCGCGACATTCTGGCGGATCTGTCCTCGCGGGGCTTCGATGGCTTTTTGACCATGGAGCCGCACACGGTGAAATACGCCCTGCTGCGCCGCCCGCTGCGGCTGCTCCCCTTTGCCGGCAAGGGCGCTGCCGCTGCCTGCCGCGCGACGGACAAGGCGCACGGCCTCACGTTTTGGAGCAAAGTCACGCGGGAGGATGTCTTCCGCTGGCAGTACGAAAATCTGGTGCAATTGCTGGAAGAGATAGGAGCGGAGTATGAGTAAAAAACTACGTTACGGGATTGTCGGCATCGGCAAGCAGGGCAGCATGTATGCCGGAAAGCTGCAAAAGGGTCTGGACAAAAACGCCGTGCTCGCCGCCGTGTGTGATTTGAGCGAAGAGCGGCGGAATTGGGCGCGGAATACCCTGAAGCCTGTGAAGATCTATGAGGACTACCGCGAGCTGCTCGCCGACGAAACGGTCGACGCCGTGGTGGTGGTCACGCCGCATTATGTCCACCCGGAAATCGCTATGGCCGCCATGGAGCGGGGCAAGCATGTGCTCATCGACAAACCCGCCGGGGTCTATACAAAAGCCGTGCGCGAGATGAACGAATGCGCCGCCGCCCACCCGGAGCTGACCTTCGGCATCATGTATAACCAGCGCAGCAACCCGTTATACGGCAAGGCGAAGCAGTTCATCGAAAGCGGCGAAATGGGCGAAATCAAGCGCATCAACTGGATCATCACCGACTGGTACCGCCCCCAGGCCTACTACGACCAGGGCGGCTGGCGCGGCACCTGGGCGGGCGAAGGCGGCGGCGTGCTGACGAACCAGTGCCCGCACCAGCTGGATCTGTTCCAGTGGCTGGGCGGCATGCCAAAAACCGTGCGGGGCTATGCCAAGGTGGGCGTCAACCGCGACATCGCCGTGGAAAACGACGTCACGTTCTATACGGAATACGAGAACGGCGCCAGCGGGGTGTTCGTCACCTCCACCCACGATTCCCCCGGCACCAACCGGCTGGAAATCATCGGCGACGGCGGGCAGATTATCATCGAACAGAGCCTGATTACCGAGACCATGGTGATCCATCAATTGAAAACAAAAGAGACCGAGTTCAACCGGACCAACAAAAAATTCATGCCCTTTATCCCCAAGAAAACGAAGAAAATCCGCACCGGGCTGTTGGTCAATGCGGTCCGGCTGGGGATTGTGGGGCAGCATGTGAACATCTTCCGGAATTTTTCCCGCGCGGTGCTGCACGGAGAGGCGCTGCTGGCTCCCGGTATCGAGGGTGTCAATGGTTTGATGCTCTCCAACGCGGTGTATCTCTCCGCGTGGCTGGACCGCGAGATCAGCCTGCCCGTGGACGAAGCGCTGTATCTGGAGGAGCTGAACAAGCGCATCGCGCAGGAAGAACAGGGCGAATAAACCCTGACAGGAGGTTGGTTATGTCGATTCGCATTGGTGTGCAAATGTATACCCTGCGCCGCCTGCTCAAGTCGCCGCAGGCGGTGGAACCGGCCTTTCGCCGCTGCCGTGAATTGGGCGCGCAGTGCGTGCAGGCCTATCCCGTCCCCGGCGTTTCGGCGGAATTCCTGCGTGATGTATCCCAAGAATACGCGCTGCCTATCTGTACAATACACGTTCCGATGGATCGCATCCAAAACGACCTGAGCCGCCTGGCGGAGGAGTTTTTGTCCTTTGGCTGCACGTCGATCGGCATCGGCTCCATGCCGGGGCAATACCGCGGCAAGGGCCTTGAGGGCGCAAAGGCCTTTGTGCCGGTGCTCAACGAGGCGGCGCAGCGGCTGCGGCAATATAACATGAGCCTCACCTACCACAACCACGCCTTTGAGTTCAAGCAATACAACGGGCAGACGCTGTTCGATTACTTGATCGAACACACGGAGCCGAACGTGCACTTCACCCCGGATGTCTATTGGATCAAAGCCGGCGGATACGAACCGGAGTCCGTCATCGGCAAGCTGGCCGGGCGCACGAGAGTGATGCATCTGAAGGACTACAAAAAGGGCCTGCTCGTGCCGTACATGAAGGAAACCGGCGCGGGGACGCTGGATTTTGACTCGATTTTGCGCTGCGCCGAACAGGCCGGTGTGCGCGACGCGGTGATCGAGCTGGACCATGCGCGCAGGCCGTGGGAGAGCCTGGAAAACAGCCTGCGGTATTTTGGGCTGGGGGACTGAAACCAATAAAAAAACAGCGGACGGCATATTGACATGCCGTCCGATTTGTCATGGCTAATTTATTCCAGCGTGATTTTGAAACAGATGGGCAGCGCATGCGTGACCGGCCGGTCCAGCCGCAGCTCCAAAAACTTTGTTCCCTCCCGGAACTCCACCTGCCGTCCGTCCTCCAACAGGGTGACCGCCTTTACAATCGCGTTGCAGGAGCCGCGCTTGGATATTTGATGGATGCGGAAGCGCTTGCGCCCCTTTGGCACCAGCGCGAAGGCATACAAGGTGCCCAGCCGGTAGGTGAAGCGGAAATCTTTTTTGCCATATTGGTACCGCTCATTTAAATTGGCGGCCTTTTGCTTTTTTCCCTCGCCAAACACGCGGTAAGGCCCCGTGCCCCAAACCGCTTCTTTGTGTTTCTGCATCCACGCGCTGATTGTTTGCAGCAGCGCCGTTTCTTCCCCGCAGATGGAGCCATCCGCCTTCGGGCCGATATTCAAAGTCATGCAGCCGTTTTTGGACCACACGTCGATCATGTTGCGCAGGATGACCTCCGCCGTTTTGAACCGGTTTGTGGTGCAGTAGCTCCATGAATTGTATGCGGTTGAGGTTTCGCACTGCCATGGATCGGGGCTGATGCCCTCCAGCTGCCCGCGTTCGCGCGCGTATACGCCGCAGGGGTAAAGCATCGCGTCGCCCTTATAAAAACAGAACACCTCGCGCCCCCACTGCCTTGCGCGGTTATAATAATACGCCAAAAAGATGCGCATATAGGGACGGAAGGCTTCTTCCATTGTCCAGAAATCGAAGTAAAAATTAGCAGGCTGATACCGGTCCACCACCTCGCAGGAGGACATAAGCCAATCCTCCAGCCATTCTTTCGGCGTTTCGCCGCCGCCGAACCGGTTGAGCGTGAGCAGGCCATTGTGCTTGTGCAGATTTGCGCAGGGCCCGTAAAATTCCCGGTATGCCTCTTCCTGTGTCGCGTTCTTGCGTCCCAGTGTCGCGCCGCCGTTCATGAACCAGTGGTGCTCGGCTCTGTGGCTTGCCGCGGAAAATTTGATATCCCGCTTTTCGCACGCTGCCCGGATTTCGCCGAGGACATCCCGACGCGGGCCCATGTTCACCGCGTTCCATTCGTTCATCTCGCTGCGGTACATCTTGAACCCGTCGTGGTGCTCCGCAACGGGCATCACAAAGTCCGCGCCGCAGGCCTGCAGCAGTTCCAGCCAATGCTCCGGGTCAAATTGCTCCGCCTTGAACATAGGGATGAACTGGTGGTAATCGAAGTCCTTGCCGTATTTTCGGCAGTGGTGCCAATACACCGGGTTTGTCTTATAATACATCAAACGCGGATACCATTCCGTAAAAAAAGCCGGGACGCTGTATACGCCCCAATGGATGAAAAAACCAAGCTTTGCTTGCCGGTACCACTGCGGCACCGGGCAGGACGACAGGCTCTCCCATGTGTCATGGTACGGCCCCTGCCGCACCGTATCCATAATTTCCCGCAGATAGGCTTCTTTGTCCATGGCTGCCGCTCCTCTCTTGCTGCCCAAGCTCGCTTTTATTATATCAGACAGGTATGCCGCTGTCAACGTTCTTGCCTGTTTTCCGGCTTTCCTGATATGATAGAAAATGGATGGCAAAAAGTACAAAAAACAGGTTGAAATGGGCAATGCCGTGTGCTATAATGTCTCCATGGTTTGTTTTTTAGATGAGGAATGGAGGACCGCATATGAGTATCCCGCTTCCAACAGAAGAACAGAAAATCTGGGCCGATTTGGAGATTGGCGTGATCATTCATTTGGATATCCAGGCCTTTGAACCGGAGTACAAGTTCCGCAGGCAGTGGGGCTATGTGCCGCCGGCGGAGAAGTTTGCGCCGCTGGAACTGGACACGGACCAGTGGGTCCGCAGCGCGAAGGCGGCGGGGGCCAAATACGCGGTGCTTGTTGCCAAGCACTGCAGCGGGTTCAGCCTTTGGCCGACCGATGCGCACGCGTATTCCATCAAACAATCGCCTTGGAAAAACGGCGAAGGCGACATCGTGGGCGACTTTTTTGCGTCGTGCGAAAAATACGGGCTCAAGCCGGGGCTGTATTACAGCGCGTCGTGCAATGCCTTTTGCAATGTGGATAACCCCGGCACCGTGCGGGACGGCGGCCCGCAGGCGCAGAAGGCGTATAACGAAATCGTGCTCGCGCAGCTGACGGAGCTGTGGACGCGCTACGGGGATGTGTTCGAGATATGGTTCGACGGTGGTTGCCTGCCGGTAGAAAAGGGCGGGCCGGATATCGCTGCGCTGCTGCATCAATTGCAGCCGAACGCTGTTGTGTTTCAGGGGCCGCCGGGCACCAAATCCCTGCTGCGCTGGGTGGGCAACGAACGGGGCGTTGCCCCAAAGGATTGCTCCGCCGTTGAAGGCGATGTGTGGGCGCCGGCGGAGTCCGATTTCCCGAACCGTTATGCGCTCAAAGCGTTCCAGGGAGGCTGGTTTTGGCGCGCCGGCGAGGACAATTCCCTGCGCTCCGCGAAGAATTTGTTCAAGACCTATTTGACGTCCGCCGGGCGCAACACCAACATGCTCATCGGCATGGTGATTGACAACAGAGGGCTGGTGCCCGATGCCGACGCCGCTGTGTTCGCGCAGTTCGGCGAACTGCTGCGGCAAACCTTTCATGAGCCGCTCGCGTCTCTGGACGGGGAGGCACTGCGTTCGTCGTCCGATCCGTACGAGTACCGCCTGCCGCTGCCGGAAGACGCTGCGCCGCGCTATCTTGTGATGGAAGAGGACATCGCGCACGGCGAACGCGTGCAAGGGTACAAGGTCATGGCGGGCGGCAAAACCATCAAGGGCAAATGCATTGGGCACAAACGGATTCTTGCGCTGCCGCAGGATACAAAGGAAGTTATTTTGAAGATCACGCAGGCGAAAGACGAACCTGTGCTGAGAAGTTTGGCGGTTTATTAGGGTCTGTAATTCAGAAATGATGGGAGAAGCGCATGCGTAAATTAACAGACAAGGCAATGCAACTCATCGGCGGGAAGGAAGTCCTCGCCTACAGCTTCGCGATATTCGGTTCCAGTATGGTCAGTGCGCTGCTGGGTTCGGCGCTGTCGTTTTTTTATACGGAAGTGCTGTATCTTTCCACGGCGGCAGTGGGGGCAATCTTTTTGATTGCGAGAATCTGGGACGCGGTCAACGACCCGATGATGGGTGTCCTCGTGGACCGGACGCGCACAAAATGGGGCAAATGCATCCCCTATCTGCGCTATGTACCGATCCCGCTGTTTTTCATCAGCGTTCTCATGTTCCTGCCCATCACCCAGATGCCCCTTGCCGCAAAAACGATATTCGCCGGCATTTTTTATATCATGTTCGACGCTGTATTCACGGCCGTGGAAATCCCGCTGCAGGGCCTGCAGCCGCTGCTGTTCATTGATCAGCAGGAGCGCAACAAGGCTGTTTCCGTCAGCTCTACGCTTGGTTCCACCGGAACGATCCTGCCGGGCGGCCTCTACTTCGCGCTGGTGCTGCTGGTGGGCGGCTCGGAAAAAAGCCCCATGGGCAACTTCATTGTCGCAACGCTGATCATCGGCATTGGCTGCGTGTGCATGATGCTTGCCTCCCGTCATCTCAAGGAAAAAATTGTTCCGCACCGTGATGAAAATAAAAAAGCACCCTTTATGCAGACCATCAAGCCCTTGCTCAAAAACAAGCCCCTGATGATTCTGCTGCTTGTGGGCCTGTTCAACGGCGTGACCAATCTGGCCGGCAACAGCACGGTTTATTTCTGCACCTGGAACTTTGCCGACACGGGCCTGGGCACCGCGCTGCTGTTCCCGCTGCTGCAAGTGAGCTCCGGTGCCTCTTGGATGCTCTCGATCCTCTGTGTGCCCTATTTACTCAAGCGCTTCAGCAAGAAAAAGCTGTTCATCGCCGCGTGCATCGCGGGGGCCGCAATCAACGCCGCGCTGTATTTCATCGGCTATGAGAAAATTTGGCTGCTCCTGATCATCAAGTTTTTCTCGAACTTCCCGGGGGGCATCATCGCCACGCTGACGACCCTTATGACCTCCGACAGCATCGAATACGCCGAGTGGAAAACCGGTGAGCGCACCGAAGGCGTCACCTTTGCCGCCACCAAGCTCATTGGGAAAATCAGCGCCGCCGCAATCTCGGCGCTCACGATGTTTATGCTGGGCGCTGTCAACTACAATTCCGAGGCCATGCAGGCCACGCAGGCGGCGGGCGGCAGCATCGCGCAGACCTACCC
>JGI994J12354_10002485_pt1 | contig 17899 bp, 16 predicted proteins | sample IntmicLarv3ML3BL_FD_12354 | JGI IMG/M metagenome (IMG submission 12354) | reverse complement strand
GCACAAGGGACATCAAAAGTTAATAGAGCGTGTTTTAGAACTAGGGAAAAGTGGACTAGAAACGGTCGTTTTTACCTTTGATGTATCGCCGATAGGCAGACTTGCGAATAGCGAGTTTCGCACATTACTGACTAATGAAGAACGTAATATGAAGGTTCAAGAAGCAGGTATTGATTGTTTAGTGGAATGCCCCTTTGTTCCTGAAATTATGAATATGGAGCCGGAGGATTTCGTAAGAGAAGTTCTAGTCAATCAACTAAAGGTAGCGAGAATAGTGATTGGACCGGATTTTCATTTTGGGCATAAACGCAAAGGAACGCCTCAAATGTTAAAAGAGTTGGGAAAACGACACCACTTCAATGTAGAAATACTTGAGAAGGTGTATGACAGTCAAAGAGAGATAAGTAGCACGTATATTCGTGAAGAAATAGATAAAGGCAATATTGAAAAGGCCGATGAATTATTAGGATACCCGTATTTTATCATGGGTGAAATAGTAAGAGGAAGACATCTAGGGAGTAGCATCGGAATGCCAACGATTAACCAAATACCAGCAGATTCTAAACAACTACCACCATTTGGAGTATATGCTTCACGGACCACGATAGGTGATAAAATATATAAAAGTGTCACGAATATTGGTATGAAGCCGACAGTTGGTTCTGATAGAGCGGGAGTTGAGACGTATTTGTTTGATTGTGCCGAAGATTTATACGGCTTAAATGCAAAAGTAGAGCTACTACATTTTCAAAGAGCAGAGCGCAAATTCGCATCGATAAATGAGCTGAAAAAGCAGCTTGAAAAAGACAAGAATGAGGTTTACAAGCAACTATCCGTATGATATACTAGCTTGGTACGATTAGCCTAGATTCGGAAGATATGGAAACTCCAACCACTTCTTGATTTATGGCGATTATAAAATTTAAGGAGGATTTATCATGATTACAAAAGCGAAAAAGACAGCAGTGATGGAAGAGTATGCAAGAACACCAGGTGACACAGGTTCACCAGAAGTTCAAATTGCAGTTCTAACAGCAAGAATTGCAGAATTAACAGAGCATCTAAAGGAACATCACAAAGATCACCACTCAAGAAGAGGACTACTTAAAATGGTAGGGCAAAGACGTGGATTACTTGGATACTTAAAGAAAAAGGATATCGAAAGATATCGTACATTAATCGAAAGATTAGGAATCAGAAAGTAACTATAACCAATAGGGCGGAGATTTCCGCCCTGTTTAAAATTCGACATAAATAATTCACCGAGACCACTGAAAAGCATATTGAAGGTCGGTATATTTTTCAGTAGTTTCGGATTATTTCTGTCAAAGAAAAGGAGAACAAAATGTACAAAACATTTAAAATGGAGTTAGCAGGAAGAACTCTGCAAGTTGATGTAAACCGCATGGCAAAACAAGCAAGTGGTTCAGTTTTAATGCACTATGGAGATACTGTTGTACTATCAACAGCAACAGCATCAGACAAGCCAAGGGATGGAATTGATTTCTTTCCACTTAGTGTAGAATATGAAGAAAAAATGTACGCAGTTGGTAAAATCCCAGGAGGATTTCTAAAGAGAGAAGGCCGCGCAAGTGAACATGCTGTATTGACTTGCCGTGTTATTGACCGTCCAATGCGTCCACTATTTCCTAAAGATTATCGCAATGACGTAACACTTAACAACTTGATTTTATCAGTTGACGAAAATTGCAATCCTGAGATTCCAGCGATGATAGGTTCAGCGCTTGCAACATCAATTTCAGACATTCCTTTCAATGGACCATGTGCCACATCTCAAATTGGTTTGATTGATGGAGAATTTATTGTTAATCCAACGTTAGCACAAAAAGAAGTGTCTGATTTGCAACTAACAGTTGCATCAACAAGAGAAAAAGTAATCATGATTGAAGCCGGAGCTAATGAAGTTAAGGAAGACGTGATGATTGAGGCAATCTATAAAGCTCATGAAGTTAATCAAGAAGTTATTAAATTTATCGATACGATTGTTGCTGAGTGTGGAAAAGAAAAGCATACATATGAGAGTTGCGCGATTCCAGAAGAATTATTTGCAGCAATTAAAGAAATCGTGCCACCAGCAGAGATGGAAGTGGCTGTATTCTCTGACGACAAACAGACGCGCGAAGGAAATATCAGAGTAATCAAAGAAAAGCTAACAGAAAGTTTTTCGGACAAAGAAGATTGGCTAGAAGTACTTGGCGAAGCAGTTTACCAATATCAAAAGAAAACAGTTCGCAAGATGATTCTAAAGGACCACAAAAGACCAGATGGACGTGGTATTACAGATATGCGTACATTAACATCTGAGATTGACTTAATTCCAAGAGTTCATGGTTCAGCTATGTTTACTAGAGGTCAAACACAAATGTGTACGATTACGACATTAGCACCTCTTTCAGAAGCACAAAAAATTGATGGACTAGATCCATATGAAACATCAAAAAGATATATTCACCACTATAATTTCCCGTCATATTCAGTAGGGGAAACAAGACCATCAAGAGGTCCAGGACGTCGTGAAATCGGTCATGGTGCATTAGCAGAGAGAGCTTTAATTCCAGTACTCCCAAGTGTTGAAGAGTTCCCATATGCAATCCGTACAGTATCAGAAGCGGTAGAGTCAAACGGTTCAACTTCACAAGCAAGTATCTGTGCATCATCACTTTCATTGATGGCGGCAGGAGTACCTATTAAGAAAGCAGTAGCTGGTATCTCAACAGGACTTGTAACAGGAGATACAGATGATGATTATATCGTACTTACTGATATTCAAGGATTAGAAGACTTCTTTGGTGACATGGACTTTAAAGTTGCTGGTACACGTGATGGTATCACAGCAATCCAAATGGATATCAAAATCCATGGACTAACTAGACCAATCGTAGAAGAAGCTATTGCGAAGACTAAAGAAGCAAGAGAAGTTATCTTGAATCAGTCAATGAATCCATGTATTGCACAAGCGAAAGAGACAGTTGGAGAATTTGCTCCTAAGATTATCCAAATCATGATTGACCCTGCCAAAATAGGGGATGTTGTAGGTCAAAGAGGCAAGACAATCAATACGATTATTGATGAAACAGGAGTTAAGATTGACATTAATGATGAAGGTGCTGTATCTGTATGTGGTACAGAAAAAGAAGGAATGGACAAAGCACTTGAATACATTAAAACAATTACAACGGATTTCCAAGCAGGACAGATTTTTGAAGGAAAAGTTGTTAGCATCAAAGACTTTGGTGCCTTTATCGAATTTGCGCCAGGCAAAGAAGGTATGGTACACATCTCTAAGATTTCTAAGGAAAGAGTAAATAAAGTAGAAGATGTGCTGTCAATGGGACAAGTAGTAAAAGTTGTTTGCCTTGGCAAAGACAAGATGGGCAGAATCAGCTTTAGTATGAAAGATGTACCATCAGAAACATCGACAGAAGAAGCAGCACCAGCAGAATAATAGAATAACAAATGGGGGAGCGCATAGGCGTTCCCTCTTTAAATATTAAAAGAAAATTGACTGTGAGGTATAAACAATGAAAAGAGTAGCGAAATTTCATAAGGTTAGCAAAGAACAGTTTGAATCAAGCTTTAAGAGTATCTTTACCAAGAGTAATGACAGCGACATAGTGAGTATATATGAAGCAATTAAATTACCCCAAAGGGCAACTATGGGAAGTGCGGGGTATGACTTCTTTAGTCCTTGTAGCTTCTCGCTAAAGCCGAGCGAAACTATCATGTTGCCAACAGGTATTAGAGCAGAAATAGAAGAAGGATGGGTCTTAAAACTGTATCCGCGAAGTGGGCTAGGGTTCAAATTTAGGTTGCAATTAAACAATACAGTGGGGATTATCGATAGTGATTATTTCCATTCGGATAATGAAGGGCACATTTTTGCCAAGATAACTAATGATTCCAATGAAGGCAAGGAAGTTGTGGTAGCGGATGGAACGGGATTCATGCAAGGGATTTTTGTTGAATATGGCATTACCTTTGATGACGCGGCCAGTGATATCAGAAATGGTGGATTTGGAAGTACAACTAAGTAGGGCTTTGTTTGGGAAATATATAAGCTAATTTGACTACAAAAAAGACTTCATAAAATTGAAGTCTTTTTTGTATCTAAAATTAAATTATTAAGACTGTGGTGCATCTTCTTCGTCGACAAGTTCATCATACTCAGCTTTATCAAGGATTTCATCAAAAGCATCAGCTGCAGCAGCGTATTCATCATCATCATCAATATTATCAAGAGTAGGAGTACCATCATTCTCAGCATAACGATATAGATAAACTTCACCATCTTTGTTATCGCCATTTTCATCTAATGGTAATAGAGCAATATACTCTTTGTCTCCAGTAGGATAGATAGCAATAACGGCACATTCCACTTCTGAATCGTCTTCCATCAATCAGTGTTACAAGCATTGCAATCGCCATTGCAATTTTCGTCATGTACATGTTTATCACTCATAATATAGTCCTCTTTCTTTTCTTTTAATTTTATTAGTAACTTTAATCCTAAAACATAAATTAACTTTATCAGAAACTAGCATGAAAAGCAACAAAATAGCGTTTTTTTATTGACTGATATAAGGGGCAGTTTTATACTGGTTATAACAGACAAAAAGAAAGTATCAAAAGGGGGAAGTATGGACATCAAATTTATCAAACGAGAACAGTTAAAAGACAAGCCGGATTTTAAAGAACTTGGTTTTGGGAAATATACGACAGACTATATGTTTGAAATGGAATGGAATGAAAAAGAAGGATGGCATGATGCGAAGATAATTCCTTATGCGCCGATTCCGATGGACCCATCTTGTGTAGCACTTCATTATGCGCAGGAGACTTTTGAAGGACTAAAGGCATACCTAACTAAAACGGGCAAAATTCAGTTATTCAGACCAGATATGAATGCCAAAAGGATGATAAAGTCAAACGAGCGGTTGTGCATGCCGGCATTTCCAGAGGAAATGTTTGTTGAGGCGACTAAAGCATTGGTAGAAATAGAAAAGGATTGGGTGCCAAGCGAAACGGAGACATCACTTTACATTCGCCCATTTATGTTTGGTAGTGAATCGACATTAGGAGTTCATCCAGCAAGTACATATAAGTTTATCATTATCTGCTCACCAGTAGGTGCGTATTATGCAGAAGGGATGAACCCTGTTAAGATTTTGGTTGAGGATGAATTAGTCCGTGCAGCAAAAGGCGGAACTGGTTTTGCCAAGTGTGGTGGCAACTATGCAGGAGCAATTCTAGGACAAAAGAAAGCGCAGGATAAGGGATGTGCGCAGGTCTTGTGGCTTGACGGTGTTGAACGTAAATACATCGAAGAAGTAGGTACGATGAATATGATGTTCAAGATGAATGGTGAAATCTATACCGCACCAATAGAAGGAACTGTGTTGCCTGGGGTAACTCGCGATTCGATTTTGCACATCTTAAAGGACTGGGGCGTAAAAGTAAACGAAGTAAGTGTGGCGATTGATGACTTGATGAAGGATGGCCATGAAGGCAAAGTAGAAGAAGCCTTTGGGACCGGAACAGCAGCGGTAGTATCACCTGTAGGTGAGTTATTATATAGAGATGAGACAGTTACAATCAATGATTTTAAGACTGGCGAGTTGACGCAGAAACTTTACGACTACTTAACTGGCATCCAGTGGGGTGAAGTAGAGGACAAATACGGTTGGACAGTCGAGGTTTGCGAGGGAACAACTGATAAGGAAATTTAGAGATGAATAATCAGGACAAGATGCCAGTAGTAAAGGCATTAAAAGAATTTGTAGAGAAGGAACCCGCTTATTTTTGTGTGCCAGGGCATCGTTTTGGCAAAGGAGTAAGCGAAAAGTGGGTGTCGAAAGATGCTCGCGAAATCCTTCGTTTTGATTTAACAGAGGCAACCGGCTTGGATGACTTGCACCAACCAAGTGGAGTCATTAGGGAAGCCCAAGGACTAATGAGCCAGCTTTTTCATGCCCGAAAAAGCTTTTTTTTAGTAAATGGAACTACTTGTGGCAATCAAGCGATGATGTTAAGCACGGTCAACGCAGGAGACAAAATACTGGTGCCAAGAAATGCTCATAAATCGATACTGGCAGGATTAGTATTAAGTGGAGCAACGCCAGTGTATGTTATGCCCAGGTGGAACGAGAAGTGGGGTATTTGGGGTGGTGTTTCACCCGCAGAAGTAGAAAAAATACTAAAGGAACAAAGAGATATTAAAGGCGTATTTGTAGTTAGTCCGTCGTATTATGGCGTTGTCGATAAGGTGGCAGAAATAAGCACAATTTGTAAGAAGTATAATTGTCTATGTATGGTTGACGAAGCTCACGGTGCCCATCTTTACTTTGCAGAGGACTTGCCTAAGGGAGCACTTACGCAAGGAGCGGATATGTGCGTTCAAAGCTTTCATAAAGTGGCGGGATCATTGACACAAAGTTCGGTGCTCCACGTTAATTCGGATAAAGTAAATACATCACTTTTGCAAAATAATCTGCAGATGTTGCAAAGCAGTAGCCCCTCGTATTTGCTGATGGCATCACTTGATGCGGCAAGACATGAACTATCGCAAAATGGCAAGGAGATGTGTGATAAAGTGCTTTTATTGGCACAATATGCGCGTAGTGAAATATCGCAAATTAAGGGTATACGCTGTATGGGAAAAGAAGAAGTTGGCAAGTATGAGATTGCTGATATTGATTTGACCAAAGTGGTCATTACAGCGATGGATTTGGGTATTAGTGGTTTTGCCCTTAAAGAAATGTTGACTGGAGATTATGGTGTAGAGGTAGAACTAGCAGATAATCATAATATACTGGCAGTGTTGACATTTGCGAATAGCAAAGCCGAAGTTAAGAGACTTGTTGATGCACTGGCTGAAATAGCAAAGGGAAGCAAGGTTAAGGATAAGGTGCAAAGTAACGAAGTAGCTGCCTGGCCAGCACCAGAGATGAAATTGACACCAAGAGAAGCGCAATTTAGCAAGGTTAAAATAGTAGCGTGGCAAGATGCAGTTGGTAAAGTAGCCGCGGAAGAGGTTACTCCGTATCCACCAGGAATTCCGATTGTGAATAGAGGCGAATTAATTAGCCAAGAAGTATGGGACTGTATCGAAAGGTTAAGAAGAGCAGGATGTCACTTTCATGGCGCATTAGGTAAGGAGACGAAAGATGAAATTAGTATCGTGGAATGTTAATGGGATTAGAGCCTGTGTTAAGAAAGGGTTTGAAGAGTTTTTTAAAGAAATAGATGCTGACGCTTTTTGCATTCAAGAGAGTAAGTTGCAAGAAAAAAAAAAAAAGGATACCACCAATATTGGAACTACGCAGTAAAAAAAGGATATTCTGGAACAGCCATTTTCACAAAGAAAGAACCGCTTAGTGTTGCCTATGGAATAGGAATAGAAGAGCATGACCAAGAAGGACGAGTAATAACCTTAGAATTTCCAGAGTACTATTTGGTGACGGTGTATACACCTAATTCACAATCAGAATTGGCAAGACTTGAGTATCGCATGAGTTGGGAAGAGGCATTTCTAGCATATCTTTGCGGTTTGGAAGAAAAGAAACCAGTGATTTTTTGTGGCGACCTAAATGTAGCGCACAAAGAAATCGATTTAAAGAATCCTAAAACTAATCGCAAAAACGCTGGTTTTACCAACGAAGAGCGAGGTAAATTTGATAAAGTCATAGAAGCTGGATTCATTGATACTTTTCGCCACTTCTATCCAGAACAAGAGCAAATTTATTCGTGGTGGTCATATAGATTTAGTGCGAGGAAAAATAACTCTGGATGGAGAATTGATTATTTCTGTGTATCAAAAGAACTTGGCAGTAGGCTACAAGATGCCAAGATACATACAGAGATAATGGGTTCTGACCATTGCCCAGTGGAACTAGATATTGACTTAGCGTAAGTGATAAATTAACTAGGCGACAAAAGGAGGTATGTATGGTAAAGCGGCTAAACGAAAAAAAATTAGTTGCAAAACCAGGAAATCCATTATTGCCAGGTGTGCAAAGAACTGAATTAGGTTACAATTTCACAGCAATAGTAAATGGCGAAGAGGAAGTTTGGTTATTAATCTACCAGAACAATAGCGATAAAGTTATTGAAGAATTTTTGTTGCCACTTTCTAGCGAGATGGGTGCTGTTAGAACAATTAGCATCGAGGGATTAGTACCTCATGAATATGAATACAATTACCGAATGGGGGATGAGATAGTGCATGACCCCCATGCATGCGCTTTAACAGGACGAAGCGAGTTTGCCAAAAAAATTGACGATACATCGGCGCACCAAGTGCGAGCAAAGCTGGCTGAGAGACCAGAGCCAAGTAAGCTAGGGCGGATGATAGCATATGAAGATATGATTCTATACAAGCTACATGCCAGAGGATTCACCAAACACGAGACGGCAAAAGTAAAAAATGGTGGAACTTTTTCAGGGATACAAGAAAAGATACCTTATCTTAAAGATCTAGGAGTAACATCAATAGAGCTGATGCCAGCATATGATTTTGATGAATATCCAAAGAGCAATATTGATGCCAAATATCAAACGCCAAAGGCAACAAAGGTAAATTACTGGGGCTATGCAAAAGGATTTTATTTTGCGCCAAAAGCATCTTATTGTGCTACTGATAGTCCAGTCAACGAATTTGCTGAATTAGTAAGGGCATTGCATGTGGCGGGAATCGAATGCCTGATGGAATTTTATTTTCCGACAGAAGTTCCGATAACATTTATCATCGATGTCCTAAGGTTTTGGAAACTTTGGTATCAAATAGATGGGTTTCATTTGGTGGGTAGAGATATTCCGATTGAAGTTATCGCTGCAGACCCACTACTAGGTGATGTAAAGGTATTGTATGTGGGATTTGATATTAACAAAATTTATAATAACAAAATTCCTAAAGTAAAGACGCTAGCTGAGTACAATTTGGGCTTTCAGGAAAACTTTAGGCGTTTTTTAAAAGGAGACAAAGAACAATTATCAGGTATAACATGGCACTTAAAGCATAACCCTAAGTCTAATAGTGTGATTAATTATATGACATCACAAGATGGCTTTACACTAGCTGACATGGTATCATATGAGACGCGGCATAACGAAGAAAATGGCGAGGACAACAGAGATGGAACGGCATATAACAACAGCAAGAATTACGGTGTTGAAGGTCCGAGTGATAAGGCGGGGATATTGGCAGTACGACATAGGCAGATGAAAAATGCTATTTGGTTTATGATGGTTAGCCAAGGGGTGCCAATGATTTATGCGGGCGATGAAATGGCTAATTCACAGGAAGGGAACAACAACGCATATTGTCAAGACAACGAAATTGGGTGGACTAATTGGAGTGAAAGTGAAGAAAGCATAAAAATGCACGAGTTTGTCAAGGCTGCTATTGCTTTTCGAAAAGAACATCGTATCCTTCATGCAACACATGAAGTCGAGGACACAGATTATAAGGCACTGGGGATACCGGAAGTATCGTTTCATGGTAAGTTGGCGTGGGTTGTTAATGAGAAAGAAAAAAGCCAGCAAATCGGCATCTTATATTGTGGAGAATATGAACGAAACGCCAATGGTAAGCCAGATGAATACCTATATATAGCGTTTAATATGAGCGAAAAGAAAAAGGAATTGGCATTACCCCATTTACCGCGAAAGATGAAATGGGAGATAGCAGTAGATTCATCTACTAAAGGCGGAAGCGGAATTTATCAAAAGAAGGCGGCAATGCCAGTAGGGCAGGATAAGAAATTAGTGGTTCCAGCGAGGACCGCTATGATACTCAAAGGAAAGTAGGACATCAAGAAATGGTAAAGGCATTAGGGCATTTTAGCACGATTACAAGACATAAGATATTGGTAATGAAATATTGCTTTAGAATAGGGTTATATAAGCAAGGACTGTCGCACGACCTTTCAAAATACTCATGGTCTGAATTTAAGATTGGATGCAAGTATTATGTTGGAACAAAAAGCCCCAACAACGGCGAACGTAAGGCCATGGGGATGTCAACAGCATGGTTGCATCACAAGGGGAGAAACAAGCATCATCACGAATACTGGATTGATTATGATAACAAAGGTGGCAAGGCTATTGATGGTGTTGAGATGCCAAGGAAATATGTGGCAGAGATGATTATGGATCGTATCTGTGCTTCTAAAGTTTATGAGGGTGATGCGTATACGGATCAAATGCCATTGGCATATTACGGGAGAGGCAAGGATAAAGATTGGCTCTTGCATGATGAGACTAAAAGGCAGATGGAATTTCTACTAGAAATGCTAGCTACAAAGGGCGAAACGGAAACCTTGAAGTATATTCGTTATCATTTTTTAAAAGGGGAGGCAATATGAAATTTTCAAAAAGAATGGACTACTTTGGGGAGAGCATTTTCGCCAAACTGAAGGGACTGAAAGAAGAAAAAGAAAAAAAGGGTGAAAATGTTATTGACCTTAGCATTGGGACACCTAATATTCCGCCAGCGGACCACATTATAGAGGCATTAACGAAAGCGGTGCAAGATAAAAGTAATTACATTTACGCAGTATCTGATTTGAAGGAATTGCATCAGGCAGTAGCGATTTGGTATCAAAGACGCTACGAAGTATCGATTAATCCCGATGAGGAAGTGGTTTCGCTTTTGGGTTCGCAAGAAGGGTTGGCACATATTGCCCTCACAGTTGCCGATGTGGGAGAGACAGTTTTAGTACCGAACCCTTGCTACCCTATCTTTGCCGATGGACCGATACTAGCCGGAGCGAATCTTGTTTATATGCCATTACGTAGAGAAAATGATTATGTAATTGACTTAAATGAGATAGATAAAGAAACAGCTAAAGCAGCCAAATTAATGATTGTCTCGTATCCCAATAACCCGACAACAGCAGTCGCACCTGATTCTTTTTACGAAGACTTGATTGCCTTTGCAAAGAAGTACGAGATTATTGTACTTCATGATAACGCTTATAGCGAACTTATCTTTTCAGAAGAAGATAAAGGGAAGAGTTTTCTCTCGTATGAAGGTGCGAAAGAAGTTGGAGTGGAATTCAACTCGTTGTCTAAGACATATGGCCTAGCAGGTGGACGCATTGGCTTTTGCATAGGGAATAAAGAAGTTGTTGCGATGCTTACAAAGTTAAAATCTAACATGGATTATGGAATGTTTATACCATTGCAAAAAGCAGCGATTGCGGCTATTACAGGGGATCAGCAATGTGTTAAAGAAACTCGTGTGGCATACCAAAGGCGGAGGGATTGTTTCATCTCGGAGTTCGCAAAGATAGGGTGGGAGATTGAGCCTTGCCCAGCGACGATGTTCATCTGGGCGAAGATTCCAGAAGGGTTTAAAGATTCCCAAGAGTTTGTTGAGACGATGATTGCTAAGGCCGGAGTAGTGATGACTCCAGGTAGCGCATTTGGTGAATTGGGTGAAGGATATGTCAGAATTGCGCTGGTACAAGAAGAAGATAAAATAGTCGAGGCGGCGAGACAAGTGGATGAAAGCGAGATATTAAAGAACGAGTTAAACTAGTGAAGGATTATTCGCGGACGCCTTGAATTCTGTCGCGTTTTTACGATACCAAAGAGGCATCATCGTGCGCTGACGACGATAGCTTTCTCGCTCTTTGATAGAAATAGAACGAAAGAAACCTTTCCAAAGGTCGATAAATTCATCGGGTTGATTGTTTGACTGTAAAAAGGTGTCAAACTCTTCCTCAGACAAGGTAGTGAGGTAAAAGGATTCATCAGCGGGATGAACGATGGCGATTCGCCGTTTATCATCGATGATTAGCCAATTTTCTGAAGGCATTCTGTCAGCAAATGCAGGAGCAACGAAAGTTAAAATATTGCACTTGGGTTCGATATGGCTCACTAAGGAATTATCACCAATAGCCGAGAAACGAATGAACTCACGGAAAAAATGAGCTTCGTTGTTGACTTTGCGATTTAATTCGAAAAATGCTGATACAGCAGGTTCTTGTAACATGTTAAGCACAGAAGAGCCATAATGATAACCTAAAACTAAAAAACGATAAATACAGTCTAATTTATTCTCATTAAAAGACATTGCTGCCGAAAAAACTGATTGATAGGCAACAAAGGAAATCTTTTGCTGAATAGATTGGACTATTTTTTGAACTTTTTTAGGGTCAGCATCAACATGGATGTAGTCACAAAAAAGCTTCGTTTGGAGAATTGGCTCAGTTTCCAAGCGAATATTGGCATGCCCAAGACGAGCACTCCAAGCATCGTATATGCAAGTCATCATGGATTCAAAATTGTCAGTACAGGTAAATATTGTCATAAGGCAGGCCTCTCAATAAGTGGTGGTTGGGCTAGCTTCATATCGTCAAATAGCGATAATTGCTGGTAACTTTGAGGGTTGTCGATATCCCAATTAGTCTTGTACTCTTCGCCGATAAGCTGGCGAGTAATGAAATTCTCCTCGATGCGCATCTGATACATCTGCTTGCCTTGGCAAGTAAGGAAATATTTGGCACGCTTTAGAACTACACCCATCTTCTTTAGGTGGGGAAAATCCAAGTGACTGTAACGCCGCGCTTTGACAATCCGCATAGCTGAGCGCGGACCTAATCCAGGAACGCGAAGAAGCATATCGTAACTAGCCGTGTTGACTTCTACGGGAAAAGTTTCAAGGTGGCGTAGTGCCCAATCGCATTTGGGGTCTAGTTGAACATTGAAATTAGGTTTGTCGGTGCTTAATAATTCCTCGGCGTTGAAACCGTAGAAGCGCAAAAGCCAATCAGCTTGGTAAAGACGATGCTCACGAAGCATCGGCACAGCGGTATCAGTGGAAGGGAGTGCGCTATCCTCGTTTAGCGGGATATAAGCAGAAAAGAATACTCGCTTCAAATCATACTGTTGATATAGTTGTTGTGTGGCAGTGATAAGTTGATAATCGTTCTCAGGAGTTGCCCCGATAATCATCTGTGTGCTTTGACCGGCAGGGATAAAGGGAGCGTTGTTGGTTCTAGCTAAACCAGTGCCACCTGGAGGGGAAAGGGAATTCTTTTGCTCCAGACGTTGAGGGTTAAAAATACTGTTGGGCAAATAGCGATTACCGGTGCTTCGCTCCATAGCAGCCGAGCGACCAATCGAAAGACGATAGTCAGAGATACGACTGGCAATGCGACCCATTGGCTTGAGGATGGTCTTATGTGACTTGTGTGGAGCAAGCTTTTGCAAACTTTCTTCTGTTGGAAGTTCAAGATTAACGCTCATCCGGTCGACTAAGAAACCAAGCTTTTCAATTAGTTCGTCAGGGGCACCGGGAATAGCTTTAACGTGAATGTAGCCGTTAAAGTTGTATTGATTGCGAAGCATATAGATAGTTTGATAAATTTGCTCCATAGTATATTCGGGAGACTTGCAAACTCCCGAACTTAAAAACAGTCCTTCGATATAGTTACGACGATAGAACTCAATTACGAGGGTACAAAGTTCGGCGGGAGTGAAAGTGGCGCGCGGGTTATCGTTGGCGGCACGGTTAGTACAGTACTTGCAGTCGTAGATACATTCGTTACTAAAGAGTACTTTCAAAAGGGAAATGCACCGGCCATCAGCTCCAAAGCTGTGGCAAATACCAGCAGAGACAGCATTACCAAGCTTGCCCTTTTCACCACGGCGGTCAGAACCGCTAGAGGTACAAGCTACGTCATATTTGGCGGCATCAGCAAGGATATTTAATTTGTCATTTAAAGTTTGATTGTTCAAAACCATGGGAACCTCCGAGCGAACACTTGTTCTAATACGAGTATAGCATGATAAAAAGGGAAATGCAAGAAAAAAACGAACATATGTTTTTGGGGGAGAAGGATGAGCAAGCCTCCCTTTGGCTTGAAATAGACAAAAGAATAGTATCTTGAATATTGCATTAGTCCCGCTTATTATGCTATAATACCTCTAGTATTAACACTAAGGAGGACTATGTTATGAAACATATCAAAACTTTAAATACAAAAGGTTTACAAAGTACAGTTAAAAAGGGTGGATGTGGTCTTGCACAGTTGGCAACCAGAGCTGCGAAAGCAAGAAATAATTAGTTGTTATAGACAATCATCAAGCAGTGGTATGAAACCGCTGCTTGTTTGTTGGTTTAAAGATAATTTTAACAGGAGATAAATAAGTGATTCATCAATATAAAAATAACGGCTACAATATAGTATTAGATATCAACAGCGGGTCGGTCCATGTAGTTGACGAATTGAGCTATGAAATCATCGCACTAAAGCAAGTGCAGCAAACAGATGATGACATTGTCACACAGCTTGAAATGCAGTACCCTGAAGAGGATATTAAAGCGGCATTAGCTGAATGCCAAGAACTCCAAAACGCGGGAATGCTTTTTACCGAAGATATATATCGCGGGGCGATTGATTTGTTTAAAGAACGCCAGACAGTAGTTAAAGCACTTTGTTTACATATTGCTCATGATTGTAATCTAGCGTGCCAATACTGCTTTGCCGAAGAGGGCGAGTATCACGGGCGCAGGGCGTTTATGTCTTTTGAAGTAGGGAAAAAGGCGCTTGATTTTTTGATTGCGGCGTCGGGCAACCGAACCAATCTAGAAGTTGATTTCTTTGGCGGTGAGCCATTGATGAATTGGCAAGTGGTTAAGGACTTAGTAGCATATGGGCGTTCGCAAGAACAAGAACATAACAAGAAATTCAGATTCACCTTGACAACTAACGGTGTTTTGCTAAATGATGAAGTTATAGAATTTGCCAACAAAGAGATGGATAACGTCGTGCTTAGTATTGATGGACGCAAAGAAGTCAACGATTATATGCGACCATTTAGAAATGGAAAGGGCAGTTATGATTTGATTGTTCCCAAATTTCAAAAGTTTGCGGATAGTCGCAACCAAGAGCAATATTATGTACGTGGAACATTTACAAGGAATAATTTGGATTTTGCCAAAGATGTCTTGCATTTAGCGGATTTGGGATTTGAGCAAATTTCGGTGGAGCCTGTAGTGGCACCTGACGAGATGGACTACGCATTGCGCAAAGAGGATTTGGCAAAGATTTTTGCGGAATATGATTATTTGGCAAAGGAGATAATTAAAAGGGAAAAAGCAAAAAATGGTTTTAATTTTTTCCATTTTATGATAGATTTGACTGGTGGGCCTTGTGTTCACAAGCGTTTATCTGGTTGTGGAACTGGCACCGAATACCTGGCGGTTACACCATGGGGAGATTTGTATCCTTGTCACCAATTTGTGGGTGAAGAGAAATTCCTTTTGGGCAATGTTGATGAGGGTATCACTAGAACACAAATATGTGATGAGTTTAAAGGCTGCAATGTCTACGCAAAGGAGAAGTGTCGCGAATGTTTTGCAAGATTTTATTGCAGCGGAGGATGCGCGGCAAATGCCTATAACTTTACGGGAACAATCGAAGACGTACACGAGATTAGTTGTGAATTACAAAGAAAGCGTGTTGAATGCGCACTGATGATAAAGGCGGCATTAGCCTAGAGGAGAAAGGTAGAGCAAAGAAATGAAAAAGACAATGAACAAGAGAAATAGCATTATTGTGTTAATTCTAACAGTACTATTAATTGGAGTGCTAAGCTTCACCTCGGCGGTAGGCTGGGGAGCGACAGGAACAGGTGCGGCGAAGAACATCAAACTAGGACTTGATTTGGCAGGTGGAGTTAGCATTACGTACCAAAGTAAGGAGGCCAATCCTTCGGCAGAGAACATGTCGGATACGATTTACAAACTGCAACAACGTGTTTCACAGTATAGTGAGGAAGCGGTTGTATATCAAGAGGGACACAATCGTATCAACATAGAAATTCCAGGAGTTAGTAATGCTGACGAAATTTTGACGGAACTTGGTAAGCCCGGTTCGTTGCAATTTTTGGATAGCGAAGGCGAAGTTGTTCTAGACGGTACAGATGTAGCGAGTGCTGATGGCGGAGCAATTCAAGACCAAATGGGTGCTAAAGAATATATAGTTTCATTGCAGCTTACCCCAGAAGGTACGAAGAAGTTTGCCGAAGCTACTAAAGCTAATCTAGGCAGACCAATTTCGATTGTCTATGATGGAGATGTGATTAGTGCACCAACAGTGCAAAGTGAAATCACTGGCGGGCAAGCACAAATTACAGGTATGAATAGTGTTGAGGAAGCTCAAGAATTGGCAGCAACGATTAGAATCGGTTCGCTTTCTTTGGAACTTGAAGAAGTTCGTTCAAACGTAGTAGGAGCACAACTAGGGCAAGAAGCGATTAGGACAAGTTTAATTGCTGGGGGGTTAGGAATTCTCTTTGTAATTATTTTTATGATTGTGGTCTACGGACATGCGGGAGTTGTTGCATCATTGGCACTACTTATCTACATAACATTACAATTAGCGTTGTTAAATGCGTTTGATCTAACAGTAACACTTCCAGGTATCGCGGGTATCGTATTATCAATCGGTATGGCCGTAGATGCGAATGTGCTTATATATGCTCGGATTCGCGAAGAAGTGGGTGGAGATAAGGGCGTTAGAGAAGCTATTAATCTTGGGTTCAAAAAAGCATTAACAGCCATTATGGATGGAAATATAACAACATTAATTGCGGCGGCGGTACTTTGGACACTTGGTAGTGGACCAGTCAAAGGCTTTGCGATGACCCTTACCTTGGGTATTGTGCTATCGGTATTTTCAGCAGTTGTCATATCGCGTGTTTTGATGAATGCTTTTTATGGTATAGGCTTCCAAGATGCTAAATATTATGGAAAACAAAAAGAACGTAAAGTGATTGATTTTGTAGGGAAAAGAAAAGTATTCTTTATTGTAGCTATTGTCTTGGCGTTGTCAGGACCGGCATCTATGGCGATTCACTCGGCGACAGGTGGCGAAGTGCTGAACTTTGGCTTAGACTTTATGGGTGGAACATCTACAACGATTAACTTCAATGAGGACATGACCATTGAACAAATTGATGAGCAAGTCAAACCAGTTGTAGAGGGTATAACTGGTGATGCCAATGTTCAGGCACAGAAAGTTCTTGGCGGTAATCAGGTTGTTATCAAAACAAGAACCCTAAACGCCGAAGAGCGTGAGGAATTTGCTAAAGCAATGACTGGAGAATTTGATGTCGATGAAGATGATATTTCGGCAGAAAGTATATCTTCGACAGTAAGCGCGGAGATGCGAAAGGATGCGATTTTAGCAGTTACGATTGCTATTATTGGAATGTTGCTTTATATTCGATTCAGGTTTAAAGATATTCGATTTGCGACTAGTGGCGTTATTGCTCTTGTGTTTGACGTTTCAACAGTGTTCGCAACTTATGCAATCGCAAGGGTGTCACTGGGAAGTACATTTATTGCCTGTATGTTGACAATCTTGGGTTACTCGATTAACGCAACGATAGTCATTTTCGATAGAGTACGTGAAAATAAAGTGAAGATGCCTAAAGCGAGCAATTCAGAACTTGTAAATGCAAGTATCACGCAGACACTAACACGAAGTATTTATACAAATATTACGTCGTTTGCAACGATAGCAATATTGTTTATAATTGGGGTTCCAGCGGTTAGAGAATTTGCCTTACCAATAATGGTCGGTATATTCTTCGGAACGTTTTCTTCAATCTGCATCACTGGACCATTGTGGTGCGTGATGAAGGGACAGCAAGAAAAAGCAAAGCAAACAAAAGCAAAATAAAGGGAAGTTTAAGGGGTAGGCTTAATTAGTCTGCCCCTCTTTTATCATAGGAGTGCTTATGGAAAAATGGACGTTATGTGCCAAGAAGGCTGATTACAATAGCATAGCAAAACAATTTGAAATTGATCCAGTTACGGCGGTTCTTATCCGTAACAGGGATATTATAGACGATGCAAATATTA
>JGI994J12354_10002484_pt1 | contig 17901 bp, 18 predicted proteins | sample IntmicLarv3ML3BL_FD_12354 | JGI IMG/M metagenome (IMG submission 12354) | reverse complement strand
GCTTGATTCTCAAATTCTTCCTTGGTTTCTTCCATAGTTAGATAGTAGTTACCAAGCACCATATCTTGAGATGGTGTAACGATTGGTTTACCATCTTTTGGCCCAAGAATGTTGTTGGAACCTAGCATTAATACTTTTGCTTCACTACGCGCTTCCTCACTTAATGGAACGTGAACAGCCATTTGGTCACCGTCGAAATCGGCATTAAATGCTGGTGTTACTAACGGATGCAAACGAATTGCTCTACCCTCAACAAGTTTAGGCATAAATGCTTGAATTCCTAAACGGTGTAGTGTAGGTGCTCTATTTAGCAATACTGGATGATCACTGATTACTGTTTCAACGATATCCCAAACACGTGGATCCAAGCGATCAATTAGTTTTTCAGCTGTTTTTGGATTGCCCGCAATTCCTTGATGAACAATCTCATTAATTACGAATGGTTTAAATAATTGCAATGCCATTTCACGAGGTAAACCACATTGATACATCTTTAAATCTGGCCCTACAGCGATAACAGAACGGCCCGAGAAGTCAACACGCTTTCCTAATAAGTTTTGACGGAAACGACCTTGTTTACCTTTAAGACTGTGTGATAGAGATTTTAATGAGCGACCTCCAGCACCAGTAATTGGTTTACTACGTCTACCATTGTCAATTAAAGCATCTACCGCTTCTTGTAACATACGTTTTTCGTTTTGAACAATAATTGCAGGTGTTCCTAATTCTAATAGTTTATTTAAACGATTGTTACGAGTAATAACTCTGCGATATAAATCATTTAAATCACTTGTTGCAAAGCGTCCACCATCTAATTGCAACATTGGCCTTAAATCAGGTGGAATAACTGGTAATACTGTTAAAATCATCCACTCAGGTTGATTATCAGAGTCCACAAATGCCTCAATAGTTTCTAAACGTTTGATTAATTTCTTGCGTTTTTCACCTTGTACTGTTTCTAATTCAGTCTTAACATTAGCCAAATCACCTGCTAAATCTACTTGTTCTAGTAGACTCTTTACGGCCTCAGCTCCTGTTTTAGCAATAAAGCTACCAGGACCATTCAAAGCAACAGCATCACGATATTCTTTCTCAGAAAGAATTTGTTTATATTCCAAAGTTGTATCTTGAGGATCAATAACGATCCAAGAAACGAAATATACGACTTCTTCTAAAGCTTTGGGAGCCACATTTAGCAGAAGGGCCATTCTAGAAGGGGTTCCTCTTAAATACCAAATATGAGCAACTGGTGCTGCTAGTTGAATATGCCCCATTCTTTCCCTACGCACGTTAGCTTTGGTAATCTCAACTCCACAACGGTCACAAACTACACCTTTGTAACGTACTTTCTTGTACTTTCCACAATAACATTCCCAGTCTTTGCTAGGTCCGAAAATTTTCTCGCAAAATAAGCCATCACGCTCAGGTTTTTGTGAGCGATAGTTAATTGTTTCGGGTTTTTTAACTTCACCAAAAGACCATTTATGAATTCTCTCTGGTGAAGCTAATCCTACTTTAATTGAGGTAAAATTGTTTGCCATTATAGTTACCTCCTTTTCCTAGTACTGTTCGCCGAAATCATCAGTTCCGGCAACAGCAGCTTCAATAATTTCATCACTATCATCAACGATTAGGCTGATATCTTCATCTTCAATAATGTATTCTTCTTTTGGTGCGTTTGAAACCTCTTCTTCAGCATTCTTCTCAATGTCCACTTCTTTACCATTAGCATCTACCATTTTGACATCGATTGCTAATGCTTGAAGTTCATGTTTAAGTACTCTGAATGATTCTGGTATTCCTGGTTCAGGAATATCTTTACCCTTGATAATCGCTTCATAGGTTTTAGTTCTTCCATTAATGTCATCAGACTTAACTGTTAGAATTTCCTGTAAAGTATGTGCAGCTCCATATGCTTCAAGCGCCCAAACTTCCATTTCTCCAAATCTTTGACCACCACGCTGAGCTTTACCACCCAATGGTTGTTGTGTTACTAGCGAGTAAGGTCCTGTACTACGAGCATGTAACTTATCGTCAACCATGTGCGCTAGTTTAATCATGTACATTACTCCAACCGCTATTCTTTGGTCAAAGGCTTCACCAGTACGTCCATCATAAAGTACCGTCTTACCATCTTTTGTACTATCAGCTTCTTTCAGAATATCTTGTAACTCTTCATTGTTGATACCATCAAATACTGGAGTAGCGAATTTGACACCTAGTTTTTTCGCTGCCATTCCCAAGTGAATTTCTAGTACTTGTCCAATATTCATACGAGAAGGTACTCCAAATGGATTTAACATAATATCCACCGGTGTTCCGTCAGGCATATATGGCATATCTTCTACTGGAAGGATTTTGGAAATAACACCCTTATTTCCATGACGACCGGCCATTTTATCACCTTCAGAAATTTTACGTTTCTGAACGATATATACTTTAACTACTTCATTTACCCCTGGAGGTAAGTCATGTCCTTCACTACGCTTGAAGATACGTACTGCTTGAACAATCCCAGCAGCACCATGCTCTACCTTTAAGGAATTATCTCTAACTTCACGGGATTTCTCACCGAAGATTGCTAGTAGTAACTTTTCTTCAGGAGAAATTTCACTCTGCCCTTTTGGTGTTACTTTACCAACTAAGATATCTCCTTCTTTAACTTCTGCTCCAATCATTACGATTCCACGAGCATCTAGATTTCTACATACCGCTTCAGAAACATTAGGGATATCGCGAGTAATTTCTTCAGGACCTAATTTAGTTTCACGACATTCAATATCGTAACATTCAATATGTATAGAGGTATAAACATCATCTTTTACTAATCTTTCAGACATAATAATCGCATCTTCATAGTTGTAACCATTCCAAGTCATGAAGGCAATTGTTACGTTTTGTCCTAAAGCTAATTCTCCATCTTCCATCGAAGGTCCATCAGCTAAAACATCACCAATTTCAATTTGTTCGCCTATTTTTACTAATGGCTTTTGATTGATACATGTCCCTGCATTAGAGCGACGGAATTTCTGCAATTTATAGATATGTTCCTTTTCAGGGCCACTAACAATAATCTTTGTAGCATCAACAAAGGAAACAACACCATCTTCTTGGGCAATAATCCCACTTCCAGAGTCAGTTGCCACTCTATGTTCAATTCCAGTACCAACATATGGACTAGAAGGCTTTAGTAGTGGAACAGCCTGACGCTGCATGTTTGCTCCCATAAGAGCACGTGAAGCATCATCATTTTCCAAGAATGGAATACATGCGGTCGCTACTGAAACAATTTGTTTAGGTGATACGTCGACAAGTTCAACTTCATCACGAGGAACCATTATTGTTTCGGTATTGAAACGACAAACTACTTCATCATTTACCAGTTTTCCATCGCGCACTTCATTCGCTTGAGCAATGGTATATTTCATTTCTTCATCTGCGGATAAATAAATTACTTCCTCAGTAACCGAAAAGTTATTCCCTAACAGACGATATGGTGTTTGAATAAAACCATATTCATTTACCCTAGCATATGTAGTTAGGTTGTTAATCAAACCAATGTTTGGTCCTTCTGGTGTTTCAATTGGACAAATTCTGCCATAGTGAGTAGAGTGAACGTCACGCACCTCAAAACCAGCTCTTTCCCTAGTTAAACCTCCAGGTCCTAAAGCAGAAATACGGCGCTTATTTGTCAACTCAGCTAATGGGTTTTGTTGGTCCATGAACTGTGATAATTGAGAACTTGCGAAGAACTCTTTAATCGCTGCAGTTAATGGGCGAATATTTGTTAAGTTTTTAGGAGTTAAGGTAGCTATTTCAGAAATAGACATTCTTTCCTTAACTACTCTTTCCATTCTGCTCAAACCAATTCTAAATTGATTTTGAATTAGTTCACCAACTGTACGAATACGACGATTTCCTAATTGGTCGATATCATCAGCATCACCAACACCATCAATCATATTCAATAGATAAGAGTATTGAGCATACATATCAGAGATGATAATAGTTTTCTTAGCAGTAATTGGATCGCTTCCGATTACTTTAACTTCATGTCCATCAACATCAACATACACTTCTTGAACCGCTGCCCCAACTAGATAAACTATATACTTTTTACCATCTTGAACATCGGCATAAACCGCCTTTTGTTCAGTGCTAGTTAATTCATATAAATTTTCATCAGGAATATATCTAGGAACATATAATTCGCCTTCTTTGTTAACGACATCACTTCCATTATTGTCAACTAAACGAGCAAAACCATACAATCTTTGTCCATAGTCTAGTACCGATGAAACATTCTTCTTCGTTAATTCAACTTCTTTAGCAGCAATACCGCCATATACTTTAACAGTTTCTACCTTGCCTTTAATAAACTTAGCATCAGCTTTAGTGATAACTGTTCCTTTATCAAAATCGTTATCATCGCAAGCAAATCCTTCCGCAACAATACGACCAACTAAAGCATTACTCCATGTGCTGTCAATTTCTACTACATCAGGATGCGAAAAACTATGAGTGAAAGGAAGTACATTAATATGAGTTCCCTTTGCCAATTCTTGCTCTAGTTTAGTCATTTCCTTTTTACCAACCAATGTGCCTTTAGCATAAACAACCTTGCCATTAACATCAGTGATATCTCTAGCTAGCACTTTACCATCTAAACGAGAATAAGCACCCAATTTCTTTCTCAATTTATAACGTCCAGCTTTAGTTAAGTCATAACGTCTAGTATCAAAGAATTTACTATTCATTAAGTTAATTGAACCATCAATAGTAGGCACTTCATCCGCTCTTTGATTCTCATATATTTCTAATAGCGCTTCATTAAGTGTTTTTACTTTATCAACTACTAAAGTATTAGAAATCTCTTCGTAATTACCAAAGATTGCAGTATATAGTAATAAATATTGATTTAAGAATTCCCTTTGTTCATTTTCAACTTCTACATCATAAACATTAAGTTTCAAAGCTTGAAGAAAATCCTTCATTTTTAAAACATCAAAACCATCCTCGCCATTACGAAGATTCAAACTCAAACCAATTCCTTTTAGTAGAATTGTTGAGATAATTTTACGCTTGCGATCGATTGACATGTTGATGAAACGTCCAATCGCAGCTTTCTTACTATCAGACATAAACTCTAGCCAGGTTCCTCTGCTTGGAATAAGTTCACAAGAATAAAGTTCTCTGCCAGTTTTGTCCTCTTGTTCTAATTTGTAATAGGCACCAGGTGAGCGAACGATTTGGGAAACGATAACCCTCTCTGCACCATTTATCACAAATGTGCCAGTTGGAGACATTAAAGGAAATTCACCAAGAAACACTTCCTCGGTTTTGTTTAATACTTCTCCAGTGGAATTGTCAATAATCTGCAACTCCATTTTCGCTTTCAAAGGAGCAGCAAAATTTGCTTCCCTATCTTTGCATTCATCTAATTCATGCTTAGGTGTTCCAAATTCATAATCAACAAACTTTAAACTAATATTCCCTGCATAGTTTGTGATTGGATAAATTTCTGAAAACACCTCTTTAACTCCTTCTGTTTTAAACCATTCATAGGAGTCGGTTTGAATTTCTACTAGGTTTGGCAGTGGCAAAGTACCGCTAACTTTCGAGTAGTCCCTGCGCGGAGCTCTCTTACCTGAATTCACTACTTTATACGTATTATTTTTTGCCATTTACGCCTTCCTTTCCGATAGAGGTTAACGCATTAAAAGGAACATAATCCCCATTTTAACCCTATATTTATGCAATTTAATATGATAGCAAGAAAAATGCAAGATGTCAACGTGATTTCTTCGACTTTATTACAAAAAATCCTTTTTTTTTGTCAATAACCTCACAATTACCAAAAATATCGTTTATTTTTGCGATTGCACTGTTAGCACCATGATTTTTTCTCATTACTATCCATAAGCAGCCATCATCATATAAATGGGTGCTCGCTTGTTCAAACATCGAATAAATGACCTCTTTACCCGCTCTGATTGGTGGGTTAAGAATAATGTGATTAAAGCACCTATTTTCCAGTTCACTGAAACTATCAGACACTAAAACCTCATTATCCATTTCATAACGTTCGACATTCAATTTTGTTAATTCTATTGCTCTTACATTAATATCAACCATCGTAACATCTGCAGTTGAAAAACACCTCTTAATTACAATTCCAATCGGGCCATAACCACAACCTAAATCGAGTATTTTCCCTTCAATTTCACTTTTACAGACATTTTCCAATAATAAACAAGAGCCATAATCTAAACCATCTTTACTAAAAACTCCATTATCTGTAAGTAAGGTATATGAAAGGCCGAAAAACCGAAAAGATATTTCTCTTCGGTTTTCTTCCAGATTTTTATCATTGATAAAATAATGACTCATCCGCATCATTCCTTCTTTTTAAGAGTTATTCTAGTTTCTCTTAATGATTATTTTACTTCAACAATCGCTCCAGCATCTGTTAATTTTGTTTTGATTTCTTCTGCTTCTTCAGGTTTGATGTTTTCCTTAATTGGAGCAGGAGCACCATCTACTAGATTTTTCGCTTCTACTAAACCTAAACCAGTGATTTCACGTACGATTTTGATTACGTTAACTTTTGATGCACCGAAGTCTTTTAAGATTACACTTACTTCAGTTACAGCAGCACTTCCTGCGTCTTCTGCAACAGCAGCTATAGCAACTGGTGCAGCAGCTGTAACATCGAATTTTTCTTCGATTGCTTTTACTAATTCATTTAATTCTAAGATTGTTGCGCCTTCAATAAAGGTCAAGATATCTTCATTTGTAATTTTAGCCATTTTAATTTTCCTCCTGTTTGACTACTCTGATCTTGCTTCAGCAACTGCTTTAACAGCACAAGCCACTGAGCGAATTGGTGATTGTAAGCATCCCAAGAACATGGAAATCATACCTTCCTTGTTTGGTAATGTTGATAGTTGTTTAATGCCATCAGCATCTACGATTTTACCATCTACAATCCCAGCTTTTAAAACTAATGCTTTGTGTTTTTTAGCAAACTTAGCTAATACACGTGATGGAGCAACTGCATCATCGCTAAAAGCGATAGCGTTTGGTCCTAGTAAGCTTTCCAATAAGTCATTATGTCCTAGTTTTTCTGCTGCGCGTCTAGTCATTGAATTTTTGTAAACCACAAATTCAATTTCTTCAGCCCTTAGATTACGACGTAGTTCAGTAACTTCACCTACTGTCAAGCCACGATATTCAACGATTACAGAAGAAGCAGCATTTTGCATCTTATCGGCAATCTCTTCAACTAACTTCTGTTTTTGTTCAAGTATCGCTTGATTCATTCCATTCACCTCCTGTTGTTTATATATGCAACAATATACCTAAATAAAGCCCTTCGTATAGACAAAGGGCTTTGAAAGTTTATATCTTCATACAACTATCATTACCTCGGTAACATTTTTATGCCATCTGGCCGTTACTGTCTATGGTATATTGATAACATCTTAATTTTTACTTCTATTCGTGAGAAACTTTTACACCAGGTCCCATCGTTGATGCCAAAGCAACATTCTTCATATATGTTCCTTTAACTGCCGCAGGACGAGCTCTTAGAATTACATCATATAGCGCGCTGAAGTTTTCCACTAGTTGTTGATCTGTGAATGACACTTTGCCTATTAGACAATTGATAATTCCTTCTTTATCAACACGGTATTCGATCTTACCTTTTTTAATCTCCTCAACTGCTTTAGCAACATCCATAGTCACTGTACCAGTCTTAGGGTTAGGCATTAATCCTTTAGGACCTAGCAATCTACCAAGTTTACCAAGTTCGCCCATCATATCCGGTGTAGCAACGATAACGTCGAATTCAAACCATCCTTTTTGGATGTCTTCAAGCATATCCTTACCACCAACGAAATCAGCACCAGCGTCTTTTGCTTCTTGTTCTTTTGGTCCTTGAGTAATAACTAATACTTTTTGAGAACGGCCCGTTCCATTTGGAAGTACCATTGCTCCACGAATTTGTTGTTCAGCATGACGAGGGTCAACGTTTAAACGGAAACTCGCTTCTACTGATGCATCAAATTTTACATAACTTGTTTTCTTTACTAACGCTACTGCTTCAGCAGTAGGATAGTTCTTGCTGCGATCGATCAGTTTAGCAGCTTCTAAATACTTCTTACCACGTTTCATACTTATTACTACTCTCCTTCAATCTCAATGCCCATATTACGAGCAGTTCCAGCCACAATTCTCATTGCGCCTTCAACATCATTCGCATTTAAATCTGGCATTTTGTACTCTGCAATTTGACGAAGCTGATCCTTTGTCACTTTTCCAACTTTGTTGGTTTTTGCGCTTGCTGATGCAGTGGTAATTCCAGCTGCTTTTTTCAGCATTAAACTTGCAGGTGTTGTTTTCAAAACAAAATCAAATGACTTATCTTCGTACGCTGTAATAACTACAGGTACAACATCGCCCATTCTGTCTTTAGTAGCATCGTTAAATGCACTACAGAATTGAGGCATGTTAATTCCAGCAGATGCTAACGCAGGTCCTGGTTTAGCTTGGCCAGCCATAAACTCAAGCTTACAAATTCTTGCAATTCTTTTAGCCATAATTTTCCTCCTCATTTTATTGGATTTATAGCAGTGGTCATACGGGCATTGCAATTTCCCTTCCACGCTTAAAAACCTGCTATTTTTCATAGCAAGACTATTTTATGCTATTAAGCAAGTAAAGTCAAACTATTTTGCTCGATAATTCACTTTATTCTAGATACTTATCAAATAACTAAGATTTCTTAACTTTTTGGAGTTTCTGCGCTAGTTTTCTGGTCTCAAAATATGAATCATGAAGACATTCCTCAAGAATATCATCTGGTAATACCCTGCAACTTTTCATAGCTTTGACAATCCCATACCTACAATAAGTGCATTGGCCATAGAGATAGGTGTGAAATAATATGGGAAAAGCTTTGTTCGAATAATATCTATTATAAATCATTCGAATATCAACTAGCACGTGATGAGGAATACTTGTGGTTTTCTTTATTAGTTTGTAGATAATTTCATCATCTGTTTTTCGATAATTCTTCTTAAGTAAACCAAGCGCATGCGAATCTAGCCCTTGTTTCTGCAGCAATAAAATAGCTAAATCATGTATCTTTTTGCCCTTAAATTCCTCCAGCAAATACAATGCATTTTCCGAAAGAATTTTATTTTCTGACCTAGCATATTCTAGCAAAGGTTCAAAACCTAACGGGAACTGCCTTTTGCTAAATATCCGCAACAATAATCCTTTTGCGGTTTCGTTTTCTTCTTCTAAAATAGAATTAGCTAGTGTTAAGATTTCTGCGCCCGAGGCTTTTTCAAAAAACGAATACCGATACCTCATGATTGCTCCAAAATGCATGACCTCCCTTGACGCTGTTTCTTGCGCTATCTCCAATAGACTGTTAATAGTTATTTTTTCTCTTTCAAAATCTGCTGCATATTGTTTTCTTTCCATTTTCTCTTCATGTAATGTATCAACTAAAACCTTTATGGCACTAGATTTTCCATACATTTTCTCAAGGAAATTAACAATTCTTTTCTTTCCAAATATCTTTTCTGATTCAGAAATGAAGTCGCTGTAATAGTAGGTATTTTTATTTTCAGGTTTGTTTTGTAGCATACCACCCATATTGATAGCATGACTCTTAAATATTGCAAAACCGCCAATTCCAAACAGCTGTTTTGTCACATAGTCCCATTGAAAGCCTTCATCTATACGGAATGACTTAGCAAATTTTCTGGTTTTGTTTAAAAAATAATCATACTTAGTGTAAAAAGCAGCCTTTGCAATCTCGCTGCCATCTTCAGCATAACAAAACAAGATATCTGCTAACTGCATAAATAGATGGTCAGGGCAGTGGGAAAGAAATTTCTTGACAACTATTTTCTCAAAGTACTCTTTTTCCTTTAGTGCACAAATCGCTGTATACAAGTAATCACCCTTTGTTCCTTCTGCTTGCCAGTCATAAAAAAGATCTCTTAAACAAAAGCGCAAAACTATCTCCTTATATTCCTCACTACTTGGATTTGCTTTGATATCTAGAATTGCACTGCCAAGACCTTTACTAAGCCGTTGGTAAAAGTTTCTTTCGCTCATAACAGACACTTACTTTCATTATGTAAANCACTCCTTAAGTTTTTATATACANCATCGTAACTATTGCGTCAACAATTTTAGATTGATTGTTTTTTCTAAAAACACTNCTATTCAGTAACAACACAAATATTATTTGTATTTCAATCAGAAATTAACTTTAATTCCCCGCAAACAAAAGAAAAGGAACTACAGTAGATATATTATCTTGTCCACTATAGTTCCTATATTTATTTATTTGTTTAGTGCTTCGGAAATCGCCACTGCTACAGCAACACTTGCGCCAACCATTGGATTATTACCCATGCCAATCAAGCCCATCATTTCAACATGCGCTGGCACTGAAGAAGAACCAGCAAACTGAGCATCAGAGTGCATGCGCCCCATAGTATCCGTCATGCCATATGAAGCAGGCCCCGCTGCCATATTATCAGGGTGAAGAGTACGTCCTGTTCCTCCTCCACTTGCTACTGAGAAATAGTTCTTTCCTTGTTCAATACATTCTTTTTTGTATGTACCAGCAACTGGGTGTTGGAAACGAGTTGGATTAGTAGAGTTACCTGTAATAGAGACGTCTACTTTTTCATGATGCATAATCGCCACGCCTTCACGCACATCGTCCGCTCCATAACAGTTTACTTTCGCTTTTTCACCATCAGAATATGCAGTTGTGGATACGATATTTAACTTACCGCTGTGATAATCAAATAATGTTTCTACATATGTGAATCCATTAATTCTAGAAATAATCTTCGCTGCATCTTTTCCTAAGCCATTTAAGATTACTTTTAGTGGTTCTTTACGTGCTTTATTTGCGTTTCTAGCAATACCAATCGCTCCTTCAGCAGCAGCAAAAGATTCATGACCTGCTAGGAAAGCAAAACACTTTGTTTCATCAGAGAGTAACATTGCCGCTAAGTTTCCATGTCCTATACCAACTTTACGATCATCAGCAACTGAACCAGGAATACAGAATGATTGCAAACCTTCTCCGATTGATTTCGCCACATCATAGGCTGTTTTATCGCCTTTTTTAATTGCAATAGCAGCACCAACTGTGTAAGCCCAACAAGCATTATCAAAGCAAATAGGTTGGATTCCTCTAACAATGCTAAAAACATCAACACCCAAGTCATCAACTATCTTCTTCGCTTCATCAACGGAGGAAATACCGTGAGTATTTAATACACCTTCAATGGTATTAATTCTTCTTTCATAACTTTCAAACATTGCCATCTTTTTTTCCTCCTATTCCTTTCTTGGGTCGATATATTTACTAGCATCAGCAAAACGACCATAAGTTGCTTTATTTTTCTCTAATGCTTCACCAGCATCAACACCACTTTTTACCGCATCCATAAACTTGCCCATATTCACATACTCGTAACCAATAATCTCGCTATTAGCATCCAAAGCAATTTGTGTAACATATCCTTCTGCTAATTCTAGGTATCTTGGCCCTTTTACTTTAGTGCTGTATATTGTAGCCACTTGTGAACGTAAGCCTTTCCCTAAATCTTCCAATCCAGCTCCAATAGGTAAACCACCATCAGAGAATGCTGATTGAGTACGACCATAAACAATTTGTAAGAATAACTCTCTCATTGCCGTATTAATTGCGTCACAAACCAAATCAGTATTTAATGCTTCTAATAACGTTTTACCAACTAATGCTTCCGAAGCCATCGCTGCTGAATGTGTCATTCCTGAACAACCGATAGTTTCAATCAAAGCTTCCTCAATAATACCCTCTTTTACATTAAGGGTAAGTTTGCATGCTCCTTGTTGTGGTGCACACCAACCAATACCATGTGTCAATCCTGAAATGTCTTCTATTTTACGTGAATGAACCCATTTCCCCTCTTGAGGAATAGGTGCACTACCATGACTTGCGCCACAAGTAACAGGACACATTTCTTCTACTTCTTTTGAATAAATCATGACTCTTTTTCATCCTTTCTTTGATAACTACTTTTGGAGAATCCTTTTCTAAAGTTTCTCAATTGTAATCAAAAATACTTTTAATCACTAGTGTAATTATACCAAACTATTTTCAACATTTATACAATTTTGGAAACATTTGCCAAACATTTCACAAAGATACCATAACTTAGTTATCCCCAAAATCCTGTTTTAGCAGGCAAAAAAGAGATGCAATTTTTAAACAGCAACTCCCTTTCTTTATTTACCGTTATACTACATCCCCACATCGTAATTAACGAGCGATGTTTCACCCTCTATTTAGCCTTAAGTTTTTTGTTTTTAAAGTCTTCAACAGCCTTCCTAAATATCTTCTCATACTCAGGCTTAATTGTTATTTTAACATTTTCCATATCACTTTGTTCTTCTTCATGATAACTAAAATTCATAATGAATTGTTCGAAACTATCATCAACTAAAAAAACACAGTTATCCACACCCTCATCATGAAACCAAAGATATATTTTGCCATCCTCCTTATTCATACAAACCAAATTTCCACCTTGAGCATCTCCTATTGGAAATAATTCTTCTGGAAAATACTCGACTCCTTTAAATCTATTAATTGCCCTTTCCAGATTATTGTGTCCATCATATAATCCAAAAAGAGGATCCGCCATATACTTCTCTTTCTTTGTTTGCGAAAAAACGGGATACGAAGGGGTGTAACAATAGTCATCCTTGAAGTAATCATTCCCATAGTACTTTAGGTAAAATATATAGTCTTTTGGTAATTTAAAATCAAGCATGGCTTCAATCTTCTCTATGCTATCATCATCCCATTCCCTTCTAACATTACCCAAATCAAAATCAAGCATTTCCTCCAACTGTTTTCTTAGCCTCGCTTCGTTCATTTGCATACACCTCCTCAAGATATTCATCCAATAATTTCCTTGTGTAACTGCCCTCTTTCGGCACTAGCCCAAATGCATTATATGCCCAAATAACTTCTCTTCTAACTTGACTACTATTTTGTCGCCCCATTACGTCATAGCAAAACTCTGCATTAAATTTACCATTATTATCAACCGTTATACTTACTTGCTCCCATGGCGCTTGTTCATTCGCTATAAAACTATCATACAATGCCAACATAATTTGATTTAATTCATCAAGCACTAGGAGGTAAATTTCTTCTGATACATTGTATATTTTCGGAATTGAATGACTCTTAATCAATTCCTTGTTTTTAGCATCCACAAAGTAAAATACCGAGGACCAACTTAGTTTATCTTGCTCCACCTCTCCTAGATAGTAGAAATTATCCCAGCTTGTGGGTATCATATCATTAATATGTTTTGCTATTTTTTCATAATAGTTTTCGATTTCTGNCATCATTCTTGTCCCTCCTTTGTAAGNTAANTTCAAACAGTTCACTGAAATCTTCCGTCCTTTTGTAGCGCTTCACAACACAAACCTACCTATTTTAGAAAACTTCTGTATCCAGCCATCATCTTCATAGTTTGCAATTTCGCTTCCCATTTTCTCGCTGATTTCCGTCATATTATACTCTTTACCATCTTTCTTAATTATTAGTTCCATCTTGTCTTCACATTCTTCAAACATTTCCAACATACGATATATTATATCCGTAATTGTTTCAGACAATAAATCACACATATCTTCCTGTTGTTTATCCGTTAATGTTGAAAACGAATTATATTTTGCTTTTGAAAACTCATTAAGAGTACTCAGTTTAGCAATATTCATGGATACCTTTAGTGCACCATCTCTTCTTTTAATAATCTCCTTTCCAAAATAATCCAAAATCTCCTCTCTTTGTTCCCAAGTCAGTTTTTCCATCTTTTCGTCCTCCATTTTCACAATCCAAAACCAATTCGAACTTAAACCCTCTGAGTTTATTTTCTTCCACTATTCTTTTGAATTCATCTGAAACAAAACCGCTCTTTCCTTTTTCATTTACTATTTTGAATATCTGAACATCCTTAACTCTTTACGCAATGAAGACATAATCCTAAATTACCATTATCCTTTTTCTATCGCGAAATGCTTGTTTGCTATTTGCATCACTAAGTAATCTAGTTGCCTTTCTGTAATATGCGGTTGAATGTCCATTCGGATGACATCAGCGTCCATGACATCTAAAACTGTTAGCAGAAATACTCTATTTGGCGCAGTATTTATGCCAATTAACATTCATGACAAATCTCATTAACATAGTATCATTATATCTAAGAACTGTAGCATAAAAAAACAAGAAACTAAAGTGTGCCAACTTTATTGATATCAAAAACTGTTTTCCCTATTAAATACCTTTTTGATCGCCAACACTTTTCCTCTTCATATCTAATAAATTCCCATCTGATTATTGTAACATGCCATTTTTTATTCTAACACAATCCGTTTTTTACTATTATTTTTTAATAATTCATCATAAATGTTTTTCAATATTCTATCTTGGTCTTTTTTCGTAATACTAATATTTTCATTTGGAGGTAACCATTTTTCTATCAAATCAGCACTCAAATAGATAATAGGGTCTCTAAAGTCTACATCTATTCTCATAACTCTATCAGCTTCATAATAATTCAAGCAATGAAAATGCGGAATTTCAATTCGATAATCTGCCATCATTACTCCTCCTTATTTAAGTATCTCTGTAAATACACTTGTAACATTTGCATTGTTGTTTAGTGCTGCTTATTCGAAAGTACTAATATACCTCCTGCCTTTGAACCCTCTACAAATCCATAAGTATTTCCGCTTGTACCTTGAGCATATCTTTCCGATGCCGTTTTCCGCACGTCGCTAAATTTACTATTACATCAACTGTAATAGAAGCCATCAACTCTTCTCTTTGTTTCGCGGTTAGTTTGTCTCCATTAACAATAATACTACATTTTTGCCGTCTACGTGCCGCAAGCGTGGCAAGCCCTTTACTAGGTGTTCATTTTATTATGTTTGGCGATCAAGAAGGTTAAGGCAGTAGAGTGATAAGAACTTATCAAGCAAAGAGCGCTCGAAGTTATCGATCTTTCAAAATCTCTGATATTGTTGTCTCCTTATCTTTTTTCAAATCATAAAATCCTACATGAACTCCATCTTCATACAACCAACACAAATCCGTTCCATAACCAGCCGGATATATTTCCAGAATAACTGGAGTTATTTGAAAAACAGACTCAGCACTCAATACTGTAAAATTCTCACTGATACCAATATATGTTTCATCGTCGTCTTCTGAATAAAAGTTCCACCCATTAAGTTGTGGTATTTCACTTTTTTCTCTAAAAGAATACTTGATAGGCTTTCCTGCGATAATATTCTTTGATACTATAAACCCTCCATATTCATCATTATTTATTGTCATCACAACCCTCTACCCTTTCTCTTCGCCATTAAGCCGATATCGCTCGCACCATAATTCATTTTACATGCCCTCCAATTTACACCAAAGATTTTATCACTTTCAAACTTTTATACTTCTCTTTTGGATTCGCTTTGGCTGCATATGACTCTGGACAGTCATAAATGTCCATTAAATATACTTCCCCACTACTGAAATATATATTCTTTCTCAATATATCAATAATCTCTTCTTCGGCAACAGGAACAATATACTCCTCATTGATCGCTACTGTTACACAGTTTTCACTACGCGATAAAGTAACTGCATAATCAAATATCACACTAGAAAATTTCTCTGGTAAAACAAAAATCGTTATCCATGTTATTTCATCATTCTTCTTCCTTACATTCTTCATTTTTCTTTGTAATCCAGTTATTGGGCGAGTTTTCCCGGAACGATTAACCGTACCAACAGCATAAAAATTGGCTTCGCATCCCAACAATTCGCAGATAGAAAGTGCATCATTCACCCATCGTNCCCAAGCGCCAGTGCTTTTATCTATTGTTCCATTAAAAGTATATGATTTTGTATTCATTTTATTCTCAACCTCATTTCTTTATTATTGGCACAGCCTCAACACTGCCAGCTCTTTTGCCAAGGTTTTTCAGAGTTTCATTAATTCTCTTCAACAAATTTACGCAATTATCTGTTTACTAGCAACTTCAAACAGGTCTATTGTTTCGTCCCACTTAAAACCTATGATATCTGATCTTCTTTTCTTTTTTGTTCCTGGAATTTCATTGCTCACACCCTTATTAACATATTTTTTTTACTCTCCACTCGCTGCTAATTCATCCGCTTATGTTGAATCTCCCCCAGCGCCCATTTTTTACCATTTAAAAAGAAACACTTTTTGGCGTTTATTCTATAGTGAAATTTCCAAATCAATTGTCCCAATCTCTTTTATAAGTATTTCTTCAATATCAGATAACTCTTTCTTAAATTTGAATAACTGTGTTTTTGAAAGAGGAACCCTAAACCTAATATCGCTTACACTATACTCTTTGCAAATTATCTTCGAATAAAGTTTATCCAAGAAATCCTTCCATTTACTCAACGATGTATCAAGATTTCGCCCTTCAAGATATACTGCACCTTCAGCACGATAAAACATTAGCAATGCAGTGCTCAAATCACAGTTTTGATTGTTCATAACAACTACTGGAATTTCAAAACCATTATCCCAATTGTAATTATACATATAAACAAATAAGAATTTATAGCAATCACAATTTCTTAACTCTTTCTCAACATCATCATTTTCGCTACTATAAAGAAGTNTTTCTATTGCNTGCAATTCGCTATCTTTCATACTTTCCCTCCACAGCAAGCATAACATCTGTTCGATAACTTGAAAATCGCTCCATTGTAAGTTAAATTCCAGTTCTTAGCCTTAACGTCTGTTCTTTTATAGCGTTTCACAATACAAATCTACCTGTTTTGGAAAACTTCTGTATCCAACCATCATCTTCATAGCAAGCAATTTCACTTCCCATCTTCTCACTAATTTCCACCATATTATATTCTTTGCCATCTTTTTTAATTATTAGTTCAATCTTGTCTTCACATTCTTCAAACATTTCTAGAAATTCATATATTGTGTCTGTAATTGTTTCAGACAACAAATCGCACATATCTTCCTGTTGCTTTTCAGTTAGCGTTGTAAAAGATTTATATTGCTTCCTTTTTAAATTATTTACTGTTGTGAGTTTTGCGATACCCATGGATATTTCTAATACTCTGTCTCTTCTTATAATNGCCTCTTTTCCAAAATAATCCAAAATCTCCTCTCTTTGTTCCCAAGTAAGTTTTTCCATCTTCTTTACCCTCCACTCGTTTCATGGTGTCTTAACTATTTTTTTAGGTGTTCAACCTTACTATCATTATACTCAGAAATTGCAATATAAAAATACAATGGGCTAAACGCTTCCACATTTTTTATACAAATTTTTGTTCTCGTTTTCTTCCTTAACTATTCGCTCTTGTGTTGGTATGGCAACACTAAATTAGACAAAAAAGAAGAGGAGACTATTGGCGTGTCAACAGTTTAGTGGACATAGGAATTAAGCGGAATTGGTGAAACGAGCGAAATCATTAAGAGTAAGGTAGTTCAAACTAGAATGAATTCTCTTCTCGTTATAATAGTTTTCTAAGTAATCAAGGGTTTCAAGAAGTGCTTGGGCCCTTGTTTGATATTGTTTNTCTGGAAACACTTCACGCTTGAATGACCTATAAAATGATTCCATTANGGCATTATCATATGGATTGCCTTTTCGTGAATGACTATGCACACAACGATTCTGATTGATTGCCTCATAGAATCGATACCCTGTGTACTGTGAGCCACAATCTGTGTGAATAATTAAACCTGGTTTTGGATTCTCCTTCTCGATAGCTGCTTCTAAACTTTCAATCAC
>JGI994J12354_10002483_pt1 | contig 17906 bp, 17 predicted proteins | sample IntmicLarv3ML3BL_FD_12354 | JGI IMG/M metagenome (IMG submission 12354) | reverse complement strand
CTCAATTTACCGGGAGATATTTTTCAAAGGAATCTTAAAAATGATAAGAGCTTTACCGATCACAAATAAGAAAATGGAAAAAATTGAACAGTTAGACAAATTCCACTTTGTATCACAACATAAATAGGGAGAATACATTTTTCGGAGTGAAGCAAATGCAAAATCAAGTTTTCAAAATCACCGGCATGAGCTGCGCAGCATGTTCCGCACGGATTGAAAAACGGCTGGGCAAACTGGCTGGCATCTCCGCCGCCGGGGTCAATCTCGCGGCGGAGAAGGCGTATATCGCCTATGATGAAACCATTCTCACGGCGGACACCATCATCGCCGTGGTGGAAAAGTTGGGCTTCGGCGCGGCACTGGCGGAAGACGTAAGCGAGGAAGAAACGCGAAAACGAAAAGCACGCGAGGCACGGAACCTGCGGCTGACGTTTATACTGTCTGCTATTCTGTCCCTGCCGTTTCTGGGGACGATGTTTTTCATGTTCTTCTTCACGGATTCGGCGGCATCGGCCTTCTTCCATAACCCTTGGCTGCAATTCGCCTGCGCCACGCCGATACAGGTATTCGCGGGCGCACGGTTCTACCGCAACGCGTACAATGCCTTGCGCGGCGGCGGTGCGAACATGGATGTGCTCGTTTCGCTGGGCACCACGGCGGCGTATCTATACAGCCTGTACCACATGTTTTGGGGACATTCGCATCACCTGTATTTTGAAGCGTCGGCACTGGTGCTGACCTTGGTGCTGCTGGGGAAAATGCTGGAAGTCCGCGCAAAGGGCCGCACCTCTGACGCCATCCGCAAGCTCATGGACAGCGGGGCAAAAACGGCGCGCGTCCTGCGGAACGGCGAAGAACTTGACATCCCCGTAGAGGAAGTCGTCGTGGGCGACCTTGTACGCGTGCGCCCAGGGGAGAAAATCCCCGTGGACGGCATTATCACTGACGGCGCAAGCGCAGTGGATGAATCCATGCTCACCGGCGAAAGCATCCCTGTGGAAAAGGCCGCGGGCGACAGTGTGGTCGGCGCGACAATGAACCAGTACGGCGCGCTTGTCATCCGGGCGGAAAAAATCGGCAAGGACGCGGCGCTGGCGCAAATCGTCCGCCTGGTGGAGCAGGCGCAGGGCTCCAAGGCGCATATCCAGCGCACAGCGGACACCATCGCGGGTATATTTGTACCCTGTGTCATCGCGGTAGCAGTTCTGACCTTCGCGCTGTGGTTCATTCTCGCGCATGATGTGGAAAGCGCCGTGACGAACGCCGTGGCTGTACTCGTCATCGCCTGCCCCTGCTCCCTCGGCCTTGCCACACCGACGGCATTGATGGTCGGCATGGGGCGTGCGGCGGAAAGCGGCATTCTCATCCGCGACGGGGATTGCCTGGAACAGGCCGGCCGCGTCAATGTTGTCGCGCTGGACAAAACCGGCACCATCACCTTCGGCAAACCCGTACTGACAGACATCCATCCCCTAGCAGGCGTGGACCAGAGCGAACTTTTGCGCCTCTGTGCCATGGCGGAAACGCAATCGGAACATCCTCTTGCCGCAGCCATCGCCAAAGCGGGCGCGGAACGCTTGGGCGCATTGCCCGAAGCGGAGCGCTTCACGGCATTGCCCGGCATGGGCGTGTCCGCCGTTTGTGAAAGCAAGCAACTCTTCGTCGGCACGCGGCGGTTGATGGAGGCAGAAGGCATTGACCTATCAGCTTTATCCGGCACAGCGCAAACACTGGAGGAACAGGGCAAGACCGCCATGTTCGCTGCGATAGACAGCATCGCCGCGGGCATCCTCGCTGTGGCGGACACCATTAAGCCCACGGCGGCGCAAGCTGTACAACGACTGGCGAATATGGGTGTGGAGAGTGTCATGCTCACCGGCGACAACCCGCGCACCGCGCAGGCCATTGCCGCACAGGCAGGTATCACCCGTGTGCTCGCGGAGGTTTTGCCAGATAAAAAGGCGGACGAAATCCGCCGGTTGAAGACAGGCGGCCTAGTCGCCATGGCAGGCGACGGTATCAACGACGCGCCCGCACTGGCCGAAGCGAACGTGGGTATCGCTATCGGTACCGGTGCGGACATTGCCATGGAAACGGCAGGCGTGACACTCATGTCCGGCGACCCCTGCGCCATCCCCAAGGCCATCGCCCTCTCCCGTGCAACCATGCGGAAAATCAAGCAAAACCTGTTCTGGGCATTTTTCTACAACACCATTGGGATTCCCTTTGCGGCGCTGGGCTTTTTGAGCCCCGTGCTGGCGGGCGCAGCGATGGCGTTCAGCTCCGTGACGGTCGTGACGAATTCGCTGCGGTTGAAATATACAAAGCTGCGGGGATGAAGAGGTGCCGTATGAAAAAAGATTGCGGATGTCTTCTTGCAACAAATCCTTCAACTTTTGTAGAATACAGATCCATACGGCATGAAAAGCCTGTTTTCGGAACAGGTAAAAGGTGAGGCGGTTGCAACTTTCGCAAGCGCGCTGCGTATATATGTGCAAGAAGGGCTTTAGGAGGTTTTACAATGGGCTCACGAATCAACCAGCTTTTGCTGGGTGTCATTATGCTGTTAATCGGTCTGTTCGCGCTGTTCCGTCCAACGGTTATTTTTTCATTCGGCGCGGTGATGTTCACAATATGCGGGCTTGCGTTTGTGCTGCTGTACCACACGAAGCGAAAAAGTTGGTCGCTGGTGCTTGGCGGTTATCTGCTTTACTTCGGTATGATGGGCTTTGTGCAGCCATACATCCGTATTGACGAGGCCATCAACTTTATCGGGACCATGTTTTTCATCGTACCGAGCGTCATCTTTTTGATTTTATATTATGACAAGGACAAACGCGGATTACTACTACCGTCCATGCTGATGATGTGGTTTGGTATATTCCTGTTCACGAAAGATTTAGCTGTATTTATCGCACACGGCGGGCTTCTGTTCATCACCTGCTTCGGTTTTGCGTTTATGCTGACATATCTGCTTGGCCGGGGTTGCGTACGGCGCGGCGTGCTCTTCTTTGGCCTCGCGTTGATTGCGGTCGGCTTCATTTTCTTCGGCGGCCTTTCCGCGGTAGGTGTAATGCTGCGCAATCTGCCACAACTCCTGCCAATTGTGTTGATTTTGGCCAGCGGTGCCGTTATTATCCGTGCGCTGCGGCGGCGGTAAACCGCATAAACAAGCCCCCTCCCTGTTGGGAGGGGGCTTTTGTCATTAGATTGCGTTGTGTACAAACGCCGCAATGCAGCGCGTGGGTATCACAGCGACGCTTCCAAACGGATTGCCTCTAAACCCATTGCATCCACCGCCCCAGCCGCCGCTCCAGCCACCATTGCTGCACGCGCTGCCGACCGCACAGGCCGGCGGTGCGCCGAACTCGCTGAGCAACCGCACTGCGCGGCAATCCGCGGAGAGCAGCACGCCCGTGAAGCCCTCGCCGGACAAACCGCCGCTTGTGGTGAACACCGTTACCGTTTGACCGATGTAACGGCAAAGCCCTTCAACCATTGCTTCGATACCTTCCATACTCTTCCCTCCCTTATCAAAAGGGACGTGACACAAGCTTGCCGCATGACGCTGCGACTCGGTATTTGCCTGCGGCTCTGCATTTTCACACCGCCCTGTTTCGGCAAATTGTGTACTGGTGTTTTTCGTCATTGGCGCAATGCGGCCGCGGGCTGTTCATTGCAGAAAAGCAAGGGGACGGCCGAGGCAGGACGGAAATACCAGTCACAAACACGCGCGGGTGCTTTGTGCCAAACACCCCAGGATACGGGCCGCAACCGCTATTCCGATTGTTGCCCTGCCCTATCATATGCCTATAGTGATGGATATGTTCCGCGCCCGCACGACACATAAACATGCTGCATCGTCATTTATATTTGACATTTTGCCCTGTATATGTTATATTACAAGTCAGGAGGTGCAGAAATGGCGAAAAATTTGCAAATCAAATCCGCCCGTGCAGCCAAAGATATGTCGCAGAAAGCGCTCGCCGAGGCTGTCGGTGTTGCAAGGCAGACGATGAATGCCATCGAAAAGGGTGACTACAACCCTTCGATACGCCTTTGCGTCGCCATTTGCAAGGCATTGGGCAAAACATTGGATGAACTCTTTTGGGAGGCGGATACAAATGGATAAACAACCGAACCGTTTGGATGAAATGCAAAAAGAGAAACGCAACGCCATCGGCAACCAGATGTTCCTTGTCACGTTTTGCGCCATTCTGTTTCAAGCCTGGCTCGACCGTGTAGGCATCACATGGCTGCCCTACCCGGCCAATATCATCATCCTCGTCACAGTCTGCATGGGGGCTTATCTCGTCCGTACAATTTGTACAAACGCATTTTGGCCGGAGAAACCGCGGCGCAACGGCATACGCGATATGGCACCAAGTATTTCGCTCGGCCTGTTCGCCGTGACCCTTGTGTGCGTTTTGAGCGCACGTGCTGCTTTTACAAGCGGCTCCAGCAATCACGCCGCTTGGCTTGTGTTCGCTGTTTCCGGCTTGTCGTGGCTCGCTGTATTGATTGCATTCCTCATACGGAACGCTAAAGACAAAAACGAATCGGAAGATTAACATACACAAAAAGACGGCGGAGCGTTACGCTCCGCCGTCTTTTTGCATCTCCAACACCTCCGCTATTCCATCCGCGATGGCATCCGCCATTTTCATCACGGTATACAAACGCGTATTTTGCAACGCGCTCATCTCCGCCGCCACGCCGCCGCTCACCGTACCCATCACGGAAATATCACCCACACAGGGTAACCCCTTCCGCAACGCCGCCCCTGGCCAAATTGGCCGCCGCGCCACCGTCAGCCATCCTACCCGTGCATACAGCCCCAGGCACGCGTCTACCGCAATCACAAGCGGGTTTTTGTGCCGGTTTTGAATCATATCCATGCTCTCCCGCAGGTTCCGCGCGTGGACGGGTACCTCCAGCGTGCCGTATATGGCCACCTTTTTTTGCACCCGTTCCGCCAGCTTGTGCCCTGTCAGCGGGCCGAGACTGTCGCCTGTCGCCCGGTCTGTTCCAATACACACAAAAACAAGCTCCCGCCGTGTGTTCTCGCTTGCAAGGCATAACACAAGCGCATCCCGCACCGCCACCGCCGCGCCCGGCTTCGTCGCATCAATGCTGTATATGCCGTCCTTTTCCCATTCCAACGCGTTCATTGCGTCCATTGCGCTCATCACCCGCACAATCCTTCCCTTCTCCGCCCCGCCTACCACAGTATCCCACGAAAAGCATTGGCTCATTCTGCGGATTTTGTCGATTTGTAAATTGTCATTATTTTACATATTTGTCATTTTATGACATTTTGCGCGTATCATCTGTGCTAGACTTGTCCTACAATATACCCAATCAAGGAAGGATGATACGCAATGCGCGATTTCGAGCTGCCCTCTAACGTCCGGCAAATCGGCACGATTGCCGATGGCTTGAAAATTTATATGGAGGATTACGTCTGTACATATCTGAAGCAATATGCCGAAGCCGGTGGCCATACAGAACGGCTGGCCTTCCTCATCGGTAAGGAAATGGTAATCGACGGGCAACGGTATGTATTTATCAGCGGCGCGGTGCAGGGCAAGTACAGCGCGCCGGATGAGGGCGGCGAAGTGTTTACGGACAAATCCTGCGCCTATTGTGAGGAGCAAATCAAAGCCTACTTCCCGGGGCTGTCCGTCGTGGGCTGGATGCAATCACAACCCGGCTTCGGCGTATTTCTGAGCCCTGCCGCGGCGGACTATCATATGTCGCGCTTCACGGATGCGTGCAATGTTCTGTTCCTCCTTGACTCAGAAGAACGCGTGAATACTTTCTATGCCTGGGATGACAGCCTGTCCGGTATCTCGGAAGCAAGCGGATATTTTGTGTATTATGACAAAAACCCGCAGATGCAGTCTTACATGGCGGATAATAAGCTCGTCATGCCGCGCGCGTTTGAACCCGCCGCCATGGTGAAACCGGCACGGGTGAAGAAAATCACCCCCCAGCCGGAGCCGGACAGCGGGCGGCCTTATGCGGAACGCGAGTATACGCCCGCCGGGGACGGCCGCAGGGTCGTCAACATGCTCATTGGCCTGAGCGCGGTGCTTGTCATCGTATGCTTCGTTATGGGCGCGGGACTTGTGCAGAACGACGGGCGCATCGCGAAGCTGGAGAAGGAACTGACCTCGCTGAACGCAACGTATGCGTACCTGGTGAGTCAAATCCGCACGGCGGGCGAACCCGTCTTCGCCGCGCAGGACCCGACCCCCGCACCGGAACCCCATATACCATCAGAGCCGCCTACCGATTCCACTGTTGTCACAGAAACACCGGATGGCCTCGCCGCCATCACGGCATCGCCGGAGCCATCCCCCGAACCCACGCTAGAACCTACTCCAACACCATCACCAACACCCACACCGGAGCCCACGCCGGAAGCCACACCGGAACCGGAACCAGAGCCTACGCCTGAAGCCGTTATCGATGTACCGGAGTATGAAATCTATATGGTGCAGCAGGGCGACAGCCTCATGAAAATTAGCGAAACGCTCTACGGCACGATGGGTCGCGTAGATGAAATCATGGCGTTGAACAATATGACAGACCCGGATAAAATCTTTTTTGGAAAAGAGCTTCGCGTGCCGAAGCAGTAAAAATATAACGAGCAGAAAGGCTGAGGAGTATGCAGCAGCAGCAGTACTTTTATGAATCCTTCGAGCAAATGGCGGCGGGGCTCGCACACGAGGTGCGAAATCCGCTGTCGCTTGTCAAGGCGAATATCGAATTGCTTGCGCTTTCGGAGACAAAAGAAGACAGCAAGCGCCGTTATTTGATTATGCAGCGGGAAATTGATCGCGCGGCGCAGGCATTGACGGAACTAATGCATCTCGCGAAGCCCGCAAGCGTCAAACCCGTCCGGGAACAGCTCTCGCTGCACACGCTTCTTTGCGGCGTGATTGACACACTGCGTATGACCTATACCGCTGTGTCGTTCCGCATGGAAAGCGCGGCAGGTGACTATACAATCATAGGGGATGAAGAAAAGCTCCGGCGCGTGTTCGGGAATGTTCTTAAAAACGCGGTCGAGGCTGTGACGGAATTGCATCCTCATGGCGGCGGGTGCGTATGCCTCACCCTATCCGCGCGGGGCAGCACCGTCACCATCGCCATACAGGACAATGGCCACGGCCTCACCACGCAGGAACCCGCCCGCGCCGCGGAACCGTTTTTCACCACGAAGCCGGACGGAAACGGCCTCGGCCTTTTCATCAGCCACGCCATTTTGGCGGAGCATACCGGAACGCTTTCCATCGCAGATGCCGCAGGCGGCGGCTGCATTGTGACGATTTGCCTGCCGCTCGGTAAATCAAATAAGTAATCCTTGCCAAGCCCGCTTCCGCAATGGTATAATTAGACTTGTAGAAATTATGCGTCTCCTGCGCAGAGGCGTGAATCTTAATGCGAAGAGGTGTTGTTATGCAGTCGAGCGATTTACGGGTCTTGATTTGTGATGACTCCATGATGGTACAGAAAAAAATGTCCGACCTTCTAAAGAACAACGGATATACCACCATCTTCCAGGCACGGGACGGGCAAGCCGCCGTTGACACCTATAAAGAGGTGCGTCCCCACGTCGTATTCATGGATATTGTCATGCCTGTCAAAATGGGTGTGGAGGCGCTGACGGAAATTCTCGCTTTCGACCCGCAGGCAAAGGTGTTTATGGCCTCCTCCATCGGCACACAGTCGAATGTACAGGAAGCCATCCTGCGCGGCGCGATTGATTTCTTGCAAAAGCCCGTAGAGGATGCACAGGTTTTGAAGCTGTTGGGCAACTTATGCAAGTAACACTAACCAAAGAGGGGTGAACAGGTATGCTATCGCAATTTTTCGGCCATTATCTTTTGGAGCATGAGCTTATCACGCGGGCGCAGCTTCTCGATGCCATCGCGCATAAGGCGGGCACAAATATCAAGCTTGGCGTGCTTGCCATCAACGCCGGCTTTTTAACGGCGGAGCAAGTCGAGGCCATCCACCGCCGACAAGAAACGGTTGACAAGCGCATCGGCGACATCGCCGTGGAGCTTGGCTTCCTGACCGTCAAGCAAATCAACGAGCTTTTGAGCGCGCAGCGGCCTTCGCACCTTCTCCTCGGGCAGGCGCTTGTGGACGCGGGCGTGCTGACCAACGCACAGTTTGAATCCGCATTAAACAAATATAAGGCAACCTACATTATCGATGACCGCGACTTTGCGGACGAGCAGGACGACAAACTCAACACAGTCGTTTCCGCGTATATCAAAACCGCCAACACAAAGGCAACGGCATTCCCGGTTGACTATGTCACGCTCCTGTTCAAATCTCTTACCCGCTTTATTTCAGACGATTACACACCGCTCGCTTTGACGACCGCAGCGGAAGGGGATTCCGTTTTCGTCACGCAGGAAATTCGGGGTGATTTTTCCGCAAGCTCCGGCCTGGAGGCTTCGCTTGCGACGCTACACGCATTTTCCGCCCTCTTTGCCAAAGAGGATATCACATCGATTGCGGACTACGCCGAGGATGCCGCAAGTGAGTTTTTAAACCAACACAACGGCCTCTTCGCCGTCAACATGTCCACATCGCGCAGCATTGAGCTGATGTTGGAGCCGCAAGCAGTCAAAAGCGGCACAGACGACATTTGCAAGGAGAACGGCATAGTCGTGCCGGTATTATTCTCCTTCGGCGTGGTTCGCTTTGTGTACAAGGCATGATTGTAAATAAATAAATTAAAGGAGCGCACAAGCGCTCCTTTTTCATAATCTTTTCCGCAAATTTCCCGTATTTGCTTGTGAAGCATACGTAAATGGCGTATAATAAAGGAATAGAAAAGGACGGGAGCATACAAATGGACGAGAACAACAATCCGAATGAACAAAGCATACAGGCCTTTGCGCCGCGCTTCCATGCGCTGGAGGCGGAAATCGGAAAGGCCATCATCGGGCAAAAAGATATTGTGCGCGATGTGCTGACCTGCATGGTCGCCGGCGGAAACGTACTGCTGGAGGGTCTGCCCGGACTGGGGAAAACACAGCTTGTCAAGGCCGTTGCGAAGGCGACATCGTTGTCCTTCTCCCGGATACAGTTCACACCCGATTTGATGCCTTCTGATGTAACCGGCACGGACATGCTTGTGAAACGCGCAGACGGCAGCTCCGCCTTCGCGTTCCAGAAAGGGCCTATCTTTGCGAATATTGTTTTAGCGGATGAAATCAACCGCGCCACGCCTAAGACGCAAAGCGCACTGCTGGAAGCCATGCAGGAACGCACCGTCACGGCAGGCGGCTTGACACATACATTGCCTGCGCCGTTTTTTGTCCTCGCGACGCAGAACCCGCTTGAAATGGAGGGCACCTATCCCCTCCCCGAGGCACAGATGGATCGCTTCATGTGTAAGTTGAACGTCAGCTTCCCCACGCGGAATGAGCTGTTGGATATTCTCGACCTCACAACAGGTGCAGGCGGCGTGGAACCAAACCCCGCGGCCGACGCGGCGCTGCTTTTGGAAATGCGCGAGACGGCACGGCGTGTGCCCGTTTCCCGCGCCGTGGCAGAATACGCGGCAGGGATGATTCTCCGTACGAACCCGCAAGCAGACGACGCGCCAGAATTTGTGAAGAAATACGTCCGCTACGGCGCAAGCCCGCGCGGCGCACAGGCGTTTTTAGCCGCCGCAAAAGTGTACGCGCTGCTGGATGGGCGTTTCAACGCCGCCTTCGCCGATATTGATGCCCTCGCGCCAAACGTGCTCCGGCACCGCATTTTCTTGAACTTCGACGCCTTGGCGGACGGCATCACACCCGAAGCGGTTATCGAACAGGTGCGGCAATCTTTGTCCGCGAAATAGATGGATAAACTAACCGGCATCCTCACAAAGGAATATATGTCAAAACTGGACGCTCTCTCCTATCACATGACCGCACGCCTGACCGCGGGCTACGGCGGGGCGCGCCGCGCGAAGGGCAAAGGCGGTTCCCTGGAGTTCGCCGATTTCCGCGCGTATGCCGATGGGGACGACCTCCGGCGGATTGACTGGAAGGGCTACGCGCGGTTCGACAAACTCTTCGTTAAACTCTTCACCGAGGAAAAGCAGGCGACCTTCAACCTTTTCCTGGACACCTCCGCCTCCATGGCATTTGGCGAGGGGGAGAAGGGGTTATATGCCAAAACACTGGCCGCGTCGCTGGGCTATATCTTCTTACGGAATACGGACAGAGTAAACCTCTTTGCTATAGACACAGCGCTGTCGCTTACGCGCGGCGGACTAGCCTCCAAGGCGCGTTTTTATGAATTGGCGGACGCATTGGAGAAGCTACCCTTCGGCAGGGAAACCGCTTTGACGGCGGCATTGTCGCAATCGCGTGAGCACCGCCTCGGCAGTGGTGTGAGTTTTGTGTTCTCGGACTTTTTCTCCCCCGATGCCTACGAGGAGGGCGCACTCACACTCGCGCGGAAGGGGCAGCAGGTGACGCTGGTCTGTCTGCTCACCCCGGCGGAAGTCACGCCTGAAATGGACGGCGCACTCCGCTTGGTAGATGCGGAAACCAGGCAGGTGCGGGACGTACGCGTCACATCGGAAGTCTTGTCGCAATATCAGCAAGCCCTGGAAGCGCACACGGAGCGCCTCCGCGCGTTCTGCGCCAAGCATGGCTTTGCATATATTTTCGCAAACACAAGCACACACCCGTTGGAAACCGTGGGTGCAATCCTGCGGGGCGAATAACCGCCGGTACAGATGGGAGAAGATGCATATGCTGGGCGTTGAACGAGACAAAATTTCGCTTTCACCGCACGACAGCAGCTGGGCGCAGCAGTTTGCGGCCACAAAGGAAGAGCTTCTCTCTATTCACAGCGATAATGCGTCCGCCGTCTATCATGTCGGCAGCACGGCCGTCAAAGGCATCGCGGCGAAGCCCATTCTGGATGTCGCGCTGGTCGTGAGAGATATACAAGCATTGAATATCGCGGGTATGGAACGTGCAGGATATGAATTTTGCGGGGAGCGCGGCGTTCCCGGGCGGTTCCTCTTCGTGAAACGGCGGGATGGGCACATCTCCACGCATCATATTCATTGTTATACAAAGGATCACGAGGATTTACGAGCTGTGCTTCTGTTTTGTCAATACCTGAACGACCATCCCGCATACGCAAAGCAATACAACGACCTGAAAACGGAGCTGGCGGCAATGTATCCCGATGACCGTTTGGCGTATACGGATGGCAAGACCGCGTTTATCAGCATGATTGCCGCCTTGTCGGCGGCACAAACCAGACCCTGAACGATGATGCCAACCGGATGTGACAGTATAAAATTTTCAGTGATACTGGAGGGCGCCAAATGGAAAACCGACTTGAAACACTGCGCATTGATATTGACAAGCTGATATTCGAAAAGCAACCAAGTAAAGTCCGCTTCTTTATTGAGCATTTATACAGCGTGGCGCGTTACGGCTCGTTGTTGGCGCTCAAAAGAGGCTTAAACCAAGAACTTGCCATGACCGCCGGAATGCTGCATGACATTGCGAACGTGAACGGCGGCAGTGACAACCACGCGGCAGACGGCGCGGTGCAAGCGGAAGCAATGCTCAAGCAGCTTGCTTTTTATAACGATAACGAAATCGCAATCATTACCGCTGCCATCGCACGGCATGATGCGAAGTCCGCAATCCATGAATCGTATGACGAGGTGTTGAAAGACGCTGATGTCCTGTCCCATTGCTTTTACAACCCAGATTTCCCCGTCAACGAATGGGAGCTGGCGCGGTACAAAAAACTGCTTACCGAATTGGGCTGTACCCCTGTAGAGTAACCGCTTCCGCACGGCAATCCAGTTCATCTTTGTCCCCAGAAGGATGTGACGATATGAAGTTTTTCAAGCTGAATAAAGAGGTTTCCCGGCGCATCACATTCGTCGGCATCGGCGCGGCCATCGGCATCTTGGCTACGGCGATGTATTCGCGCTTTGTGTCGTCGCCCGTCGCCTCCATTGTAATTGTGAACGTCATCGCTTTTGCGTTGATTTATGTATACTTGAACCGCCGGTACCGCAAACGGCAGGAGCACTTGCTATCCGGCCTGTTTGCGGCGATTGAAAATATTTATGACAGAACCGACCCTGACCCAAAGCCGCCCTTTTCGGACGCATTGCCTGTATACAATGCAATTGCGGCTCTGCGGAAGAACCTTGGCGCAAGCGAGGCGAACCGGGCGGAAATCCTGAGCCTTGTCAATTCCGTCGCGGCAAATATGGAGCTGGAAGCGTTGTTGGAAGCGCTTATGCCCAAGCTGATTGACGCGTCGCGGAGCAATTGGGGCGCATTTTATCTCGCGAACAACGCCACGGGCAAATTGGAAATCAAGTCCTCCGTCGGCTTTAGTAAAAATATTTACAGTGATTTTGACATCAACCTCGGTGAGGGTTTCATTGGCCAAGCCGCGCAAAACCGCGAAACGCGCATCATCACGGACATCCCTGACGACACCATTTTCGTCACGCGCACCTTCCTTGGGCGCATCAAGCCGAAGAACCTCATGGTTGTCCCCATCGTAAACCAGGACCAGCTCATGGGTGTTCTCGCGCTGGCAAGCCTGTATGACTTTACAGATGAGCAGCTTGAGATTGTCAACCTCATCAAGTTCTACATCGGCGCGGCAGTCGGCAACGGCGTCATATTTGAGCGGACGAAGCGCCTCACGAACGAGTTGCAATTCCAAAACCGCCTCATACAAGATTTGAACAACGAGCTGGAGGCCAAGATGAACGATGCCTCCGTATTCCTGAACCACATCATCAACAGCATTATGGATTACGCAATTTATTCCATGGACATGCGCGGCGTTATCGTCACCTGGAACAAGGGGGCAGAGTTGATTTACGGCTATCGAGCAGACGAAGTTGTCGGCAAGCATGTGAGTTTGATTTACAACGCGGTCGAAGTTAGCGGCGAAACGCTGGAGCAACGGAGCGAAGCGGTTCGGCGTGAAGGGCGCATCGTGGAAATCGGCTGGCGTACAAAAAAAGACGGCACGAAGTACTACGCTGAGGTCGTTGTGTTTGCGATGTATAATGAAAACGGAAAGCAAATCGGCATGACAAGCGTGTCGAAGGATATTACGGAATTGAAGCGCGCACAGAACCAATTGATGTTGGAAAAAGAGCTGACCTACACACTCATCCGTGAGAGCCGCCGCGCCATCGCTCTCATCAACGAAGACGGCAGCGTGGAGCTTACGAACAACCGCATGTGCGCGGCATTCGCCGCGACCAGCCTAGTCGGCTTAAATTTTTTCACGCTGTTCACAGACGAAGGCGCGGCGCAGAAGGCCATTCTGGAGGGCGACCCTGCACAGCAGCATATCCTGCGGGCGAAGGCTACCGGCCGCGAACTTTCTGTCACAGCGACAGCCATTGACGACCGGGAGAATCATCTTTCCCGCCGTGTATTCGTACTATTACAAACCGAAGCGGATAACAACATGGTATAGCTAGAAAAAGCCCCCTACGGGGCGGCAATCCAAATCCACAAATCGAGGCGAGAGAATGGCAAACAATGACAGCCCTAGACGAACAACCCTATGGACGCGCATCATCGGACGATTTTGGAAAGGCGAGGAAGATACCACTACATACAAGAAAATCATCGGCATGACATGGCCCGCGTTTATTGAGCTGCTGCTGGCATCCATGTTCGGCGTGGTGGATTTGGCGATGGTCGGACACTTGAACGACTCCGCCGCCATTTCCGGCATCGGGCTGACAGGGCAGCCGTTCAACCTGCTGATTGCTGTGTTCGCAGCGGTCAACGTCGGCACGACGACGCTTGTTTCTTGGAGCTTCGGCGCGGGGGAGCGTAAGCGCACCTCTTTTATCATGCGGCAGGCTGTGCTGTTTAATGGTGTGCTCGGCCTCGTCACGATGGCTGTCGGCCTGCTTGGCAACGCGCCTATCATTAACTTCATGATGAATGTGGAAACAGCAGCGGACCCCGTACAGGCTGCACGCGCGATTGAGCACGGCATCGTCTATATGCGCATCATGTGCTGGGGCTTACCGTTCCAAGCGATAACCATGTGCATCACGGCCGCCTTGCGCGGCTGCGGCCAGACGCGCATCCCCATGGTCTACAATGTCAGCGCGAACCTGATAGACGTGTTCTTAAATTATGCCATGATATATGGCAAATTCGGTTTCCCTGTGATGGGCGTTGCGGGCGCGGCGCTGTCCACCTCCGTCGTGCGGGCGTTGGCCTGTATTGCGGCGCTTTTGATTGTCATCCTGTGGAAAGATTCTCCCGTGCATCTTCGCATTAAAGAAAGCTGGGTGCCCTGCTTCAAGACCATGAAGGAAATGATTACCATCGGCCTGCCCGCCGCCGGGGAGCAGTTCGTCATCCAAACCGGCCTGATGATGTACCAGAAAATCATCACAACCCTCGGTGTGGATTCCCACGCGGCGCACCAGGTCGCCGCGAGCATCAACGGCATGGTCTGGTCGATTGCACAAGCATTCGCCGTCTGCACCTCCGCCCTTGTCGGGCAAAGCATCGGCGCGAACGACCCGAATATGGCCACACGGTTCTGTCTATTCTCCCGTAGGTTGGCGCGGCTGTCCACAGCGATTGTGTCCATATTGTTTGTCGTGTTTGCGCGGCCGCTTGTGTCGATATTCACCCCGGTTGAATCTGTCATCGAGATTGCCATACCTGTGCTTTTTGTATTGGCGATTACGGAATTCATACAATCGAACCTCATGTGTACCACCGGCGCACTTCGCGGCGCGGGCGACACGATGTACCCGCTTTACGCTTCCATTTTGGGTATATGGGTATTCCGCCTTGCACTGGCGTATGTGTTTGTCAATATCTTCCACTGGGGTCTCGTGGGGGCGTGGTGCTCATACTTGGTAGACCAGTTCGTACGTGACCTGTTCATCCAGCGGCGGTTCCGCTCCGGCAAATGGCGCTTCATGCGGAAAGCGAATCGCCTCGCCGCCGATGATGATTTGGATATGGATGTCGGCGCATTCTAGTCTGCTTCATCCTCCGCTGCAATAAAGCCGTATTCCGTTTGTATCATGCAAATGGCAGATGGACACGCCCTCGCGCACGCTTCCGCGAGGGCATTTTCCAATGCTGTGACTTCTTCGGCGCTGCTGCCATTCCGCGGCGTGAGGTCAAACGCGAATTGCCTGTTTTTTGCGGAACCCGTCAGCCGGAAATCATGCGCCTCCGCGCCCGCGTTCTTCTCGAGGGTAACGGCCACAGCGGCTTTTAAGCGGTTCAGCACCGGGTTGTTCACATCCACAGGGTCGATGTGTATGACGAGCAAAATCCCCAGCCCCCGACTGATTTCCCGCTCCGCACGGTCGATGACCTCATGCGCTTCGGGCAGAGAGGTCGTGTCGCGCAGCTCCGCGTGGATACTCGCAATAATATGGCCGTAGCCATAATCATGCACAATCAAATCATGCACACCTAAAATTTCATCATGCGCCAGAACAGCGCGCTGTATCTCCTCGGCGACGCCACGATCGGCCGGCACCCCCAGCAAGGGTGAAGCCGCGTCCTTCGCAATTTGCCAGCCGGAATACAACAGCACCAGCGCGACAAACACACCGACCCACCCGTCTGCCTGTATGTCCGTCAGCCTCGTTAGCACCACGGACACAACGGTGGCAAGCGTGACGAACACATCGTTCCGGCTGTCCACCGCCACAGCCAGCAGCGCAGACGAATGGATACGCTTGCCGAAGGCACGGTAAAACAATGCAAGCAGTACCTTCACCGCCGCCGCCGTGAGCAATATCGCCAGCGAAACGCCGGAAAACGCCACGGGCGATGGGTTCATAATCTGCTGGACGGAGGATTTCAAGAACTCATACCCCAGAAGCAGCACCAAGAACGCAATCACCAGCGATACGATGTATTCCGCACGGCCATGCCCGAAGGGATGCTCCGCATCTGGCGGTTTACGGCTCAGGCGGAAGCCGATAAGCGTAATCACGGCCGAACCCGCGTCGGAGAGATTGTTGAACGAATCCGCCATGACGGATACACTGCCAATCGCCAGCCCCGTCAACAGCTTTGCCAAGAACAGTATAAAATTCGCTCCGATACCGACCGCGCCGCATAGTAAGCCAACCTGCGCCCGCGCGGCGGCATCGCGCGCCGTGTCCGCAGGCGCGATTCGATTGAGTAAGGAATTCATCATACAAGCACCTCGCTTATAATAACAGTATACCATATGTACCATATTCTATCAATGACAACGGTGTGACAGGTACCCGAAAGCATGTATACAGCATACAGCACACGTGCCAAACCGGGCACAGCAGTCAACTTTCCGAATATTCATAAACATCGGTGTATAAACTTAGTGCTTTTGTTACATTTTTCGTTCTCTTGTCTGTTGACATTGCGAAAAAAAAAGATTAGAATAAAATAGGCATTCATTTATCATTTTGATTCTTGATATAGATGAGTTACGAATCTTCCATTCAATCGTTGAAAACGATTGCTGTGAAGCGTCAACAGGCGCTTCGTGTTATTAAGCTGTGTCCGAAACGCTTTGTATGCAGGTTCGTATAATGCTGAACGTTGAAAATTTAATAAGGAGGTGTCAATCCTGGAACTACGAGATGTAATTATGATTCTGATTGGCCTTGTGCCGGGAAGCTTGATATTTTTCTTCGTCGGAATGATGACCCGTAAAAAGGTGGCCGAGGCTAAACTTGGTTCGGCGGAGAAAGAAGCGGAGCAAATCAAGGCAGACGCACGAAAGGCGGCGGAGGCACGGAAGAAAGAAATCCTTCTGGAAGCCAAGGAAGAAAGCATCAAGACGAAGAACGAGGCGGAAAAAGAAGCCAAGGAACGACGTAACGAAATGCAGCGGTTGGAACGCCGGCTGGTGCAAAAAGAAGAAACGCTTGATCGCAAAAGCGATTCCTTTGAAAAAAAGGAAGAGCAGTTGCAAAAAAAGTTGGAATCGCTGGATAGCCAGCGCGAGGAAATCGCTAAGATTCAGGAGAAACAAACGGAGGAGCTGGAGCGTATTTCCGGCCTGACCTCCGAGCAAGCCAAGGACTACCTTCTGTCCAGTATTGAGCAGGACGTGCGCCTGGAAGCGGCCGTCTTGATTAAGGATATTGAAGGCAAGGCCAAGCAGGAGGGCGAAAAGCGCGCCAAGGACATCCTTGCCAGCATCATACAACGCTGTGCGGTTGACCATGTTGCGGAAACAAGCGTTTCCGTCGTGCAACTGCCCAACGATGAGATGAAGGGCCGCATCATCGGGCGTGAAGGGCGGAATATCCGCACACTGGAATCCTTGACCGGTATCGATTTGATTATCGACGACACACCGGAAGCGGTCATACTGTCAGGCTTCGACCCGGTACGGCGCGAGGTCGCGCGGCTGGCGTTGGAAAAGTTGATTATCGACGGACGCGTGCATCCCGCGCGTATTGAAGAAATGGTCGAGAAAGCAAAGAAAGAAGTTGAAACCGTCATCCGCGAGGAAGGCGAGGCCGCTTCGTTTGAAACAGGCGTACACGGCCTGCACGCGGAGCTGACAAGACTTCTGGGTAAAATGAAATTCAGGACAAGCTATGGGCAAAATGTGTTAAAGCATTCGATAGAGGTATCCCATTTATCGGGAATGATAGCAGGAGAGCTGGGCGTAGACGTCACAATGGCGAAGCGCGCGGGTCTGCTGCATGACATAGGTAAATCCATAGACCACGACCAGGAAGGTTCGCACGTCACCCTCGGCGCGGCACTTCTCCGGAAGTACAAGGAGAACGAGCTCATCATCAACGCGGTCGAGGCGCACCACGGCGACGTGGACGCGACCAATATTATTTCCGTCATTGTGCAGGC
>JGI994J12354_10002482_pt1 | contig 17914 bp, 15 predicted proteins | sample IntmicLarv3ML3BL_FD_12354 | JGI IMG/M metagenome (IMG submission 12354) | reverse complement strand
TTTCCAATGCTAAATAGGCGATATTTCCATCATAGATTGGCCACGACACGCCGCCAAAACACTCATAGCCTTTTTGAGTCCAAAGTATTTCGCCGGTACTAATCTCCACCATATAAAAAACTGTCGTTGGATAGGTATCAAAAACAATCCCCGCTTTACCATTTCCGAGATAGACTAAATAACATCGTTCATCTTCTTCATTGATATGGACTTGATACTTCAACTGAGTTGCCATTTTATTCCCTCCATTCATTCATAACTACATCAACAAATATTTACTTATTCATTATACATTAAACTAATTATTTATCAAATAAATCACGCATCATCAATAGAGAACTTCAAAATACAAAAAAGCAGGCACTCATCACAAGTACCTGCTTTTTTATTGTATTTTTAATTTTAATCCCACTCAACCTCATCGCCTTCTTCACGAACCAAGCGGTAAAGCTCCTCTTCATTTTCAATGAGAGAACAAATAATCTCAGCAAATTTTTGCGCCTTCGCCTCATTTTCCGGCGAAGCTTCATAAATCCCCACATAAGAGCCTGCTTCCGGATTAGGATCCAGACCTTCCAGCACTTCCGGCGCGTGCTTAGCAAGATAATAATTAAAAAGAGCATCCCAATTATAGCCATTCATGTAAGCTTGGTCATTGATTTCACACATCTTTTCGCCAATGGCAAAAGGCTTATCCATTTCATTCTCAAACCAAACATGGATATACTTCTCGCTTTTATGGACCTTCACATATTCATTCATGTAAATACCTCCTCAAAACATTTACTCCGGATATTTTAAATCCCGATTCCCGAATTTTCTACTCTCCAAATCGGATTACACCGGCAATTCGCTCCAAAAGCTCGTCCCTACCTCTACCATCCTCCGCCGAGGTGGCAATCACATGGGGCAAGTCCACATCAAAAGCCTTTGCGAAAATATTCCGCTGCCGAAAAATCTGGTTTTTGGAAATTTTATCGGACTTCGTGCCAATAATTGAAAAAGGGATGCCCTGATCATGAAGAAACTGTGCACAAATCAAATCCGACTCCATCGGCTCATGGCGAATATCTACCAAAAGGAGAACTTGCACCAGATTTTCCGAGCCTTGCAAATAAGCCCCCACAAAATCACGCCACTTTTTCCGCTCATCTTTGCTCACTTTAGCATAGCCATAGCCCGGAAGGTCAACTAGTAAAAATTCCTTGCCGATTGCCGCATCTGCGGTCGCTTTGAGGCCGATTCGATAATAATTAATCGTCCGAGTCTTACCCGGCTGACCACTCACTCGAGCCAGCTTTTTTCGCTGCACAAGTCGATTGATCAAAGAAGATTTCCCCACATTGGAGCGGCCAACAAAGGCAACTTCCAAAGCCACTAATTCCGGCTTCTGTCGGGGCGCCGTGGTCGAAATCAAATATTCCGCCAGAGAAACCCTACACTTTGCAGCTTCCCTTTCCACGCCACTCATGACTTTTTCCTGCCTGACTTCGCCGCAATCTTTTTTGGCTTTTCCGGCATCAAAGTGATTTTCAACACCTCATCCATATGGCTGACCGGAATAAAAGTCATATCTTTTTTAATCTCTTCAGGAATATCTTCCAAATCCCTCTGATTATCCATCGGTAATAGCACCGTCTTAATCCCTACCCGATGAGCCGCCAGAGATTTTTCTTTTAAGCCGCCAATCGGCAGTACCCGACCCCGCAAAGTAATCTCGCCGGTCATTGCCACATCACTGCGAGCCGCACCGCCGGTCAAAGCGGAAATAATCGCCGTCGCCATTGTAATTCCCGCCGAAGGACCATCTTTTGGAATAGCCCCTTCCGGCACATGGACGTGAATATCCTGCTTATTCATAAAGTCCGGATCAATACCCAGCTCCTTAGCGCGGGAACGAATATAAGTAATCGCCGCCTTTGCCGACTCCTGCATCACATTGCCCAATTGTCCGGTCAGAGAAATATTTCCCTTCCCTTTTAAAATCGCCACTTCCACCGGCAAAATCTCGCCACCCATCTCAGTCCAAGCCAGCCCGGTCACTACACCGACCTGAGCACTTTCCTCGGCTCGCGATTTCTTAAAGCGCGGCAATCCCAAAAAGCTCTCCAGATTCTTTACCGATACCGAAATTGTCCGTTTTTTCTCCTGCACAATTTTACGAACCGCCTTACGGCAAATTGTCGCCACCATACGGTCTAAATTACGCACCCCGGCCTCGCGAGTGTAGCTACGAATAATCAGCGGAAAAAGTTCATCCGGCAATTTCAATTTTGAAGCACTCAGCCCATGCTCTTTCAACTGCTTTGGCAGCAAATAACGCTTGGCAATCTCACATTTCTCCTCTTCTGTATAGCCGGGAATTTGAATCACTTCCATCCGATCCAAAAGAGGCCTTGGAATCTGGTACATGCTATTTGCAGTCACAATCCAAAATACCTTCGACAAATCAAAAGGAAACTCCAAATAATGATCGCTAAAAGTATGATTTTGCTCCGGATCTAAGACTTCCAACAAAGCAGACGAGGGGTCGCCCCGAAAATCTGCACTCATTTTATCGACTTCATCCAAGAGAAATACCGGATTTTTGGACTTAGCTGTCTTAAGCCCCTGGATCACCCGCCCCGGCAGAGCCCCCACATAAGTGCGGCGATGCCCGCGAATCTCCGCCTCATCCCGAACGCCCCCCAAGGACATCCGCACAAAAGAACGCTCCAAAGACCTTGCGACCGAGCGCCCCAATGAAGTCTTACCTACTCCCGGTGGCCCAACCAAACAAAGAATCGGCCCTTTCATCGTTCCGGTCATTTGCCGCACCGAAAGATATTCCAAAATCCGTTCCTTGACCTTCTCCAAACCATAATGATCCTCGTTTAAAATCTCTTCGGCTCGATTCATATCAGTCACATCAACGGTTTCCTTGCTCCAAGGCAAAGCAAAAATCCAGTCCAAATAATTCCGAATTACTGCAGCCTCAGCCACCGCCGGCGGCATCTTCTCCAGCCGCTCAATTTCCTTGATTACTTTTTCCTGAACCTCATCAGGCAATCCGGCATCTTCCAGCTTCGCATAATATTCATCTCCCTCGCCGGAGATTTCATCCTTATTGCCAAGCTCACGCTGAATCGCTTTCATTTGCTCCCTCAGATAATATTCCCTTTGATTTTTCTCCATTTGCTTTTTAACTTGGCTACCAATTTTTTGCTCAATTTCCAAAATTTCCAGCTCTTGCGCCAAGTATTCGCAAAGCATCTCCAGACGCTCATTTACATTGGTAGTCTCCAGAAGATTTTGCCGATCTTCCAATTTAATAGTCAAATGCCCGGCAATCAAATCCGACAGCCGTTCTGCCTCATCTACCAGAGAAATCCATGCCAGTACATCTACCGGCACTTTTCGGCTGACTTTCGCCCACTCTTCAAATAACTGAAGTGCTGTACGCGCCTTTGCCTTTGTTTCATTAGTGACTTTCCCTTTTGAGTCCATTTCTCGGTAATTTACCAAGAAATACGGCTCCGTATTCACAAATTCAGTAATTTTAACTCTCTTCAAGCCCTCTACCAAAATTCGCACCGTGCCACCGGAAAGCTTAATGACCTGCTTAATTTCTGCAATCGTTCCCACATCATAAAGCTCGCCGATTTCCGGCTCATCAGAATAAGCCTCCATCTGACTCACCAAAAGTATTTTTTGATTGGCCTCCATTGCAGCCTCTAGAGCAGCGACGGATTTTTCTCGCCCCACATCCAAATGCATAATCACATGAGGAAAAACCAGCACTCCTCGCAACGGAAGAAGCGGCATTTTTTTCACCATATCCCCCATATTCCACACCTCCAATTCAGATGATTGCAAATTTTTACTCAAAGCCTCTACAATCTACTCTTTACATAAATTCTTTTTTTATTGAAAATTCCCTGCTTTTAATGGCTTCACTAACAAAAGAAACGACCGGAAAACCGGTCGTCTTTTTTAGGCACTTGCATTTTTCAAATCTGCATCAATCGAGAGCAATATCGGCGCCTCTTGTTGGAGAACCGCTTCTTTGGTGATTACGCACTCATCGACATCATCACGGCTAGGCAATTCGTACATCATATCTCGCATGATGGATTCGATAATCGCCCGCAAGCCGCGAGCCCCGGTTTTTCGCTCAATTGCCTTTTTTGCAATCTCCCGCAAAGCCTCATCGGTAAATTCCAAATTAACCCCATCAAGCTCCAGAAATTTTTTATACTGGCGAACCAACGCATTTCGTGGTTCTGTCAATATCCGCACCAACGCATCCTCGTCCAATGATTCCAGCGATACAACCACAGGAAGCCGCCCAACAAATTCCGGTATCAGTCCAAATTTTTGAAGATCCTCCGGCTGAGTTTCTTTCAAATATTCGCCGGTACCTTTTTTCTTTTGTGAAGTGTTTTCTGCACCAAAGCCCATCGTCTTTTTTCCGGTTCGATTGGCAATGATACTTTCCAACCCATCAAAAGCGCCACCACAAATAAAAAGAATATTCGTGGTATCAATTTGCAAAAATTCCTGATGTGGATGCTTTCTTCCACCTTGGGGCGGAACATTAGCAACTGTTCCTTCTAAGATTTTCAGCAAAGCCTGCTGAACTCCCTCGCCGGACACATCACGAGTAATCGAAGGATTCTCTGACTTCCGCGCTACTTTGTCTACTTCATCAATGTAGATAATTCCCATCTCGGCTCGCTCAACATTAAAGTCCGCCGCTTGAATCAGCTTTAAAAGGATATTTTCCACATCCTCGCCCACATAGCCGGCCTCGGTCAAGGAAGTCGCATCAGCAATCGCAAAAGGTACATTTAATATCTTCGCCAAAGTCTGAGCCAACAATGTTTTGCCGCTCCCGGTCGAGCCCAGCAAAAGAATATTTGATTTTTGAAGCTCCACATCAATGTCAGCGGATTTTGTCACATTTTTCAGCCGTTTATAATGATTATATACAGCTACCGCAAGAGCTTTCTTTGCCTCATCCTGTCCAATGACGTACTCATCCAAAATACTGCGGATTTCCTTCGGCTTCGGGATTACCTTTAAAAGCTCCGTACCCTGTGCTCGCTCGTAGTCCTCAATAATAATATCATTGCACAAATCAACGCATTCATTACAAATATAGATGCCCGGGCCGCTGATTAATTTTTTAACCTGTTCTTGGGTCTTACCGCAAAAAGAACAAACCAATTGAGATTTATCCTCTCCATAACTTTTCATAAGTTCACACCCTTACCTCGCTTCACGCTATCTACTCAAGAGCGGCGAAGCACTCCATCAATCAAACCGTATTCCACAGCTTGCTCGCTGGTCATAAAGAAATCTCGATCCGTATCTTTACTAATTTTTTCCGCCGATTGACCGGTATGTTGAACCAAAATTCCATTCGTTACATCTTTCAAGCGGAGAATCTCTCTCGCCTGAATCTCAATATCCGTTGCCTGTCCTTGGGCTCCCCCCAAAGGCTGATGAATCATGATTCGAGAATAAGGAAGGGCAAACCGCTTGCCTTTCTCTCCGGCAGTCAGAAGCAAAGCTCCCATGCTGGCCGCCATTCCCAGACAAATCGTTGATACCGGCGCTTTAATATATTGCATAGTATCGTAAATCGCCAAGCCCGAAGTTACCACACCGCCGGGACTGTTAATATACACATGGATATCCTTTTCCGAATCCTCTGCCTCCAAAAACAAGAGCTGAGCAATTACCAAATTGGCCATGTGATCTTCAATCTGCCCACCGATAAAAATAATCCGGTCTTTTAAAAGCCGCGAATAGATATCATAAGCTCGCTCGCCGCGGCTTGACTGCTCCACTACCATTGGAACATAACTCATAAAATGACCTCCTGCCTACTGAACATTAAGCCGACACTGCGGAGGAAATCACAAACTCTGCCGCTTTACGACGAAGAATATTCATAATCAGATTGCCCATATGACCTTCTTTTTCCACATAAGACTTTACATTCTTCACAGGAATATCGTAGGTCAGAGCCATCGCACGCAATTCTGTATCCAAATCTCTTTGACTGACTCCCAAATTTTCTTTCTTTGCAACCGCTTCCAAAATCAAATCGGTCTTCACGCCTTCTTTAGCTACTTCCTCGTAATCTGCCTTCACTTCTGCAATAGTCTTATTCGCATACTGCAAATAGCTGTCCAGATTTGCTCCCTGGCTTTGCAGATTTAAGTCCAGCTCAGCCAGCAAATTATTTACCCGATTTTCCACCATGACTGCCGGCACTTCCACTTCCACAGCATCTACCAGTTGCTTCAATACTGCCGCCCTGAAATTACGTTCTACTTCAGTCGCCGCCGTACCTTCCAGCCGCTTTTTCACATCTTCTTTTAAAGCCTCAACAGACTCAAATTTGCCGACTTCTTGGGCAAATTCATCGTTCAGCTCCGGCAATTCCTTGGTCTTGATGCTCTGAACATGTACTGCAAATTCGGCATCCTTTCCTTTCAAATCTTCTGAGAAATAATCTTCCGGGAAAGTTACTTTTACAGTTTTATCCTCGCCAACTTTAGTGCCGATCAATTGATCTTCAAAGCCCGGAATAAAGGAATTTGAGCCCAGTTCCAGCGGATAGGATTTTCCTTCGCCACCTTCAAAAGCCACACCATCCACAGTTCCGAGGAAATCAATCAATACCATATCACCTTTAATAGCAGCCGCGCCTTCAGTTGCATCCACCATTTTAGCGCGACGACTCAAAAGACCCTGGATATGCTCTTCAATTTGCTCCTCTTTTACTTCCGGCACTTCTTTAGTTGCCGAAATACCTTTATACTCGCCTAGCTCAATTTGCGGCTTCACAATGATGGTCGCTTTATAGGAGCCCGCTTTACCTTCTTCAAAAGATACTTTTTCGATTTCCGGTTGTACAACCGGCTCTACCGACAATTCTTCCAATGCTTTCGGATAAGTACGATTTACAACTGCTTCAAAAGCTTCTGCTTCAAAAGCCTCTTTACCGATACGGTTTTCCAGCACATTGCGCGGTGCTTTTCCTTTTCTAAATCCCGGAATACTTACCTCATTGGCAATCCGTTGGGTCGCAGATGCAAAGGCCTTCTTGACCTCTTCCTCGCTTACACTTACCTCAATCACCAGAGTATGCTGATCTTTTTTCTCGGTTGATACGTTCATGAATTAATAAGCCTCCTCATATATTCTCTATTTCTTTATCAAGAAAACACTGAACTTTGCGAACAGAATCTCTTTTATCCTATCGTATTTTACCATAAAGACAAACAAAACAAAAGCCTGACCGCAAGGTCAGGCAAATTTTCAAATGGAGCGGAAGACGAGATTCGAACTCGCGACCCTCGCCTTGGCAAGGCGATGCTCTACCACTGAGCTACTCCCGCATATGTTGTTAAACTTTCTTGAAGCACTTCATCATTTTATCAACTCTTCAGTACTCCGTCAATACCATCGTATTTTTTCTCCCGATAAATAATGGTGCGGGAGAAGGGACTTGAACCCCCACGTCCGAAAACGCCAGATCCTAATTCTGGTGCGTCTGCCATTCCGCCACTCCCGCGAAATTATGGTAACCCATGATGGGTTCGAACCGTCAATATCCTGAATTAAAATCTAGGTACTCTACCAACTGAGCTAATGGGCTACAGTTTAGTATGGCTGGGGTGGCTGGATTCGAACCAACGAATGCCGGAGTCAAAGTCCGGTGCCTTACCGCTTGGCGACACCCCAATATCAGATTCTACCTATAAAGCTGTGAATTTTGGGGTGACTAGAGGGAATCGAACCCTCGAATAACGGAACCACAACCCGCCGTGTTAACCACTTCACCATAGCCACCATATCACTTGCTGTTACAGACAAATGAAAGTATATCAAAATCGCCACCAAGCGTCAAGATGTTCCCGATAATTTCCGAAAAAAATTTTTAATAATTCCGCCAAACCGAATTTTTCTACTCAACCACAATCGGCGATTCCATCATCTTCTCGCCCCTAATCGCCAAGCCTTCCGGCCGCCAACCTGCATCATTAATCAGCTCAAGCACCGGAGAATAACTGCCCCGCCGCTGATAGGTATAAGTCGGAATGCTGGAATGAGCTGACTGAGGGTCATCAAACAGCATATATGCCAAATTATCAATCACAATTTTCGGCTTTCCTTCCCCCTTACCTTCCGGATACAAAATACCCTGATTCGGTGTATAACCGTCCACCTTCCCATAGAAGCGATAGGTAGCCGCACCGATTTTCTGAGCCCTAAATTCCCTAATGATTAGCTCATTCGGCCGCTCCGGATAAGCCGTACCCCAAGTATATACCTGCGAAGGCTTCGCTAAATCAGCTCGATATTCCGGGTCACTCTCATAAAAAGAATTAATCCGGGTATCAAAAGACAATCCATTAGCATGGATATATTTACCCTCTCCCAAGTAAATTCCCTGATGGCCTTCCCAATAAATCAAATCCCCCTTTTTGACCTTTTTCAAGGTCTCAGGAGTATAGTGGTCATTCTCGGCGCCGGGTACGTGAACCAAAGCAATCGGATAACCCGCCGCCGGTTCGGCATTGCGATAAATCGACAAACCATTCAAATAATACACCATCGAAGCCAGACCTGAGCAATCAATCCCCGCATGAGTCTTGCCACCCCACCGATAAGCACTGCCCAGATAGGAATAACTATCCGAAACAATCCGCTCCCTGTTCTCTTCTTCACTTTGAGCCCACCAATTCCTCACAGACCGCACCGAAGGCTTTCGAATATATCCCTGCCTGCCATCTGCCAGTATCACCGTAAAATACCGCCCGGACTCATTCGGGTTTTGAATCTGCACTAAAGCTCCCTTCGGCAACGTCAGTAACGGCGGAAAAGATTGAGTGCTCGGCGCCGGAACCACATCCGCAAAAGGTACAGCAACCATATGGGTCACATTGCGTTCCCAGACTGCCGCTCGGCCTGCACCCAACAGCAAATCCTTTTCGTGAATCCAAGTCGTATAGCCATATTGCATCTTTACCTGATAGCGCCGAAACTCTCTCGGCCCGGTGACAATCTCCCCAACCATCCCATAAAGCGCCTCGTCATCTCTTTCAGTGCCCCTTGAATTCGTGGTCTCCCCAATCGGCGAATTAATAATTACCAAATCCCCCGCCATCGCAGTAGACAGAAAACAACTACTGCTCAAAAACAACGCCACTAAAAAACAGTGAAGCCCTCGCCAAAATTTCCCCATATTTTCACACTCTTTTCCATCTGCTCTCTTCATTTAGCGTTTAAATCGGTCATCTTTAGACGAAAACAATTCACTTAGTGACTCCAGCCATGAGCCGGAGCTTTTTCTGGATGCAGAATGGTTTGAGGCTTTCACTTCCGGCTCTACAGGCCGAGGCATAGATTGAATCGGCTGAGCGGGCTGATGCATAGACTCAGACCCTGAAAATCGCTCATTTTGTTGATTCATCTGGGCTTTTTTCTTTTTTACTGCAAATATCGAATAAATGAATCCCCAAGCCCAAAAAACAATAAACGCCGGAATCATTATCCTGAGAGGCCATGATTCCCCTGTAAATATCATATATCCCATACCACCCATCCAAAATACCATAAAAATCGGCCCTATTTTTTGAAACATTCCCGCCACCTCATTATTCTCGTCTATTATAATATTTCATGTATTCGCCTTCTTTTGGCTTTATACCTTTGAATTTCCCTTTTTTAATTCTTATGCTTTTTATAACTTAGGCAATTCCTGAAAAATATAGTAGACTATAGTTGACTATCTGCAAATTGACCAAAGGAGGAGCCCATGGAATTTGACCCAATTTTAACTTATGAAGAAGTCTATGAATATTTAAACGGCATCGCTGAAGGACTACCTGCCGGTCTTTATACCCATCTCAATGGTGGCATTCTCTTGCAGCAGGAAGCTTTGCTATCTCCCTATGCCCTGCAGGATGATTTGCATACTCTGGGGCAATATACCCATGCACCGTCCGGGCTGGGCCGTTATATCACGATTTATTATGGTTCCTTTGAAAAAATTGCCTTGGGAAAAAGTACTGAAGAGCAGAAAAATTTACTTCGAGAAGTCCTGCTTCACGAGTTCACCCATCATCTGGAAAATCTCGCCGGTCTCAAAGACCTTGAAGTCGAAGATGCCGAGCTCCTCCGCCGCTATTTTCAATATCACGGTAAATAGCTTCATTGCTCCTTAATCTACCATACAAAAAGTCACCTTCTGCAAGCTTGCAAAAGGTGACTTTTTCTGATTATATCGTTTTACAAATAAATTACCAGACAGCCAAATATCCGTCAGAACGCGGCTCAGTACCGCCACAAAGGACTCCTTTATCATCTTTCAGAATGATTTGTCCGCGTCCCATCATAATGGTTTCGTTCAACACCTCAATCGTATGGCCTTTTCTCATCAAAGCTTCAATGATGTGCAGAGGCATTGTCGGCTCTACCTGCACGACTTTTTCTTTAATCCACTGCCAACGAGGCGCATCCAGCGCATCCTGGGGATTCAAATGAAAGTCTACCATACTGCTGACGACTTGAAGATGTGCCTGAGGCTGAAGCGGTCCGCCCATTACCCCGAAAGGTCCTACCGGCTCTCCATCTTTCGTCAGGAAGCCCGGAATAATCGTGTGGAAAGGTCGTTTCCGAGGTTTTAGCTGATTAGGATGCCCTTCCTCTAAAGTGAATTGGCAACCCCGATTGTGAAGGGAAATTCCATGTCCTTCAACCACACTGCCGGAGCCAAATCCGGTGTAACAGCTTTGAATGTAGGAAATCATATTTCCGTCCTTATCCGCCGCCGCCAGATACACCGTACTATTTTGATCCAAATTCCCCGGTTCCGGCATCAAAGCCTCATCGCCAATCAAAGCAGCTCTCTCTTTAGCATACTCTGTCGAAAGCATTTGTTTAAGGTCGACTTTCATATCCTTTGGCTCTGCCAAAGTCGCCAATCCATCGACAAAAGCCAATTTCATCGCTTCAATTTGCTTATGATAAGTATCTACATCATCTTTACCGCACAGCTCCATTTGACCCAAGATATTCAAGGCTTCCAGCGCCATCACACCAATACTGTTCGGCGGCAATTCCCAGACATCATAGCCACGATAATTAATCGACAGCGGCTCCACCCATTCCACTTCATGGCGAGCCAAATCCTCTTTACGAATAAATCCACCATACTTGCGAGAAAAAGCATCAATCGCTTCCGCAAGAGCACCCCGATAAAAGGACTCTGCATTGGTTGCACCGATTTCCCTTAGTGTATTTGCATGGCCTTGGGAACGGAAAAGCTCACCGGGGCCTACAGGTCTACCGTCAGGACAGAAAGTATCAAACCAGCTTTGCAGTACCGGATAATCCTTTAAGACACCGCTGTAAATTTTGTAATATCGCTGCCAAAGCCGAGCCACATTGCTCGCTACCGGAAAGCCCTCTTCGGCAATTTTAGCCGCCGGCTCTAAAACTTCCGCCAAGGAAAGTTTGCCAAACCGTTCACTTAAAGCCGCCCAGCCACTGGGAATCCCCGGCACCGAAACCGGATCTAAGCCAAATTTAGTAATCTCACTATGTCCTTTAGCACGAATCGCATCCACAGTCATCAAATCCGGCGCTGCACCACTGGCATTTAAGCCATAGATTTTTCCTTCGAAATGAAGAATACAAAAACAATCGCCGCCAATACCATTTCCCGAAGGCTCCACCACAGTCAAAGCCGCCGCTGTAGCAATCGCCGCATCGACTACGTTTTGCCTGAGAAGCTAACGGACTGGCACTACCAACCATGCCGTTTCTGCCATACACCAGATTTCGCCGAGATGGATACCTAAAGAGATTGGGATCAAAAGGAATTGGATACATTGAAAATTCCCCCTTCATATTTTAATTTGAATTAGATAAACTTCACAAAAATTCCCGCTATCACAATGGAGAACGTCGTCACTGTCGCCAGACCTGCCACCACATAGCTCGGCATGATTACCGACAGCACTGCCTGCTGCTCTTTTTCATCATCAGTTACCGCTTTGGCGATCTCATTGGCAATCAAAAAGGTCGCCGGGAATCCCAGAAATTGCCCCAAAGCAATCCCTACTGCTAAGTTTCTGGAGCCTCTGATCTTCCAGCCCGGTAGCACATAAAAGCAAACAAAAATAGCTACCAAAGAAAAGGCAAAGACAACCATCATATAAAAGCCCATAGTGACAAGCTGCTCAACCGTCACTTTCGCCAAAGAAGGCACGATGATTGCAAAAATAACCATAGAAATCAGACCGGAAATCCGACCCTTCTCCAAAATCCGTGCCGGCACCCAACGCATATAACCAGCAATTGCACCAAATACCAACGCCCAAATCGAATAATTGATTGTCGGAATCAATTTGCCCATCCCTACAGCAATCCAAGCAAAAAGTACTGTGACCGCAAGACATACATAATCGGTAAAATATTTGTCATATTTATCGGCAAATCCATATTTTGGCGGCGCATCTTCCGAAGCACCCGCTTCTTTTTGACTTTCAAATTTTTCTTTATTGGCTCGATACTCTTCCAAAATAATTTTGGCTTCCCGTACCCCGAAAAGTGACGCCGGATAAGCACCGGCGAATTTTTTAATCGCATAAAGTATTGTCGCGAGGCCTGCCGCAAAAGTTAAGCCACTAGTCATTGCAGCACCAGTCATAATTTGAGTAGCAATAATTCCGCCATTCATCACGGGAATTATCACCAGTGCATTCTCCATCCCGATAATCGGAGCCGCTGCAAAACATGCGATCATCACAACAACCATTGAAAGAATCGCTGTAATGACCGTCTTGTACTCCTGAATCAACTGCTTAATATTGATCATCGTTCCCATATGAAAAATCAATAATGCAACCGACATTGAGCCAATCTCCGTAAGCCCTGCCCTTTTAATGATATCCCCCGGTAAAATGCCGGTCAAAAAGCCCACTAAAAATAGTAAAAGTGCCACGAATACCGATGATAACTTAGCTTTTGTCACAATTCCTGCAAAATCTCCGATTGCAAAAATCGCTGCCACAATAAAAAAATAAAAAAACATTCCCGTGCCAAAAATTTCCATAATTGCTTCCATTTTCTTCCTCCTCTTGTTTCGATTGTACATTTGTAAACAGACTTGATTAATCATAATATAATGACCTTTTAAAAGCAAGCATTTTTTTATATTTTATCCTACCGGAAAATCAATTTTCTAAAATTCTAAAAAATAGCTCTAACTAAACAATAATTTTTTCACAAAGCTCCCTCATTTTTTAAAATTTGAGTGAGCAATAATTGCNGAATATCTAGTTGCATCGCCTGTTTTTTTTATGCTAAAATAGTCATTATTAGCATCTCTTTAAAAAGGAGTTTATTGCCATGCCGGAATTTTCCTATCAACTCGCAATTCCTGTCTTACTCATCGTTGCCGGGGGAATTCTTTGGTTTTTCCTCCGAAAAAAGAAGCCTATAGAAGTAAATAGCGGGCCTCTTAATATCATGCCTTCCCTAGATGACTTCGTCGCCGCATGGAATAAAGCGGTAATCAAATACGACCTCCCTTTTCTGGAGCAAAGCCTTCTAACGATCACGCCTCGCAAGGCTGAAGACGGCACAATTGAAAAATACGATGTTTCGACCTCTTTAGAACCGGGAATCTATTTCTTCGGGCAATTAAATGCCAATCAAAGCATCCGATGTGCACTGATTTCCATTGCTCCGGAAAAGAAATATCAGTCCGATTTAAGAGAACGATACTATTTCTCGCTAGCCGATACCCTCGGAAATGACTGGATGGACACCCCTTACCGAGATGCAATCGCCAACCTAAACATCCGGAGTGAAGAACGCTACAAAAATATTGTAACCCAAGGAAGCTTACTCTTCCGAATTGTCAAAGAAGATGACCAGAGGCTCTGGGAAAGCCTCGTAGTCTTTGATGCTCAAGAGTTTTCCGAAAAAGAATAGTTTCATATAAATCAAAATCCTTCCATAAATATCATGGAAGGATTTTTTTATTCACTTGCTCAAAGCCTCTCTAAGCCACTTGTAACCCAAATCACCCACCAAAGAAGCGATATATTTCTGATGAACCCGCTCCTGCAAAAAGAGAACCATACAGCAAACAAAGTGCAGCACACCACAATTCCGACGTCAATACTCGAATTTAATCTGACTATAAAATAAGAGCAAAGCAGAATCACTCCTGCCTTGCTCTTATTTCACAGAATAAATTTCTTATTCCTTCAAACTTAAAAATCCATTTTCCAGCCCACTAAGAAGTTTCGCCCATCCTCCGGATAATCTTTAACTCGCTGATATTCTTTGTCAAATACATTATACACCGTGAAAAACACCTTGTTTTTCTGATTAATCTGATACTGAGTGCTGAGGCTCACAGTTCCCCAGCCCGCAACACCGTTAGATTTTCCCGAACTATTTTCAGGGTTTGAAATTGCGTTCACCATTACCGACTGGCGCCATTTCCCTTGCTTATAATGGAGCCCCGTATGAAATTGGTGGCGCCCCTCATAATGTGCACTATTCGTTGCATCAGTATTCTGATAGGTATAATTCACATCCGCAGAAAAGCTTTTTCCGAAATTACCATTCCAACCCAAAGTAAATCCCTGAGTTCGCAGGCTATCTACATTCATTGCAGTCCAACCGGATCCCGGATTACTCCAGCCAATTGCATCATTCAACTCTCGATGAAAAAATGTCCCATTGACAAAATGATCTTTATTGACTTGATATTTAAAGCCCACTTCACTGGTCCAGCCGGTTTCTGGTTTCAAATCCGGATTTCCGACCATCCACGCATCAAACCAATATAAGTCATCAAAATTTGGTGCTTTAAATACTCTCCCCCAATTTCCATAAAAGCTGAGCTTTTCTTGAGCCTGATAAACGATGCCGACTTTAGGAATCCACTCATCTCCATAGGCACTATTTTGTTCATACCGAAGTCCCGGCGAAAGTATTACTTTATCCCCGAGCTTGATGTTATCTTGAACGAACAGCGATTCTGAATGAGTATGCCCTACCTTGCCATAACTCGAGCTATCAACTCGATCCCATTTAAGCTGACCACCCCAGGCTAATTCATGCCGCTTATCCAACACACGGCTATCGGTATATTCCAAGGTCTGAGTACGATTTTTATGATCAAAATTTTCGGAACCATCATACGTAAGCCCTGTGAAATCTTTACTGATTTGATAAGCCTGAATTTTCATGTTTTTGCGGCTATAACCAAACCCAAGCATATCAGTTTTTGCATGGTTATAATCCAATATTGATGGGCTTAGAACAAGGTCACCAGGATTTCCGTTTTTCCTTTTTGTATGATCAAAAGTCATGAAGATACTGCTGTCTTTGTTAATGTCGTGGTCATAGCGTAAGGAAAGATTTCCTTCGCGATTGTAGGCATTTTCCCGCTGTCCGGAAGTCGCAAAATAATCGGTACTTACTCGCCAACGGTCTTTGCCGCTACTACCGCTGGTCATCAAATTCATTTTGAATTTCTCATCATCCCCACCGGCCAGCGTAATACTGCTTTGAGCTTTCCCTTGGCCTTTACGGGTAAAAACTTGCACCACTCCGCCTACCGCATCCGAACCATACAGAGCCGAACCACCACCTCGAACAACTTCAATTCGCTCCACCGACTCATCCAATCCAAAAGTCTGTAAATCAAAAGTTCCGGCACCATAAGCAAAGCCTTGTGGTAAATTAAGTCGTTTACCATCTACCAGCACCACAACTCTATCGGTGCCATTAATATGAACCATTGTATTTCCGCTGGCACCGCCAGTACCCACTACCACAACGCCGGGAACACCAACCAAAGCCTCAGCCAGATTATTTGCCCCTTTTGCCTGCCAATCCTCCGGTTTCAGCACCGTCACAGCCATAGGCGTAGCCATCACCGATTCGGGAACCCTTGAAGCAGTCACCACAATTGTCGGCAATACGGTGACATCCGCCTCCGCATCCTCCACATCTTCCGCATAAGCCCCCTGACTCCAGCAGCAAAAAGATACTGCCACCGCCAAAAGTTTTTTCTTATTCCACTCCATCCTTACTCCTCCAATACTTTACTTTTACAAAGAATTTTCTACTCCGGACATAAAAAAAGCACTCCCTAAAATCCAACAAAAACAGATGTTGCGCCGACAAACACTTCAAAACTCACTCAGCAAAAATCGCCTTAACATCTATTTCCATCCTCATTCCTCGTGAGTGCAATCGGTCATCTTCAAGCAGGCAGTTCTTCAGGCTCTGACTCATCGCTCCGCTTAATCCCCGAGTCTATCGGAAATCATGCTTCGCTCATCATTACTGTGGCGGGACCGCGTTGGCTTTTACCAAACTTCCCTATTAAGTCTCTTACGAGACACCTACTTCGCAACTATTCTCTTTTCCCTCAAAGTATACCCCATTCCGGATATTTTCACAATAATATTATTGTTTTTTATTTTGAATATATTTCTCAAAATAAAAGCAAAGCAGAATCACTTCCACCTTGCTTCTATCCCATCAAATAAACTTTTACCCCTCTAACCTAAAAAGATACTTACTGTCTCCTTAATTTGATATTGAGTGACTAGGCTTACAATATATGCTCTTTAGGTGCTTTACCAGACATATCAGCAATTACCGCTTTCGCATTTCTTAAATAAAATACCCTCATATTCGGATTATCCGTAGTCTGATAAATTTCTTTATTAATCGGAATTTCTAGGCAAAGTTCTTTAATTTTTTGATTATTTTCAAAGACTACCTCACCATTCAAGCGAATCCAAGCATAAGAGGAGCTGCACACCGAAACCTCAATCGCCGGATTGCTTTTCATTTCCTCATACACTTCTTTTGCCGCACTCGTGCAAAACCATATTTTACCATCTTCAGCTATGCAAAACATAAAAGGCCTACACTTCGCCCTGCCATCTCGGCTCACCGTCGCCAAATACTGGACCGGATTATCCCGCAAAAATTGAATCACTTCATCCATCTTTAGTCCCCCTCCATTTGTTTCTTATTGACTTGTTTTTTCCAAGCCATGTCTTTACAATAATCTCTAATGATAACTATTGTAAAGTAGGCACCTCAAAGTGCTGCAGTATCCAAAAAGATACTATTAGGAAAGGAGCGCCTTAAAATGAAAAAAGAATTACCCCCCTGTCCGGTTGAAATCACCCTTCTAGCGATTAGCGACAAATGGAAAGTCCTTATCTTGCGCGACCTTCTAAGTGGTACCCAACGCTTCGGTGAGCTGAAAAAATCAATCGGCGTTATCACCCAAAAAGTCCTGACAAGCAACCTTCGTTCAATGGAAAGCAGCGGTCTTGTGATTCGAAAAGTCTACGCTGAGGTGCCGCCTCGAGTCGAATACACTCTCACCGATCTCGGCTACAGCCTAAAACCGGTGCTGGATGCCATGATTACTTGGGGACTTGAATACAAAAAACAAACAAAAAAGAGCTGAAATCAGCTCTTTTTTACTTCTGCTAGTTATAATTCCTCTCGGTTTACCCGAATACAGTTAATTGAGGGCAGCTCAACAATTCGGTCAGCGACCCGCTCCGCTAAAAATCGATTATGAGTAATTGAAATCANNCCCATGCGGTGCTTCTTTGCATAATTCAAAATAAAGTTCCAAATATGAGCTTGATTAAGTGCATCCAACATCGTACTCNTCTCATCGGCGATTAAAAATTTCGTCTGAGGCCTCAGGGCTCTCGCCACGCAAAATCGTTGCAGTTCACCNCCGGAAAGCTCATTCGGCCAACGATTCAACCATTCTCCTCGAATCCCCATTTCCCGCAAAATCTCTTCATCCGGCATACCGGCCTCTTCCAAAGACTGCCCCATT
>JGI994J12354_10002481_pt1 | contig 17920 bp, 7 predicted proteins | sample IntmicLarv3ML3BL_FD_12354 | JGI IMG/M metagenome (IMG submission 12354) | reverse complement strand
ATCTCATCACCGTGCTGCCTGCGTCGCTCACATCCGCACAGCTTACAGCCGAATGGGAGCATCGTTTGCTTGATATTCAGCGCGGTAAGCTGTCCGAAACGGAATTTATGGACGGAATCACAGCGTTTATCACGGATATTGTTAAGGAAAACAACGCGCCGAAGCCGGAGTTCGCGGCGCTGTTCCCCCGTACCGAAAAGAACACCGCCACACCCGTCGGCATTTGCCCCCGCTGCGGCGCACCCGTCCGCGAGGGAGTTAAGGGCTTCTTTTGCGATACACAAGCTTGCGGATTTAAGCTGTTCAAAGACAGCAAGTTTTGGACGGCGAAGAAAAAGCCGCTGACCGCGCCTATTGTTTCGGCACTCTTGCAAAACGGTCGCGTTGCGTTGAAAGAACTCTATAGCGAAAAGACAGGGAAATCCTATAGCGCAACGGTTATACTCAACGACGACGGCGGTATATATATCAATTTCAAGATGGTGTTTGACAATCGCGGGCAAAAGAATTGAACCGCAATAGACCTGTTCGGAAACTACCTTTTTCTGCGGTGAACAAACTGGCTTTAACGGATTTTTACCGCAGCCCAATCGGGGTTTCCGAACAAGTCTAATGAAAATATATAATTGGGAGGGAAACCTATGCCGAATCAAAAGACGCGCCAACGACAGGGTCGTGATTTTCCCGTACACAATCACTTGCAAAACACTGAGATGGCTGTTGAGGGCAACTACAACAACATCGACGGCATCATAAACGGAACGCCGAATGATGATGAACAAAAGAAATCTATGCTTGAGCGGTTAGCGCATTATAAAGCGGAGGCCAAGCGCAACGCGACACCGATTGACGGTCATGAGCCTACCCCGCCTTCGGCTGAGAAAGCGAGGTGCTGATATGGATTTTAGTGAAGCAATCGAAAACATAATGCCGTTTGTCAGTGACCCGTACAATACCGAGCCGTTTATTATATCCGGAATCAACGGCCAATGGACAGTGGATTTTCAACCATTCACACAGAGCACCGCCAAAGCACAGCTTGACTTCACACGGCAAACAGATCCGTTTGCAATTATGTTTACAAGCGCAGATTTTTCAAATGGCAGCTATCCCTATGTCTATGACAAGATTTTAGCGGCAAGATTCCGTGCCGAATACGAATTAGAATACGAAAACTATAGGCCTGAAAGTCTTATGCGTGACGAACTGTGTATGCTTGTAGAGTTTATCGAGGATAGCGCAGGCGAATTATCATCAGAAGCAACGGCGTATCTCACAACGCTTGATGAGCCGTTGGCGTGGCTGTATGAAATATGCCCTTTCAGCGCGATTGACGGGTTTGATACTTTCAAGGCTACGGAGTTCGCCGCGCTTATCGAGCGCAAAGCCGGAGAAATACAGTCAAGGGAACAGACAGCGGCAGTATCGGCAAACGCAGATATACACCAAAACAAAAGGGTTATCGAGGGTTACACCGAAACCAACAGCTTTCGGTTATCAGACAGACTTGTCGTTCTCGCAGAGAACGACGAAAAGGATTTGCCGTATCTCGTCTGCGAAGCCCGATGGGATAATCCGCTTGGTTGCGAGGAGTACAGTTATGCCATTGCAACCGACGACTATCTCGAAGCGGTCGATGAATTTGTTCGCCGTGTAAGTGGGCTGTCAGAGTATTTGCGACACGAATACAAGCGCGCAGGCATACCGTTTCAAGCGCTCAACGACGATAATTGTGTTCCAAACGGGCTGGACGAAAATCTTGAGGGCAAACTCGTTATTATAAACCCTAAAGCACTGTCACCTGAGTTTCGCACGGCAAGCCGCCAGCTTAAAATAGCAAAGAGCGGTTTTGGCTGTGCGTCTGATTCGCGCGGCAGCGCCGTGTTTTGTGAGGATTTATATTCCGGCAAAGAAAGCCGACTTGAGCGCAGCGATATCCTCGGTGTCGCCGATGTGGATACACTGCCGGAGTGGGCGCGCAAAAAACTCGCGCTGCGAGATGCGATTCAGGAGCCGGGTGTGTTCGAGTACAATGGGTACCATTTCAAACCGTACCGCAAATTCCATGAAGGCGAAACGGACAGGCGGCTCAAAGGCGATTCCCGGTCGCATAAAAAAGATATGCAGTATGCCATGCGAAATATGGCAACTGACGCTCACTTAAACTTCCGCAACGACGGCTCGGCAGAAGCAAAATGGTCATATGAAGATTTTTATGCCGCATCGGAAAATTGCAATGCGGATATTTTCATCTTAGTTGAGAATGGCAAGCTGTACGTTCCCACCGAAGGCGAGTTGTTTCAGTATACCGAGTCGCCGCAGAGGTCGAAATCCAAAAATACAAAGCCCTCGTTACTCGGTCAGCTTAACGATGCGAAATTAAAGGTTGCGGAGGATAAAACGGCGCACAACGATAAGCCCACCGCGAAAAAACGCGGTGATATGGAAGTGTAGCCTGTGGCTGTCAATGAACAGATAAAGGAGATTACCGACAAGCTTGAAAACGGTATACAAGAGCTGTACGACAGCGATAAATACACCGCCTACCTCCGTACCATGTCGCGGTTTCACCGCTACAGCACACGCAATACGCTTTTAATCCATCTGCAATACCCAGAAGCTTCCCACGTGGCGGGATTTCAGGCATGGAGCGAGAAGTTTAAGCGACATGTTAAAAAAGGCGAAAAGGGCATCAGAATTTTCGCCCCGATTCAGAAAAAAGCCGACACGATTGAGGTTGATAAAATCGACCCCATAACAAAAACCGTGATTTTGGATGAGAACGGTCAGGCCGTCAAAGAAACGCTTCAATCGACTAAAAGCCTTGATATACGGTTCACCTTAGTTTCGGTTTTTGACATCCGGCAAACCGACGGCGAACCGCTGCCACAGCTTGCCGAGCCCCTTGCGGGAAATGTGGAGCAGTATGAGCTTTTTATGGACGCACTCCGCGCCGTATCACCGCTGCCGATTGAGTTTGCTGCACTCGACGGCTCGGACGGGATATTCATACCCGGAGATAAAATCAAAATCAACGAGGGCATGAGCGAAATTCAGACGGTCAGCGCCGCTGTCCACGAGCTTGCCCACGCAAGGCTGTACGACCAAATAACCGCATTAAAAGACGGCGATAATCCCATAGATAGGAGCACAGAGGAGGTAATTTGCGAGAGCATTTCTTATGTTGTCTGTCAGCATTATCGTATCGAAACAGGCACAAACAGCCTCGGCTATATCGCCGACTGGAGCCACGGCAAAGAACTCAAAGAGCTTAACACGTCGCTGGATATTATAAGAAAAACTGCGGCGGCGCTCATTGACGAAATCGACGAACAGTACCTCGCGCTTGCAAAGGCGCGAGGTATTGATTTGACCTCGGATATCGAAAAAACAGAAAATGCCGCACCGCCACAGGTGCCCGAAGAAAAAGCGGCGGCAGTTGTTTCGGCAGAACAAAAAGGAGCGTCTATGGAATATTCAGAACTACAGCAAAAGGGCTTTGACATAGCCAAAAGCTATGAGCATTTACCTTTGCAAAATAAACTTAATCTCATCGCGGCGGCGTTCAACTGCCAAACGGCCAAAGTGGAAACAAACCTTTGCCGTGGAAAATATCGCGGTTACAGCGATATTTATATCAAGCTTGATAACGGCGCATCTTTAGCTATCGGTATGCACCGAACGCCGCAGGCCAAAACCGCAAAAGTGCAAAACGAGTGCGTCAACAATACATTGGCACGGTATAACACGGAAATTGTCCATGAAGCAAAGACGCTTGCAACTGCCGCACTCACCAAGCGCGAAGCGGCAGACAACGCAGCGGCGGCGCAAAAGGGTTTGAAGCCGTATACCTTCTTGAATGTCGAACTGAATGACGGCGCAGACAGCGAATCCGGCGGTTACTTGGGCTGGTACTATGTGACGCTGGCGGTTGACGGAAAAATTTTCGCATTTGTAGAAACAGGTCTGAACTATGACACAGCGCGCGGCGTACTCAGCGAACACAGCAACAGGCCGCATTATTTTACGGCGGGCGGTTTGCGTGAGAGTGATGTTGATTTTGTGTTTAACAATGTGGGCCATTCTTCGCACAACGGTTCACATCAAGTGCATTTAGGCGATGCCGCCCGTGAACGCGCCGAGCGGTCGCTTCACGAACGGATAAACCGCCAAATGACAGCGCCGCAGAAAGCGGTAAACAACATATCAGAACATGAATTATACAAGAAATTTGCGGATATGTTTCCGCGATTTATGAGCCGTGAGTTTTCAGCGCTGCACTTAGATGCCAAGGACGCAAAACCGCTCACGCTTGAATGGCTGCACGGCAACATGTTTGCAATCATGCACACCTACGATTTGAACGGCGAAACCGCCTATGAGCCTATGGTAACGCTTGAAAGCGACAACGAAAAGCGGACGGTTGCCGCTCATTCGCTGGTACTGAGCGAACCGCCGCGAACGGACATGGTTTACAACAATGGCGTTGCAAACACCGAAAGACAGCAAAACATAAACAACCTAACCTTGCAGTGGCTCAACAGAGCGGAAGCGCAGCGGTTTATACCGATAAGCGCGTCTTTGAAAATCGACGGCGCGGACACATATGTGACGATTGGTAAAGACGGCAACCCGCTTTTGCCGGATTCAGGGCCTGACGATAGGTTTTACATCGACCCGCAAAAGGACACGGTAACATGGATTTACTACAATGGCAACAGCAGTGCAGGCGGGCAATATGTCATTAGTGAAATTCCGTACAGCCTGATTGATGAAGCACACGCCGCAGCCGATAACACAGAAGCGTTCTTTGATTATTTCTATGGTGATTGCCGGCAATACCTTGTTGACATCAACACACCGGAGTTTGCGGAAGCTGACCGCCATTTTGAAGCTGCCCCATATAGCTTTGGCGGCTGCACGGAGGAAACAATGAACGCGCTTGTCGCCGAGATGAACGAAAGACTGCATCAGCGCAGAGGAGCTGTGGATATGCAGACTGCGACTGATGAACCGAAATATACATACCCAGACCTGTCAATCGCGGAATCCGAGCGCGACCTGTACGGCTATACCAACAACGAGATTTTGCCGCTGACAGCGAATCGTGCATTGGCGTTATTTGACACAGACCATACAATATACCTTCTGCACGAGAACAACACCGAAACAATGGCGTTTGACCGCGCGGAAATCGAGGGCTTCGGCGGTTTATTCGGCATTGAGCGCTTGGAATGGAACGAATGGAGTGAGCTTCAAGCGATGTCGAGCGCCAACCACAACAGCGAAGCAAGCCGCGAATCAGAACTGCTGCACGGGCGCGAGGACAGGTTCGGGATTTATCAACTCAAAGACGGCGACCAAACGCGGCATCTGCGCTTCGAGCCTTACGACCTGCTTACAAAACACGGTTTCGAGCTTGAACGCGTCAATTATAAACTTGTGTATTCCGCGCCATTGAACGGGCAGGACTTAGACAAAATCTACGAAAATTTCAATATCAACCGCCCCGATGATTTCACAGGTCATTCACTGTCTGTCAGCGATGTTGTGGTGCTGCGTCAGAACAATGAAATTTCCGCGCACTATATAGACCGTGCGGGCTTTGTTGCGCTGCCGTCGTTCACAGGTGAGGAACGCGCGCCGGAGTCGCAAATTGCGCCGCCCGAACCCGCCTTATCCCAAGTCGGGACAAGCGCGCAGCCGACAGTTGCGGAAGTGGAGGCCGATGTGAAGGCGGGCAAATCTATCTCGATAATGGATTTAGCGAAAGCAACGCGGGCGGAGAAACAGCAGCCCGCACAGAAAGGCAAGCCGTCCTTACTTGCCAAACTGGAAACGGCGAAGCATCAGGTGACAAAAGAACATCAACCCGATACAAACAAGAAAAATGAACGGGGGTACGAGTAATGCTTGGAAGATTTACTGTTGAGGAAATCAATCTGATGTGTATATTGAATACGGACAGCCGAACTATGCTTATGGCCCAACTTACGGAGGCTATGCCGTACTTTGCCGAGCCGGAACTGGTTGAACTGTCCGAGAATCTGCTCTCCCGGCTCGATAAAATGACCGACGCAGACTTTACCGAGCTTGGATTGTTCCCCGAATACGAAGAAAGCGAGGTGCTGCCGTAAATGGCAACGAAACTACAGTATTATTCCGCTGTTGCGGATCAAACATTAAGCGAACTGACCGCAGGGCGCGGGAACTGGATGGGTTTTCTTGACACAGCGGCGCGGCTCTACAAGTACCCGTTCACCGATCAAATGATGATTTACGCACAGCGTCCCAACGCAACGGCCTGTTTAGAGCTTGAGCAATGGAACGAGCATTTCAACCGCTGGGTGCGGCGCGGCGCAAAAGGCATTGCGCTCATTGATGACAGCGGCAGCTACCCCCGCCTAAGATATGTCTTTGATGTGAGCGACACCGAACCATCGCTTTACCGCGCAAAGCCCGTGCAAATGTGGGAAATGGCACAGGAACACAAAACGCCTGTGCTGGCGGCGCTTGCGCAGGTTTACGAAGATGTCGGCGATTCACTTGGTGAATCGTTCCGCAACATTGCAAAACAGCTTGCATCGGAGTATTATGAAGATAACGCTCGTGAAATAGGCTATAGGTCGGAAAACAGCACCCTTGAACCGCCTGCGGCATATGACTTCGCCGGGACGCTGATTGAGCAGTCCGACGATACAGCGCTTAGGGCGGCGTTTGAAAGTGCGCTTTCCGCAAGCGTTGCGTATATGGTGATGTCACGCTGCACTCTGGAGCCTTCCGCGTATTTTGACGCCGAGGACTTCCAAGTTGCCCTCGACTTCAATACGCCGGACATGATAAACGCACTTGGCGTAGCGGCCAGTGATTTATCGGAACAGGTTTTACGGGAAATTGAGCTTGTTATACGGAAATATGAGCGCGTGAAAAACGTGGAAAGGAGCATACAAAATGAGCGAGGAACTGACCTACACACAGGCGGGCGATTACCTGCTGCCGAACATCACACTGAACGAGCCGCCGAAGGAGGAAACAGCGCCGCTGGGCCGGTACGCGAGAATGCGGAAAGCGTTTCTGAAAGAACACAGGGCGACAACCTACAGCCGCTTGCTGTTGAGCGAGGCGCTGTTCCCGCATCTGCGGGAAGTGGACGAGGCAGCGACAGCGAGAATGGAACAGATGATGCACGAGCTGACCTCGAAGAACAGCCTGCCGGACAAGGTGGCGGATTCGATGGCGTGGACGGCTTCAATGAACGCGTTGAGGGCGCAGGCCGAGGAAATGGTGGTCAACGAACTGATTTACAGCTAAATGAAAACGAAACATCGGGCGCGGCTGATGAAGCCGCGCCTTTTACTTTGTCTATGGCGGACACGGCGCAGCTTCATGTTGACCTGAACGAACGGCTCATTGACGCTGTTACGAGCGATGTCACTGTCTTAAATGCCGCAGTGAACAGCGACAAGGAGAACACACTTGATGAAATTACCGCTGTGATTGACCGGGTGCATACCGAGATGAGCATTGCGATTGCCGAATCAAACGTGCGCACGCAAAGCGGTATGGTCGCGGAGCTTGAGCGCTATTTCGAGAAGGACAGACAGCCGCCGATAGCACAGCAGCTATATGACGCTGTAATGCGCTCTGACGCATACAGAGAGCACGTAACCGCCCAAGCAGGACGCGAAGCGCAAAACGAACCCAAAACAGCAAAAGCAGAAGAAACAGCCGAATCGAATGACACGATTCCCGGCAGCACCGCCTTATCCCAAGTCGGGATAAAGTCATTGGAAGAACTTCTGTCAACCTCGGCTGTAACATTGGCCGAGGTTGATTCTGTTTTACGTGATGGCGGTAATGAACGAAAAAGTGTCCTGCGTATTGCGGCGCGCTTTGCAAAGGACAAGCCGCAGGAGGCGCTTGCGGCGTTCTTGCGCCGTGAGTATCTGCGCGGCCGATACAGCCGTACCGAAAGCGAATCAGGCAAAGGCTTTGACTTCGGTACACAGCGCCACCATATCTGTGCATGGTTCGATGAATCAGGCATACAGCTTGCCGTCGGTGTTACGGCAAAGAATAACATTCACAAAATCACGATCCCGTGGGAAACCGCCGCCGAACGCGTCAATCAGCTTATGCACAACGGACAGTACATATCCGCCGATGTATTCGCCGAAGCGCTTGATAACGAGAAGCAGGAGCTTGCCGAGCGGTTGTGGCACTTCTACCGTGACGACATGCGCGAAATGCCGAAGGCATGGGATGCGGGACGCGGCGGATTTCCCAATGACGTGGCGGTTATCAAAGGGCTGCTCAGTGACTTTGCGCCGCGCCATGCCATTCTCCGCCGCTTGGAAGCGGATGTGCCGATTTCCAAAACGATGGAGCGCAGCCATCGTGCCTACCATGATGCCGATATGCTGCTTGCGGATATGCGCGAGGCAATATTGCCGCCGAAAACATTCCCCCATGCGGCGTTTCGGGATACCAAAGATTTCGCCTGCTTCCTCACCGAAGATGAAATTGACGCGTTTTTTACACGCGGCGGTTCTACCCAAGAAAGTAAATTTCGTATCATGTCGTATTTTCTGGGCGACCACACACCGAAAGAAAAAGCGGATTTCCTCAAAAATGAATACGGTTACGGCGGCGGCACATGGTCTGCGACCGATGGGTGGCATAATGCCGAACCCGGCAAGGGAATCACACTCAGCCGAGGTGGTATAGGAACCCCCGCTGCCGAGGTCAATTTCAAATGGCCTGCGGCGGCGAAGCGGATTGAAACGCTTATATCCGAGGGCCGGTATATGACCCACGCCGGGCTTGATTATCTGCCGAACTATGAGCGGCTCATGCTCGTGCGAGGCATCAATCATTTCTACAGCGGTCTGCCGGAGGAATATGAGCGGCCGTTCGATGGAACAACGGGTCTATACGCCAATGAATACCGTGATGAAAACGGTGAGAAAGCGTTGGACTTCTCCTACCCGCGTGAAGCGGAATGGGCGGCAATCAGCGGCCTGCTTGACAATTCCGATAACCTTAACGCGCTCATCGCGCGAATGGAGCCGATTATTGCCCATACATCGGAGGAGGACAGGTACTACAGCAGCCGCAAAACGGCATGGGATCATATAAACGCCTACCGCGACGGCGCTTACACGCTATTCCCCGGCATTGAGCGATTACCCGAACCGGGCGCATTTACGGCGCGGCGATTTAACGAACCGCGCCGTGAAACAGTCATTGACCTCAATGACCGTAATCATAACGAAGGCTCCCAAACAGGCGAACAGTTATCGCTTGACGGTTTGTTTCCTGTGCTTCCGAGTGTCACGGCGCAGCAGACGAAGATAAACGATACACTCGAACAAGACGCGGCTCTTGCCGACGAGCCGTTTTTGAACATTTCAGATGAAAACAAGGCACGGATTGCGGCGCAGTTTACAACAAATCCCCGTTCGCGAGAAGCTGTCACACTGGTGCGGGAGATTTACGGCAATACGCTTTCAATGCCGATACCGCAGGCCATGCAGCATATTGCCGGGCTTGCTTCAGAGGGTCGGTTTGAAGCGTCTGATTACCATAGGCTTCCCGGCTTGCGGGAATGTGAGCGGCTTAAACACGAGCACGGCGGCGCGGTGGTGTTTTATCAGAATGACGGATTGTACGAAATGTATCACGCGGATGCTGCGCTTGCGTCAGAGGTTTTTGAGATACCGTTTATCCTAATAAACAACGGGTTTCCGAAGCCTGTTCCGACTTGCTTTATTGCCCCTGCCACTCTCGATGCGAGCCTTGATGCACTGAATCATTTAGGACATGATGTTGTTGTTTCGGCTGATTTGGAGGACGGCAGCAGGCGCGTGGATATAAGGCTGTCAACAAAGCCCGAAGTTGATATTGAGCCGGAGATTATATCTGAACCGGAACAACCCCTTGACTTTGATGCCGTTGCGCAGACGGCGTTGGAACGTGTCATGGCTGATACGGACTATTCGGAGGCCCTTGCAAGTGCCAAGAGCCGCGCATCACTCCGCAACCCATGTACATGGGCATTGGAGCAGTCTATACGCGACCATGAAGCGGACGAACCGCGGATTTATAACGCGTATTTCAGCGACGATGATTTTAATGATAATCTTTTCGATTTTGTACTCAAACAGTCGTGGGCGCAGCGGCCTGAGCCGGAAGCCGAGGTTGCGCCGCAGGAGATATTTGGCAATGTCACCGATATAACCGACCCCGACGCGTTTGTGGAGATAGAAGCGGTATTCGGCGATACAAAAGAACCAAAACAGGTTGTAGAACCGCAGACAAGCTATATAGTCGGACAGCGCGTGGTGCTTGACCTCCGTGAAAAGCTCAGGGGAACGCTGATGCCCGATGCGCCGCATAATGCCGGGGAGTTTATTATCGACTCCATAAACGGTGATACCGTTGCCGTCAGCATGAACTATAAAACGGATGGCGCAAGCGCTTTCGGGAGTCAAGGTTCACAGAACGGAAAATTCTCGACCTTCCTGACGAGCGCCGAGGTTGCGCAATACACGGTTCCGCCTGTCGCGAACAAGCTGCACGAAGAACTTTCGCCATCAGGCAATGATACCACGGCGTATTATCTGCTGCAATATCCAAACGGAATTGACGCGGGCGCGGTCTTGAATCATGAAGCACTCACGCTGATTACAGACAAAGCGGACAGCTATATCATTTGTGCCGAAGCGTGTTTCTTATCAGACGCAGAATTGACAAAGTGGAACATTGGCTTTCGCAAAATGCCTCGCGATTGGCATATGCTGCCCGAAAACGTACAGGCAAAAATCCGCGATGCCAGACCTGCATATGAGTTGCAATGGCAGGAGATGTACAACGAACCTGAGCAGAAGGCAGAAATCGCTGTTACTCCCGCACAAAACTTCCGCATCACCAACGACCATCTCGGCGAGGGCGGCGCGAAAACGAAGTTCCGATATAACGCGGATGCAATCGCACTTCTTCACGACCTTGAATTTGACAAGCGAAACGCCACACCGGAGGAACAGGAAATATTGTCCCGCTATGTCGGCTGGGGCGGTCTGCCACAGGCGTTTGACCCGGATAACAAACAATGGGAAAACGAATATCTTGAACTGAACGCACTGCTTTCGCCGGAGGAATGGGAATCGGCGCAAGCGAGTACGCTGAACGCCCACTACACCTCGCCCGCTATCATCAAAGGGATTTGGGAAACCGTGGAACGGCTTGGGTTCCGTTCAGGCAACGTGTTGGAGCCGTCCTGCGGTGTCGGCAATTTCTTCGGGCTGATACCGGAGAGCATGGCGAATGCGAAGCTATACGGTGTTGAGCTTGACAGCGTGACCGCACGGATTGCAAAACACTTGTATCCGAACGCCGATATTCAGCAGACCGGTTTTGAGAATACGGATTTTTCGGATTCGTTCTTCGACCTCGCCATAGGCAACGTGCCGTTCGGCGATTATGGTGTGGCCGACAAACGGTACGATAAACACAAATTTTCAATACACGACTATTTTTTCGGCAAGACACTCGACCAAGTGCGTCCGGGCGGCATTGTCTGTTTTCTGACAAGCAAGTTTACGCTTGATAAGCAAAACTCCGAAGTCCGTAAATACATCGCGCAGAGAGCGGAACTGCTTGGCGCGGTGCGTCTGCCGAATAATGCGTTTTTGAAAAATGCGGGAACGGAAACAGCAATGGACTTGCTTATCCTGCAAAAACGCGACAGGCAGATTGATATTGCGCCGGAGTGGGTGCATATCGGATTGACCGACGACGACATACCCGTGAACCGCTACTATCTGGATAACCCCGAAATGGTTCTCGGCACAATGGCGCTTGATGAACGAATGAACAACAAATACGGGCGTGATGACTATACCACCTGCCTGCCGATAGAGAGCACACCCGATAATCCTGCGCCATCTTTAGCCGAACAGCTAAAGACAGCGCTTTTGTATGTCAACGGGCAATATACGATTGAGGAGCTTGACGACTTCGATGGCGTGGGTAACCACGCAATACCCGCCGACAGCAATGTCAAAAATTTCAGCTATTCACTGGTAGCGATTGATAAAGATGGCAATGCCGTTGCCGCCAAAGATAGTGACGGAACCGTCTATTTCCGCGAAAATTCACTGATGTACCCTGTTGACCTGCCAATGACAACGCTTGAACGCATTAAGGGCATGATAGGACTCCGCGACTGTGTGCAGACGCTTATCGCGTTACAGCTTGATGAACACAGCGACGAAGAAATAAAGGCGCAGCAGGCCGTATTAAACGACCTCTACGACAGCTTTATCGCGGAGTTCGGGCTTATAAACGCCACGGCCAACAGCCGCGCGTTCAATGCGGATTCATCGTATTATCTGCTGTCGTCATTAGAGATACTCGATGAGGACGGCGGGCTTGCGCGCAAAGCGGATATGTTCAGCAAGCGCACCATCAAACAGAAAACCGTTATCACCCATGCTGACACCGCTTCGGAAGCGCTGGCCGTTTCCATTGGCGAAAAAGCACGTGTTGATTTGGCGTTTATGTCCGAATTGACAGGCAAAAGCCATGAAGCGCTGATTAACGAATTGCAGGGGATTATCTTTCTGAATATCGGCTCCGCTGATTCACCGGAAAAAGCCTATGTCACCGCTGATGAGTACCTTTCCGGCAATGTGCGCGATAAATTACGGCTTGCAGAAGCCGCTGCCGTGGCTGCTCCGGCACTGCATGTCAACGTGGAAGCGCTCAAGGCGGTGCAGCCCAAAGACCTTGAAGCCGGGGAAATCGCCGTGCGGCTCGGTGCGACCTGGATCGCGCCTGCATATGTCGAGCAGTTTATGCACGGGCTGCTGCGTACCTCGAATTATAACAAGAACATTTATAAAGTGAATTTCCATACGCATACCGGGGAATGGAATGTCAGCGGCAAAGGAAAAACGCAGTTCAGCGATATTAACGCAACCGTGACCTACGGCACAGGACGCATGAACGCCTATCAGATTATCGACGACACACTGAATTTGCGTGATGTGCGTGTGTATGACTACAAGGAGGATGCGGACGGCAGAGAGCAGCGCGTCCTGAACAAGAGAGAAACGACTTTGGCACAGCAGAAGCAAGAGCTTATCAAGCAGGAGTTTAAGGACTGGATATGGAATGACCCGGAGCGCAGACAAATGCTTGTACGGGAGTATAACGAACGCTTCAACAGCATCCGCCCCCGTGAGTTTGACGGCAGCCACATCGTTTTTTCCGGCATATCCCCCGAAATCACGCTCAGACCGCACCAGTCGAACGCCATCGCGCACATCCTATATGGCGGGAATACGCTTCTCGCCCATGAGGTCGGCGCTGGTAAAACCTTTGAGATGGTCGGCGCGGCAATGGAGTCCAAACGGCTGGGGCTATGTCAAAAATCTCTGTTCGCTGTTCCGAACCACTTGACCGAGCAATGGGCGGGTGAATTTTTACGACTCTATCCTTCAGCCAATATCCTTGTGGCCTCGAAGAAAGACTTTGAAATGCGAAACCGTAAGAAGTTTTGCGCTAAAATTGCCACAGGCGATTACGATGCCGTGATTATCGGACACTCACAACTTGAGAAGATTCCTATGTCCAAAGAGCGTCAGACGAGGATTTTGAATGAACAGATTTGGGAAACCGTTGCAGGCATGGAGGAACTGAAAAAGAATAACGGCGAGCGATTTTCCATTAAGCAACTTGCAAAGACGAAAAAATCGCTGGAAGTGCGTTTGAAGAAACTGAATGATTCTAAAACCCGCGATGATGTAGTCACCTTTGAGCAGCTCGGTGTTGACCGCCTGTTTGTTGACGAGTCACATAACTTCAAAAATTTGTTTTTGCACACCAAAATGCGCAACGTAGCAGGACTTTCTACATCCGAAGCTCAGAAGTCCTCAGACCTCTTTATGAAATGCCGATACATGGACGAGCTGACAGGCGGCAAGGGTATTGTCTTTGCCACGGGAACACCTATATCGAACTCCATGTCTGAAATGTATACAATCCAGCGGTATCTACAGTACGATGCGCTGGAAGCCAAAAACCTTACGCATTTTGACGCATGGGCTTCTATTTTCGGGGAAACGGTCACAAGCATTGAACTTGCCCCGGAAGGCACCGGGTATCGTGCCAGAACGCGCTTTGCACGGTTTCATAATCTACCCGAACTCATGGCGATGTTCAAGGAGGTTGCGGACATTCAGACCGCCGACACACTTGATTTGCCTGTGCCGAAAGCCAACTATAAAAACATCATCGTTGAGCCGTCTGATATTCAGCGTGAACTGGTCGAGGAGCTTTCCGAACGTGCCGCCGCTGTTCACAGAAAAGAGGTGCCGCCGGAGTCGGACAACATGCTTAAAATCACAACGGACGGGCGTAAAATCGGACTGGATCAGCGGCTTATCAATCCAATACTGCCCGACTTCGAGGGGAGTAAGGTAAACGCCTGTGCAGACAATGTTCACGAAATTTGGAACGCTACAAAAGACGAGCGGTTGACACAGCTCGTTTTCTGCGATTTTAGCACACCAAAAGCCAATAAATTCAATGTATATGATGATATTCGCAGCAAGCTTCTTGCCAAAGGAATACCCGAAGATGAAATAGCGTTTATCCACAACGCCAACACGGAAATGCAGAAGAAAGAGCTGTTTGCTAAGGTGCGGCAAGGCAAGATTCGCGTACTATTCGGCTCGACCTTTAAGATGGGCGCAGGCACGAATTGCCAAGACCGTCTTATTGCCATTCATGATGCGGATTGCCCGTGGCGGCCGTCTGACCTTGCGCAACGCGCCGGGCGCATTGTACGGCAGGGTAATATGAACCCCGAAGTAGATATTTACCGCTATGCGACAAACGGAACCTTCGACAGCTATCTCTGGCAAACAGTAGAGAAAAAACAGCAGTTCATCGCACAGATAATGACATCAAAATCGCCCGTGCGCTCCTGCGAGGACTGTGACGAAACGGCGTTGTCGTATGCGGAAATCAAAGCTTTATGCGCAGGCAATCCACTGATTGCGGAGAAAATGAACCTTGATAACGAGGTTTCAAAACTCCGTATGCTGAAGTCAGAGCATCAGAGTCAGCATTACCGCTTGGAGGACGCGCTACTGAAACATTATCCGCAGCAGATAACGGCGCTTACCGGGCGAATTGCAGGCATCGAAAAGGACATCGTAAGCTATACCGACGAGCGCGAAAAATGTGTAATTGTTCAAACGCTTGACGGCGCTGCGTCTGCATCAGCAAGCTTCCCCGGCATGACGATTAACGGCACAAAATATTCGGAAAAGGAACCCGCCGCCAAAGCGCTGATTGACGCTTGCAAAGGCATTATGAACAAGTCAGAGGAACTTCTAATCGGCGAGTACATGGGCTTCAAAATGGGGTTGACCTATGCAAGCTTCGGAGAGCAGATTAAACTGAATCTCCGTGGTACTATGACCTATCAAATCGACCTCAGCACGGATACCTTCGGCAACATAACAAGAATCAATAATGCGCTTGAGGGCCTGCCCGCGAAGTTAGAAGGCGCAAAGGAGTCGCTTGCCGAAACACAGGCGCAGCAGACAGCAGCGAAGCTCGAACTGGAAAGACCATTTACAAAGGAAGTGGAACTCTCTGAAATGGAAGCGCGGCTCGCTCTTTTGAACGCTGATTTGAATATTGACGGCGACGGCGGGTTTGATGTAATGAACGATACAGACGATCGCAGGGAAACTTCCGAATCGCAAGATTATAAGGAAGAAGCGGTCGAGTATTTCGATGAGGACGAAGTTGACAGTGAATACGAGTACGAGCCGGAGCGAGTCGCTGTGTATGCGAAGGCCAGACCGTCCATTCTTGAGAGTTTACACAACTACAACAGCAATAAAAAAGCGCCGGAGCAAAACGGCGGCAAGTCTAATGAAATCAGTATCTAACCACTATAGGCGGCGAGTAAAATCGCCGCCTGTTCTATTTGGGGAGGGAGCCTGTGATTATGGAAAACAACAAGCCGAAACGAGTACGAAACGCCGCTTTGACCTTCCGCGTGACACAGCAAGAACGCGAAATGATTGAGCGCAGAATGGCGCAGGCGGGCATCAAAAACATCCGTGCCTATTTATTAAAACAGGCGATTGACGGGCGCGTGATTCGTATTGAGCTTGACAGTGTGAAAGAGATGGTGCGTCTGCTTTCCAACGCTACAAACAACATCAATCAGATCGCCAAGCGCGTCAATGAAACAGGCAGTCTTTATGCCGCCGATATGAACGATTTATCCGACCGTTATGATGCGCTTTGGACACAAGCGCGGGAGATATTGCGGCGGCTTTCCACTTTCGAGAGGGCGTAAGGTATTATGGCGACAACTTGGATAAAACCATTGAAAGTGAAGCGCGGTAAATCAAAGCGATATTCGGTTGCCGCCATCATAGATTATGCGGAGAATCCGCATAAGACGGATAACGGCAGATTGATAACATCATATGCCTGCGACAGCCGCAGCGCCGACGAGGAATTTATGCTTGCCAAGCGCGAGTACGAGGAGAATACGGGCCGCAATCAAGGCAATCGTGATGTCCTCGCCTATCATATCCGGCAGGCGTTTAAGCCGGGTGAGGTTACACCGGAGGAAGCCAACCGAATCGGGCATGAGTTAGCGATGAGCTTTACAAAAGGCAAACACGCTTTTGTGGTCTGTACACACATTGATAAGTCGCATGTGCATAACCACATCATTTTCAATTCCACAGCGCTTGATTGTGAGCGAAAGTTTGTGAATTTCTTCCGTTCCGGCAGAGCCGTCCGCCGCATTTCCGACCTGCTTTGCGCCGCGCACGGTTTGTCGGTTATCAAGAATCCAAGGCCGTCTAAGGGACGCAGCTACGGTGATTGGCTCGGCAAAGAAAAACCGCTTCCGCATAAAGAAATATTGAAGCGGAAAATAGACGAGATTGTGCCACATTGCACGACCTTTGAGGAGTTCACAGCCAAGCTGAAGGACGACGGTTACGAGGTCAATACAAAACGCAGCCATATATCGGTTCGCTTATCTGATTGGGGGCAGCCGCTGCGCTTGGATACACTCAAAGGCGACTATACCGAAGCGGCGATTTGCGCACGGCTTGGCAAGGAGAAAACCATATCCGCAGGCGGTGACAGCGGCACGCATATGCGCAACGATTCTCAGAAAAACAGACCTGCGCCCGAAGTCAATTTACTTATTGATATTCAAGCGAAATTGCAGCAAGGCAAAAGTGCCGGATACGAGCATTGGGCAAAGCTGCATAATCTCAGAAACGCCGCAAAAACCTTGTTGTATTTGCAAGAAAGCGGCATCGAAAGCTACGATGAACTGGTTACAAAAACATCGTCCGCATCAGATGGATTTTCATCGCTGACCGGACGAATCAAGGAGATAGAAGCCAAACTGAAAACCATCAGTGAAACGCAGAAGCAGATAGGTACATACGGCAAGACCCGTGATGTATATGCTAAGTATAAAGCGTCCAAATGGAACCGTAATTTTTATGAGGAGCATCGTGCAGAAATCACACTGCACCGCGCGGCAAAGAAGTATTTTGACGAGCAGGGATTTACGGGAAAGCTGCCGTCTGTTAATACACTGAAACAGGAGTACGCAANACTGGCCGCTGAGAAGAAAAAGCTGTATGGCTCATATCATCAGCTCAAGGCTTCTTCNCGNGAGCTGTTGGTTGCGCGTGATAATACGGAACGGATTCTAGGTATCTCTCCAAACGGCAAAACCCNCGGCACTTCNCGTATCATCCACAAACACAATTCGCACGAATTATAGACTGCGGAGCAGTCGCGGCAGACACGCAAAGCGTGGCTTAACGAATGGCGGCGAAGCGGCCTTCGAGGG
>JGI994J12354_10002480_pt1 | contig 17925 bp, 16 predicted proteins | sample IntmicLarv3ML3BL_FD_12354 | JGI IMG/M metagenome (IMG submission 12354) | reverse complement strand
AGGCGGTCAGCTGTGTCAAAGTCGGTGGAGACCGTCTCCGGGTTGTTGTTGATAATTACGACCTCGTAACCCATACTGCGCAGTGTCCAGCAGCAGTGGACGCAGGCATAGTCGAACTCGATACCCTGACCGATACGAATCGGGCCGGAGCCGAGCACAATAACGCGCGGCTTCGTCGATTTCGCGACGAGATCCGCCGCCTCATCCTCGTCCCCGTTCGGGATTGAGTAGAAGTACGGTGTCTCGGCGGAGAATTCACCGCCGCATGTGTCGACCATCTTATATACGGGCTTGCCGTCGTCCGCCGGCGGATTGTTAATGATATTAAGCAGTTTATTTAGGAACCAACGGTCGATTTTCGTGATGTTAAACATCTCGTCCACGGAGTAGCCGCGCTTTAGCGCCTCATAAACATAGAACAGGCGCTCGTCCGTGACGCGCTTGACGCCCGCGATAAGCTCATCATTCGTTTGCAGTGCAAGACGCGGAATTTCTAGCGTTTGCAGACCTAATTCAGCTCCGCGGACTGCCTTTAGCAGAGCCGTCTCGAAGCTGTCCGCCATCGACATAACCTCACCCGTGGCTTTCATCTGCGTGCCGAGCTCGCGCTTTGCGTACACGAATTTGTCAAACGGCCATTTCGGGAATTTTACGGCGATGTAGTCAATCGTCGGCTCGAACGCGGCGAACGTCTTACCCGTGACGGCATTCGGAATCTCGTCGAGCGAGTAGCCGATTGCAACCTTTGTCGCAACCTTTGCAATCGGGTATCCGGTTGCCTTGGAGGCAAGCGCCGACGAGCGCGATACGCGCGGATTGACCTCAATAACCATATAGTCAAAGCTGTCGGGGTTCAGCGCGAACTGGACATTACAACCGCCGTCAACCTTCAGCGCGTTTACGATATTTATCGCCGCGGAGCGCAGCATTTGATATTCCTTATCCGCCAACGTCACCGCCGGCGCGACAACAATCGAATCACCGGTGTGGATTCCGACAGGGTCAAGGTTTTCCATCGAGCAAACGGCAATCGCATTGCCGAGCTTGTCGCGCATAACCTCAAACTCAATCTCTTTCCAACCCGCAACGGACTGCTCAATCAGCACCTGATGAATCGGCGAGAGCTTCAACCCGTTCGTCGCGATGTCGCGGAGCTCGCGCTCCGTCTCGGCAATACCGCCGCCCGTTCCGCCGAGCGTAAACGCCGGACGGACGATGACGGGATATCCAATCTCCCCCGCGAAGGTGACAGAAGCCTCAACATCCGTTGCGACGATGCTCGGGATTACGGGCTGACCGATTTCGACCATCGTGTCCTTGAACATCTGGCGGTCCTCCGCCTTGTCAATCGTCTCCGGGCTGGAGCCGAGCAGGCGAACGCCATACTTTTCTAAAATTCCGCTTCGCGCGAGTTGCATGCAGAGCGTCAGTCCCGTCTGCCCGCCAAGGCCGGACAGAATCGAATCCGGGCGCTCCTTTTCAATAATACGGATAACGGTTTTCAGCGTCAGCGGCTCAAGGTAAATCTTGTCCGCCATCGCGCTGTCCGTCATAATTGTCGCGGGATTTGAGTTGACGAGGACGATTTCAATACCGTCATCGCGCAGGACGCGGCACGCCTGCGTTCCCGCATAGTCGAACTCGGCGGCTTGTCCGATTACAATCGGTCCGGAGCCGATTACGAGCACTTTTTTGATACTTTTATCGAGCGGCATTACTTATTTCCCTCCATCTTCTCAACGAAATTATCGAACAACCACGAGGTATCCTGCGGACCTCCGCAAGATTCCGGGTGGAATTGAACACTGAAAATTGGGGCTTTTTTATACATAACACCCTCATTCGTGCCGTCATTGACGTTCACGAACCACTCCTCCGCAACGGCGGGGTCAATGCTGTCAGAGACGACCGCGTACCCGTGATTCTGGCACGTTATGTGCGTCTTGCCGCTCGTCAAATCCTTCGCCGGCTGATTCGCGCCGCGGTGACCGTACTTTAGCTTCTCAATCTTAAAGCCGTGCGTCAAGGCGAGCAGTTGATTGCCGAAGCAAATTCCGAAAATCGGAATATTCTTGGTAATCAGCGTCTTTAGCGTGTCGATAATCGGCTGATTCTCTGCCGAGCGCGGGTCGCCCGGTCCGTTCGTAAGCATAATGCCGTCGGGTGCGAAATCAATAATCTCCTGCGCCGTCGCGTTGTACGGAAACACCGTGACCTCAATCCCGCGCGACGTGAGCGACTTTACAATATTGCCCTTCAGCCCGAAGTCGAGCAGAGCAACGCGCAGACCGCACGGCGCGCCCTGCGGCGGAACGACGTAACGCTCTGTCGTGGAGCAATTTTTCACCGCGTCGATGATTGCATAATTTTTAACGTCATCGGAAACGCCATCAGGCTTGATGTTTGTAATCTTGCCGTTCATAACTCCGTTTTCACGGATAATCTTTGTGAGGCGGCGCGTGTCGATACCATAAATTCCGACGACACCCTGCTCCTTTAAAAAAGCGTCAAGCGTACCCTCACTTCTAAAATTGGAGGGAACTTGACACCACTCTTTAACTATATAGCCTTTTGCCGCCGTCGCGGGGCTTTCAAAATCGGCAGGGATAACGCCGTAATTCCCGATTAACGGGAACGTCTGCGTTATGATTTGACCGTAATAGCTCTTGTCCGTGAGCGTCTCAAGATACCCCGTCATACCTGTTGTGAAAACGGTTTCCCCCACAACCTCGCCAACTGCGCCGAAGCTGTATCCCTCAAACACTGTTCCATTCGCTAAAACTAAGTACGCTTTTTCCGGCATGTTACATCAATTCCTTTCTTAAACTCCGGCGCGAGCGCCGCAGTATTATTGCACTATATATAATGTACATCTGTACGTTATAAACTAACCCTCATGCGCCTTTAGGATACCCTCCGCAACGGCGCGGCGAGTGCGGCGCAGTGTCATCGCCTGCTTTTCGATGTACTTATGAGCCTCCGGCTCGCTCATCGACAGACGCGACACAAGTAAAAGCTTTGCGCGGTTTATTACCTTAATATCCTCAAGATTCTGCTTCAGGCGCTCGTTTTCACGCTGAACTATACTCACGCGCTTCCGTGACGATTCCGCCAACCGAACTGCACTTCGGAAAATTGAGGCGTTAAACGGTTTCGAGATTACTATCACGCCAAGCTCTGAAAGGCTATCGCTAAACTCCTCAAACCGTGCGTCCGCAACGATTACAATGACTTCTCCCCCGTGCGAGGCTATCTCCCACGCCAGCGCATCTGCCGCGATATCGGGTAGCGGGTCGCTTATTATACACAGCCCAAACGGAGTAACAGCGCAAACGCTTTTTGCCTCTGCCGCTGTGCGGGCGATTGTGATTTTATCAAAGCCGAGCTGTTTTAACAGCCCCGCAATCGTCTCCGCACCTGTCGCGGAGCGGCATACGATGAGCGCACTTGAACCAACATCGGAAAAATCACTTCCCGACACCGTTGAGCTTATTTCTTTTAAAGCTTCCGGTTCAGCGCTCATGCATTTTCTCCTATAACTCGAGGTAGTCCTCGCGCCCGGGCCCGACAGAGACGTATTTTATCTTGCGCCCGATCTCATTTTCGATAAACAAAACGTAGTCCATCGCCGCCTTCGGTAAATCCTCCGCACGGCGCACCATCGACACGTCCGTCTTAAAGCCCGGCAGATACTCGAAAATCGGCTTTGCGACATCAAGTGCGTCACCCGTCGGGAAATCCGCCGTGCGAACGCCGTTCACATCGTAAGCGACGCAAACGGGAATCTTATCCATATAACTTAGCACATCAAGCTTTGTCAGCGCGAGCTGATCCGCGCCCTGCATACGCACGCCGAAGCGCGACGCAACAACGTCAAACGCGCCAACGCGACGCGGGCGACCTGTCGCCGCACCGTATTCGTTTCCGGCGGCTCGCAGAGCCTCAGCCTCCTCGCCGTCCATCTCGACGGTGAAGGGACCTCCGCCGACGCTCGATGAATAAGCCTTTACGACTCCGATTACATGGTCAAGCTTCCGCCCCGGAACACCCGCGCCAATCGGCGCAAACGCTGCCAGAGCGCTTGACGAAGTCGTATAAGGATAAATTCCAAAATCAATATCGCGCAATGTGCCGAGCTGCGCCTCAAACATAATCGCGCGTCCCGCCTCTGCCTCCGCGTCGATATAGCGGTCGGTGTTCTCAATATACGGCGCGATGAACGAGCCGAATTCGGTGAGCCACGCGAGCATATCGTCAACCGTGACCTCCGCCGCGCCATACGATTTTAGCGCAAGGTTTTTGAAATTGACAAGCGTTTCAACCTTGCCGCGTAGTGTATCCGCATTCAGCAAATCACCGATTCGCAGAGCCTTGCGCGAGTATTTGTCCGAATACGCCGGCGCAATTCCGCGCCGTGTAGAGCCCTGCGCCGCCGCGCCGAGGCGATCCTCCTCCAGCACGTCGAGTTGCTTATGAAACGGCATGCAGATTGTCGCCTTATCACTGATTTTAAGGTTCTGCGGAGTGATTTTTATACCGCGTGAGGTCAGGTCGCGAATCTCACCCGTTAGGTGCTCGATATCGACAACCATCCCAGTGCCGAGAATGTTGACCGTCTCTTCCCGCAAAATTCCAGACGGAAGCAGGTTAAGAATGAACTTTCCACGGTCATTTTTGACCGTATGCCCCGCATTATTGCCGCCCTGATAGCGCACGACAATGTCATAATCGCGCACGAGAAGGTCAACCATTCTGCCCTTTCCCTCATCGCCCCAGTTTATTCCGACAATCGCAGTCAACATTGTATAGAACCTCCGGATTCCATCGCGTAACGGAGCCGTTTTTGACCCGTTACCAAAACTTTACCTAAATAATTATTATACTCGAATATTTATTCAATGTCAATTATGAATTGCTGTTAAGTGTGAGAAATTTTGACGTATTTTCATACCAAAATCTATAAAAAATGCCTCACCCGAAGTGCGGTGTCTATCAGGCTGGCAGACTAATACTCACATCCGCCCTTGCGAAGTTTTTCAGAGAAAAGCTTCGCAAGGGCGGACACTTCAACTATTCTTCGTCGTTACTTTTACCGGTAATCGACTCAATTGTCACCTTACCAACGCCAACCTCATTCATCGAGCGCTCAATCATCATCGCGGCGCGCTCCATATTCTCCGGCGCGAATTTTCGGCAAATCTCAAGCATAGCCTCGCGCTTTTCCGCAACATCCGCCACAAGACTACATGTGCCAAACGCAATCGCGGAATCGTACTCTGTCGTGTACTTTTCCGGACGCAATTTCGTACGCGAAACCGCGCTTATGCTAACTTTTGGGTTTGCGGTTATGTTGTCAAGCTTCAAGCCCTCAAGCGCACAATGGAAATAAATCGCGCCGTTCATCACAATCTGCGAGAGCGGCACACCATACGGCTGCCCGTCTGCCGACACAGTTGACAGCGTCGCAAATTCCGCATTTGCAAACACCTGAAGCGCAAATTCAGCGGCGCGCTCGCGTTCTTTTCTTCTCATAATGAAGCCTCCAATCAATCTTTTACATCAGTAAACATTCGTGTTAAATTGCAATTATTTTATGCTATAGCCTTAATTATCTGTTTTCATGCTCAGATATGCGTTGATAAAGCCGTCTAAATCCCCGTCCATTACAGCGTTGATATTTCCGTTTTCAAAGTTCGTGCGATGGTCTTTCGCAAGCGTGTACGGCATAAAAACATAGCTTCGAATCTGACTTCCCCACTCGATTTTCATCTGCTCGCCCTTGATGTCCGAGATTTTATCGAGGTGCTCGCGCTCCTTAATCTCAATCAGCTTACTGCGCAGCATTCGCATTGCAACCTCGCGATTTTGGTGCTGACTGCGCTCGACCTGGCACGCGACGACAATCCCCGTTGGGATATGAGTAATGCGAATCGCAGACTCCGTCTTGTTGACGTGCTGACCGCCCGCGCCGGAGCTTCGGTACGTGTCGACCTTCAAATCCTCCGGACGAATCTCAATCTCAACGTCGTCGGGAATCAGCGGCGCGACCTCCACCGCCGCAAAAGACGTGTGCCGCCGCCCCGAGGAATCGAACGGAGAAATCCGGACAAGGCGGTGAATGCCGCTCTCACTTTTCAAGTAACCGTAAGCGTTTTCGCCCTCGATTTCAATGCTTGCCGACTTCAATCCCGCCTCTTCGCCGTCAAGATAGTCGAGAATTTTATACGTCATTCCGTGGCGCTCCGCCCAGCGAGTGTACATACGGTAAAGCATTTCCGCCCAGTCCTGAGCCTCAGTGCCGCCCGCTCCGGCGTGAAAATTCAAAATCGCGTTGCAGCCATCGTACTCGCCCGACAGAAGCGTCGCCAACCGAGCCTCCTCCAGCACAGCGGAAAACGCCGTAAAATCAGCCTCAATCTCCGGCAGGAGGCTCGCGTCATCCTCCTCACGCGCCATCTCGACGAGGGTCAGCAGGTCATCGTAGCTGCGGCGCATTTTCGCGTATTTTTCGACCTTATTACGCAACTGTTTTGCGCGTTGCAGGACTTTTTGCGAACCCTCAATATCGTTCCAAAAGCCGTCCGCCGCCGTCTGCTTATCGAGCTCGGCAAGCTCCGCCTCCGCCTCTGCAAGCTTCAGCGCACCGCCCAAATTGTCAAGCGTTGCAGTCAGTGCAAGTATTTTTTGTTTGTAGTTATCAAATTCTATCACGTTTTATCCTCCGAACCTTACTATCCCTGCCGGGCGCGGCCGCGCGCGAACGCCTCAAGCGTCTCCTGCGTCTCGTCAAGCCAATACGGGCGCGCCACCGCGCCGTTTTCATCGTGGTCCGCCGACGAGAACCAAACCGCAATTTTTATATTACCGTGCTTTTCAATACTGTTGAACATACCGTCAATCCACTTTGCCTTGTCGCCGCCGATAGAGCTCGACGCAAACTCCGTAATAATCCACGGGAACTCGGCGAAATTCGTGCCCATCTCTTCCTCGATTGCAGTGTAAATCTCGTCAAATTCGCGCCACTTTTCGTTGTGTTGCTTGGCGTAATATGTGCCGTTGTTATAGCCCGTCACGCCGAGCATATGAACGTACTCATTCCCCGGATAATACGCCAGATAGTGCGTCCACTCCGCCGGCGGGAAGCTACGGTCATGCGGATTCCATATCCAAATCGCGTTCGTTGCGCCCTCCTCATCAAAAATGCGGAAAATTGTGCGCCACGTCTCAATATAAATATCGGGGTCCTGCAAATTCACAACGCCGGAGTAATTCGTCCAGTCCGAATTCATCTCGTTATTCAATCGGAACAGGAACGGATGCCCAAACTCCGCCGCTCCGCGCGCAAATTCGCGGATAGCCTCGTTATCGCCCGTCTTATAAAGGTCAAGCATAGGCGACGCGGCAAAAAGCTTCTCATTATTATGGTCTGTCAACTGATACGTCAGCTCAATAATCTTGCCGTTCGCATACGCTTTTTCCATAAATTCCGTCGGGAACTCCATAATCTCGCCGCAGTACGAGCTATGCGCATAACCGAGAACGACCTCAAAGTCATAGCCGATTACGTCCTCCATCGCGGGGATTGTGACATCCAAGCCCTCTGTCGCGCCTTTGTTCACAAAAATGCCCCAAAGCGTGGAGCCCGTTGCACATATGCGGTCGTACAACGCGCGCGTCTCATCGTTCCAACTCGGGTTCGCAACGGGGTTATAGACCGTCTGCGACGGCTGAATATTCTCGCCGCGATAACTGCGGAACGTGTTCAAAATCGCCTGCGTCATATGCTCTGCCGCCCTGGAATCGCTGTCGTATTTCACCATAACGCGGTGGAATATCTGCGTTGACGAGAAGAAATTCGCGTACGCATACGTGTCAAGCCCGTCATAATCGTCGATACGCAGAACGACTAAATCATGCCCCGGCTCCACATCGTGCGAGATGAGCGTCAAGCCGTTTTCCGCCTGATATCCCTCATCAAGAATAAAGCGATTGTAGTAGTGCGAGACGTAATCCGGAACATTCCCCTCGACACTCCACTCACGCGTGACGGTGACGCGATAGCCGTCGCCCTCAAAAACTGCGATACCCGGAGTTGCGCCGTCAATACGCTCTGCGTCCTTCGGAAGCCCGAGCGTAAAACCGACAATATCGTCGTCAACAAGCCGCCAGCCTTTCGGAAGCGCTTTTTTCGCCTCACTGAGCGCTTGCTCCTTATCGGGCGCACCGACATTTACAAGAATGCTCTTTGCCCAGCCGCGAAATCCGACTGCAAGCGTCGACCTTGAATAGCGCAGATAATACAGCGACAAGCCGCCCAAAACAAGCGCCGCCGCAAGTATTATTACGATTATTTTCGTTCGCTTCTTCATTCGCTACGCCTCTCTTTTTAGTATCACGACGGGCAGGTGCGGGGGATTCATAATCCGCGGGATTCCCGTGTGATTTCCAAGCCCGCGGGAGACGAGCATAGTCGTGTTCCCCTCAGTATAATCGCCACTCGTGTGCGTGGGGAAGAGCGTCAGATTGTGGTCAAACAGCCCGTCCGTTCCCGGCAGGCGAATCAATCCGCCATGCGCGTGCCCGCAGATGACAAGGTCCGTGCCGTACCCCGCAAGCTCTGCAAGGTATCCGTTTCGGTGGACGAGCGTTAGTGAAAACCCGTCACCAAGCCGCGCAAAAACGCTCTCACGCGACTCCATGTCGTACGGTCCGTTCACGTCATCAAGCCCAACGAGCCAAATCGAATCCCCGCCGTGCTCCAGAGAGAGAATGTCGTTGCGCATAACCGTAACGCCGAGCTCCGGCAGAGCCGCAAAAAGCTCCTTCGCGCCGCCGTTCTTTTTGTATTCGTGGTTGCCCGCAACGTAGTAAACGGGCGCAACTTCAACGAGCTGCCGCACGGTTTCCAGCACAAACGGAACCTGCTTTACAGCGTCCGTCACATCACCCGTCAGGGCAATCATATCCGGTTTTGTATCGCGCACAGCGGCGATGAGGTCGGCATTTGCCTCGCCAAACTTTGCCGCGTGCAGGTCGGATACAACGGCAATACGATACCCGTCAAACGATTCCGGCAGATTCACAAACTGTAGCTCAAACTCCTCAGTTTGTATACGGTAATTCCAGTTATACAGCACAGCAACAATCACCGCCATAATTACAAGAAATGTAATAAAGCTCCCCTTTTTGCGTTTGTTTTTTACCTTGAATCCAATCACGCCTGCTTGTCCTTAACGTACGGGTGCTTAATGTTCGGGTCAGATGTCTGACGGAAATCTACATCGAATCGGTCGCTCGCCTTAACGAGCGCGGAAAACGATTTATAACCGTAATGGCGATAGTCAAAATCCGGCTTTTTGCGCCGCACAAGATTGCCGAGCGCGCCGAGAAAAACGCTGTCATCATCGTCCTCTATAAGGTCGGCGATTGAGTCCGCAATCAGCTTTATGACGTCTTTCGGAAGCTTCGGAGTTTTCTGCTTCTCCTGCGCCGCGTCACGCGGCACCGGTTGCGGAGCCGCTTTTTTCGCGCCCTTCGCCGTTTCGGCTGACGGAGCCGCTTCTGTCTCTGTCTTCTCCTCTTTCGCCTTGGTCTTGGAGGTCTTTGCAGTCGTCTTTTTCGCCGGAGCCTCATCCGCAATCTCCTCCGCCTGTTCGGCGTTGTAGCGGTCGCGGATAACCTCAATATACGTGAATTTATCGCACGCCGTTATGAACGCCTTTGGCGTTTTGCGCTCACCGATACCCATAACGTACTGCCCCGCCTCGCGCAGGCGAATCGCAAGCCGCGTAAAATCGGAATCGGACGATACAATGACAAAACCGTCCGTCCTATCGCTGTACAGAATATCCATCGCGTCGATAATCATTGCGCTGTCGGACGAGTTTTTGCCCTGTGTATAGCTGTACTGCTGAATCGGCGTAATCGCATTCTCTAAGAGGTGCGTTTTCCACCTGTCCAGCGAGTGATTCGTCCAGTCGCCGTAAATGCGTTTAATTGTGGACGTGCCGTAGACGGCGACCTCCTCAAGCACGCTTTTTATGCAGTTATGCGGCACGTTTTCCGCGTCAAGCAGAACCGCAAGCCGAAGATTTGTAAGTATTTGTTCCATTTTTGCTCCTTGTAATGGTTGTGTCAATCGTCGTGATTTGCCTTAACATATTATTTTACCATAAACTCACGCGATAAACAACTCATATTATGTCGCATTCAGCGCCGAAAGAACCGTTTCAAGGTTATGACGCATGCGTTCTGTAAAGCTCAAGCCGTCCTGCGCGCGCTCCATCGTGTAGACCGTCGCAACCTCAGCCCCGCACTCGCGGGCGAGCGTCTCCGAGACCGCTTTTGATGCCGCCGCCTCCGCCAGAATCACGCGGATTCCGCTCTCATTGCAAAACGCGGCGAGCTCTGCGAGCTGTTTTGCAGTCGGCTCGCCGGAGGCGAACGCGTCCTCAACGCTCCGCTGTTCCAGCCCGAAATCGCGCGCAAGATATCCGAGCGCGGCGTGACCTGTCACGAAAACTCTCGTTTTCGCGGCGGCAAACTGCGGCTCAAACTCCGCTTTTAAGGCGTACATTTCTTGCTCAAACGCAAGATAATTCGCCTCATAATAGTCCGCATTGCCCGCGTCAAGCTCGGCGAGCTTCTCAAAAATCGCGCGAGCCATAACCGCCGCGCCGTCCGGCGAAAGCCAAACATGCGGGTCGTGCAAATGTCCCTCGTGCGAGTTATGGTCGTGTTCAAATTCTTCCTCATCGCCGTAGTGGTGATGTCCGTCCTCACCGAGCTCAATCGGCACAGCAATCGCCTCCGCCGCGGCGAGGCTCGTCTTGACCGTCAAACTGCCGCCCCATGAGTCAAGCCCGAAACCGTTATATACAAAAAGCTCTGCCTTTTGCAGAGTTTCAATGTCGCGTGGTTTCGGTTCAAAGTCGTGCGGCTCGGCATTTCCGGTGATATTCGTGACGGCAACCTTGTCACCGCCAATCGCGCTTGTAATCTCGTAGAGCGCGTCCGTTGTGACCACAATATTAAGCCCGCCATCCGCCGCCGGAGTCTCAGAAACGCCGCAGGCGGCAAGCGCGAAAATCGCACTTGCCGCTGCAATAATTGAAATGATTTTTTTGCGCATTAACTCATAATCCCCGTCACATCAACGAAGCTGTTCGCGCCGCCGCCGACAACCGGAAGCTTGCCGTCCCACTTCTCGTTGCGCTGGTACTCTAAGAACGCGTCACCGCCCTGTGCAAGCTGGTCCTGAATAATCTCAATCGCGTATGCCTCAGCCTCAGCCGCCGCTTTTGTCGCATAAGCCTCCGCATCGGCGCGCGCCTTCGTCGCCTCTGCCGCCGCCTTCGCCTGCTCGACCTGCTGTTGAGCCTCAATCGTAATCTTCTGAAGCTCCTGCTGAGCCTTCAGCGCGTCCTGCTGAGCCGTCTGCTTTGCCTCGACCGCGCGGTTGAACTCGTCAGAGAAGTCGAAGTTCATGATGTTGAAATCGTCCGTAATAATCTGATAAATCCCGATTTTCTGCGCAATCTCTTCCTTAATCTCGTTCGAGACTATCTGCCGCTGAGTAATCAGTTGCTCTGCCGAGAATCGCGCGATTACAGACTTGATTGACTCCTGAATCGCCGGCGCAATGAGTTTGGTCTCATACCCCATACCGACTCTTGCGTAGAGCTCTGCGGCTCCGACGGGGTCAACGTGATAGTTGATAGCCGCAAGGACAGAGACGGTCTGCAAGTCCTTCGACGCGGCGGACGAGTCAACCTCAATCTTCTGCGTCTGGGTGTCCATCTTCGTGACGACCGTCACAAAGGGAAGCGTAAAGTGGAATCCAGCCTCAAGCGTCTTTTCCTGTACCGCGCCGAGCGTCGACACAACACCGACCGTACCCGAGCGAATTGTGACCGTTGACGACAGAGCAAGTATAAGCACAAGCACGACGATAACGCAGGTTGCGACCACGCGCTTTATCGACTTCCCCACTTTTTTTGTTGCATTTGTTTCCATTGGTTTTCCTCCTTATTTATATAATGTAGTTATACTACACCATAATGCTTTAAACGAAATTAATCTGAGATTAAGCGTTTATTAAAACTTCAATAACAAGCTTTAATCCTTGCCGCTGCGCTCAAAATAGAACATATATTGCTGAGCGAGCCCGGCATACGGCGAAAAAATACTCGCATCAAAATCTTTGTCAAAATGGTTGGCAATCGCCTTTTTCATCCACGTATCCACTGGAAACGCGTCAAGGTCGTGTAATCCGAAAAGCGCGACACAGCTTGCGACCTTTTCGCCGACACCCTCAAGCCGCAGTAAATCCGCTTTAGATTCAAATGTCGCACCCGCCGCCGTAGCTATCGCGGCTTTTAGAATGTACCGCGCCCGATATCCTGACCGCAACGGAGCCAAATCGCCCTCATTAAGTCCCGCAATCCGCTCCGCGGACGGAAATGCAAAGCGCCCGTCCGAAATTTCCTCCCCAAACAGAGTACACATCGTCTCAATAATCTTCTTTATGCGCGGAATGTTGTTGCACTGCGAAATTATAAAACTGCAAAGCGCCTCCCAACGTTCCTGCCGCAGAATGCGGATTCCCGCGCCGAACTGCGCCGCACGCTCCATATGCGGATTGATTGAGACATGCCGCGTAATCGCACCGTAATCCGTTGCAACGTCGAAATAATCGCGCCAAACTGCCTCGTAATCCTCCGCCGGACACTCCAAAACCGCGCGCGGCTCATCGCCGTCCGACACATCGCGAACCCGCGCAATTTTGCCGTATGCAATTCCGATATAAACACCGGATTCGTCGGCGTTCCAGCGAAAGCACTGTCCGCATTCAAATGTCGCACGAGGCGACATTTTCAACTCAAACTCACTCATATCGGCTTTGCAACACAGCGGTTGATTTTAACGCCCTCCGCATGGAATTTCGCCTCGTAATCGGTCATTATACCGACGGGTCCGTTCTCATGCAGGTCGCGCGTCACCTCAGAAAGCTCGAAATTGCAAGCCGCAAGCCGCTCAAGCGAGTATTCAAACAAATCAGCATTATCCGTCTTGAAGTGAATCTCGCCGCCCGGCGGCAAAAGCTCGCGATAGAGCGCGAGGAAGCCGTCACTTGTCAAGCGCCGCTTCGCGTAACGCGCTTTCGACCACGGATCACAGAAGTTTATGTAAATGTGCGAAATTTCACCTTTTTTGAACACAGACGGCAGAAGCGTCACATCATTAATTATAAGCTTCGCATTAGACAGTCCGCCGTTTTTTATGCGCTCCGCCGCGACGACTGCCGCGTCCGGTACGCGCTCTACACCGATTAAAAGCGTCTGCGGATTGGCCTGCGCCGTTTCAAACGTAAAACGTCCCTTTCCACAACCGAGCTCAACGTGAACCTCCGAAAACTGCGGGAATTCCGTGCGCCACGCGCCAAAAAGCGCTGTTGGCTCCGCCAAAATGTAGTCCGAGCAAGCATCTAAACGCGGGATTAGATTAGGTTTGCGGCGCATTCTCATGCAATTTTCTCCCCCATATCCGTGAAACCGCGGCGGCGGCGATTGAGTGTCAGCACGGCAATAATTATGCCGAAAACGGCTGCAACTCCGGCAACGAATAGATATCGGGCGCTCGTCGCCTCACCAAACAGATTCAAGGTTGTGCGCGTGAAAATATACGGCGACAGGAACGAGCCGAGGCTCGGCGCAACAGAGTTCGCAATCGCGGAGGAGGTCGCACTCGTCCGCTCATTCGACAGCGACGAGACGGCAAACATAACTCGCGGAGCCGTGCAAGACAGGCTCATACCCGAAATAAACATCGCAATAAATGTAATAACAAGCGAATTCGGGAACAGTCCGAGCAGGACAAATCCGATAATCAGCGCAAGCATCGCCGCGACAATAATCAAATCGCCGAGCTTTTTCGACAGTCTGCCGAAGAATATTCCGCAAACAGCGCCACCCGCCATTTGGACAGCCGCAACCGCACCCGCAAGAGCCGACTGCGTGCTTCCCGCCTGCGCGAGGTGCGTTGAAATATTAGAGCCGCCAACAACGTAAAGCCCCATAAATATACCCAAAATCGCGCAGTAGTAATAGATCATCGGGTTCATTTTCACGCGCTCGCCGCTATTTTTCGCTCTAACCACGCGCGGAGTCTTCGGCACAGTCCTCCACGCCAAAAACGCGAGCGGAAGCGCAAGCGTCAGCATCAAATAACCGCCGTACCATATGACAGAGCACAAAACTCCGCCGGCGAGGCTCCAGAAAATACCGCCACCGCTTATACACGATGTCTGATATCCGACAATCGGCTGACGTTCTTCATTTGTGAAGCTATCAAAAAGAACGCTGCCCGTGTTAACAATATACAAGCCCATCGCCGTACCAATCATAACGCCGAGAAGCTGTAAATGCCAAAACTCCGTGTGCAGCAGAGCCGCCACGGGTCCCGTCGCACCTAATACAAATAGACCGCCAATCATCGCACCGCGTTTTGTCATAAGACCGTTATTGATTAAAACTGCGGATAAAATGCCGACAATACTCGCAACAATGCTGATAATTGCAAATGCCTCCTGCACGCCTTTCAGACCCTGCTCCGGGAAAAGCTTTGCAATCGTGTCAATTGCAGGGCTGAGCGTCTGCTGAGACATCTGGAAAAACGCTATAATCAGGATAGTCCCCATTAGACGTTTTTTTTCTTTTGATAAATTAATAACAATCCACTCCCTTTGTCGTTCGTATCACTTCGTGATACTCTGTTCGTTGCCGTGGTGTTCTGCATAATTGAACACGATAGCCTCTCCGCCTTTTTCGTTCGTCTCGCTACGCGATACACTCTGCAATACCGTGATATGTTGCGTAATCAAACACCTCAAATACTGCGTCTCACTCTGCGATGCCCTCTGCATTACCACGATATAGCGCAAATTCGGCGAGTCTCGCTCTCACAATGAGGCACATTTTATCATTTTTTTACTCCTTTTGCAAGAAGATTTGAAAATACCTCTTGTAATGGTAATAATTCTCATGATATAATAATTTCCGTATGAAAATTCTATTGCATGCTGTCATTATTGACGAAAAACTTTTTACAGAAGGGCGATGAGAGGTACGGGAAAGCTTATTGTAATCACATCCGGCAAAGGCGGAACCGGTAAGACTACCACTACCGCCGCCGTTTCGTCGTGCCTCGCGGCACTCGGGCACAGGACTCTCGCAATCGACTGTGACATCGGTTTGCGCAATCTTGATGTCTCGCTTGCAATGTCGGATTTTGCGGTCAAGGATTTTCTTGACGTGCTCTCCGGTGAGGTTGAGTTAGCCGACGCTATGCACGAGCACCCGCATATCCCAAATCTGTTTTTCCTCGCCGCGCCGGCATTCGCCGCGCCGGAGGATATCCCGCCGGACAAGCTGCATAACATGCTCGATTTGGCGCGGGAAAGCTTCGACTACGTCATAATCGACTGCCCCGCCGGACTTGGTGCTGGCTTCCGCCTCGCGGCATCGTATGCCGACTTGGCCGTCATCGTCGCAACCGGCGACGCATCAAGCCTTCGCGATGCATCACGCGCTGTGACAGAGCTCTCAGAGCTCGGAATTGCTGAAATTCGTCTGCTAATCAACCGTTTCAACCGCCCCCACGCGCGGCGCTGGAACTTGAATATCGACGATTTCATCGACGCCGCAGGCGCTCGCCTGCTCGGAGTTGTGCGGGAAGACCCGCGCGTTTCGGATGCCATTTGCGGGGAATCCCCGCTCGTACTGTACGCCACGAAAGGCGCCGCTATGGACTTTTTATCTGCCGCGCGCAGATTAGCCGGAGAAGAATTACCTATATAAGGAGAGTGTCATAATGAATATCGCCCTACTTGCCCATGATAAGAAAAAAGAACTGATGGTTCAGTTCTGCACAGCATACTGCGGGATTCTCGCAGGTCATTCGATTTGCGCGACAAACACGACAGGGCGTTTGGTCCGTGAAGCAACAGGACTGCCAATCACGCTGTACCTCTCTGCCGCACAGGGCGGGGCTCAGCAAATCGGGGCAAGAATCACGTATAATGAGATTGACCTCGTGCTGTTTTTCAGCGACCCGCAGTTTGACGGTCTTGAGAACTCGGTTATTGAGATTCAGCGTCTGTGTGACCGTAACAACATTCCGTTTGCCTCGAACATCGCCACGGCAGAGGTTTTGATTCAGGGACTGCGCCGCGGCGACCTCGACTGGCGCGATATCGTAAATCCGAAAAAATAAACGATACGGGCGGGCAGGTTCCGCCCGTATAAATCAATATCATCACGTCAGCCCGGCGGATTTCAAAAAATCCGCCAAAATACTGCTGACCTATTGAACCACAAATACACGCATTTAGGAGAAAGTAATGAAAGTCAAGCCGCAAACTCTTTCCGGTTTTATGGAGTTATTGCCGGAAAAGCAAATATTTTTTCAGTCTATATCCGATAAAATTCGCAATTCGTTCGAGCTTTTCGGGTTTACACCGTTAGATACGCCCATCATCGAGAGCTCTGAAGTCCTGCTCGCAAAGGCTGGCGGAGACACAGAAAAGCAAATCTACCGTTTTATGAAGGGCGACCGCGACCTATCCCTACGTTTCGATTTAACCGTACCGTTTGCGAAGTACGTCGCGAAGAATTACGGACAGCTCACGTTTCCGTTCCGCCGCTATCAAATCGGCAAGGCATACCGAGGCGAGCGCGCCCAGCGCGGGCGTTTCCGCGAGTTTTACCAGTGCGACGTCGACATCATCGGCGATGGCGAGCTTGACCTCTCGAATGAGGCGGATATCCCCGCCATCATATATACGACGCTCAATGCAATCGGCATTGCGGACTTCGAAATCCGCCTCAGCAACCGCAGAATCCTAAACGGACTGTGCGAGATTCTCGATATCGCCGACCCGAAAGGCGTTCTGCACGCCGTTGATAAAATCTACAAAATCGGCGATACCGCAACGGTTGAGCTCCTCGTAAAAGAGCTCAGACTTGCGGCGGATACGGCAAACGCAATCGTTGAGTTCGCCGCGGCTGAGAATGCCGTTGCGGCGCTCGATAAATTCTACGGCAAGAACGAAACGTTCGACCGAGGAGCCGACGAACTGCGTGAGGTAATGCGCCAAATCGAAGCGCTCGGAGTCCCCGCAACGCACTGCCGCGCCGACCTTCGTATCGTCCGTGGGCTCGATTATTACACAGGCACGGTGTATGAGACATTTATGACAAGGCACCCCGAAATCGGCTCTATTTGCTCCGGCGGGCGGTACGATAATCTCGCGGAATATTACACCGATAAACGCCTGCCAGGCGTCGGCGTTTCAATCGGATTGACGCGCCTTTTCTATATCCTTGATGAGCAGGGCATGCTAAATCCCGAGCTCTCAACATCGCCGGCTGACGTGCTCATCATTCCGATGACGGACGACAATACGATTGCACTGTCGATTGCGACAAAAATGCGCACCGCCGGTATCCGCACTCAGGTTTATTCGGAGAACCGAAAAAAATTCAAGGCTCGCATGAGCTACGCCGACAAAATCGGCGTTCCGTTCGTCGCACTCCTTGGTGAGGATGAGATTGCGCAGGATAAGCTCACCATCAAGGACATGCGCTCGGGCGAGCAATTCACCGCTTCGGCGGCGGTCATAATTGCAGGCATTCAAGATAAACTCGCAAACATGTGCAACATTAAGCCGATTAAATAGTCAGTATTCACCCTCGCTCTGCGGGGGTGACGGATATTTTAAAGATAAATAAAACAGTCGGCGCGGCGGAAATTTCACCGAACCCGCCCGACAAATTCCCGCCACTACTGGGCAAAACGGAGGATAAAATGGAAAACATCAAAAATTTCAAGCGCACCGTCTACTGCGGCGAACTGCGCTCCAAATAT
>JGI994J12354_10002479_pt1 | contig 17942 bp, 19 predicted proteins | sample IntmicLarv3ML3BL_FD_12354 | JGI IMG/M metagenome (IMG submission 12354) | reverse complement strand
CCTGTGCAAGGCTGACGCAAATGACGTCCTCTTGACTAGGCTCTTCCATCGCTCTCAAGCTCGGAAATCGCCAAGGCTGACGACGGGGCTCCTACGTACATTCCTGCGGCGCTTTCTAATTTACCATACACAATTAAAAACAGACTCGCCATCCGGGCGAGTCTGCTTTTGACCTGTGCAAGGCTGACGCAAAAGACGTCCTCTTGACTAGGCTCTTCCATCGCTCTCAAGCTCGGAAATCGCCAAGGCTGACGACGGGGCTCCTACGTACATTCCTGCGGCGCTTACGCTTCTGGGAATGTGGTAGTCGCCTCACATATATTCCTTTTTCCATTCTTCAAAGATATCTTTGTCAAGTTCCAAAGGAAGTTCGGTCAGTGGAGTTGCGCTGTAATTCGGGATTTTCTTTTGATAGTCTTTTTGTTCTTTGTCCTGATAAATCACGCCTGTCATCATTCCGTCATACTCTTCTAATGCTTTGTAGGCATGAGCTTTATTGCTTGGATCATATCCTTCAACTTCGGAAAGTTTTTTGATATGTTGAGCAAACCAGTCATAGGTATTTTTTGGATTGTAAGTCACGCAAGGGCTGAAGATATTGATAATCGCAAAGCCTTCGTGCTCCATGCCGAGGCGAATCAGTTCAGTCGCTTCTTGGATATCCCGAGCTGTCGTCTGAGCGATGAAAGTCGCGCCGGAGGACAGAGCAAGGCCAATTGCGCTAATTGGGTTTTCAATGGTTCCATCCGGAGAAGTTACGGTTTGAAAGCCTAGGTCGCTTCGAGGTGAAGCTTGACCTTTAGTCAATCCGTACACATGGTTATCCATGACTACATAAGTCATGTCTACGTTTCGGCGCATTGAATGAATGGTGTGAGCAGTACCGATTGCAAATCCGTCGCCATCACCACCGGCAGCCAATACTTTAAGGTTGCGGTTTGCCAATTTGATGCCTTGAGCAATCGGCAGAGCCCGACCGTGAAGGCTATGGAAGCCATAGGTATACAGGTAGCTGTAAATACGGCTGGAGCAACCAATTCCACCAACTACGGCAGTTTCGTGAGGCTCAGCTCCGCTTTTGGCCAACGCATTTTGAATTGCATTGAGAACTGCATAGTGACCGCAACCGGGGCACCAGTTCGATTTTGTACCGTTTTGAAAATCTTTCAATTCTGCCATAATTATTTACCCTCCTTAATCTGACGATATGCTTTGCTCGGCTTCATTACTCCGCCGTCATACTGGAGTACAGATTCAACCTCTGCAGCTCGGTCTACTTCGTACATTTTCATCAATCCGGCGAATTGTGCTTGCTGATTGTGCTCAACTACAACGATGCGTTTCGCTTTAGCGATTTCAGCATTGAGAAGCTCTTTCGGCATTGGATTTACCAGACGAATTAACGCAGTATTTGTTTTGATGCCTTCAGCATTCAATTTAGCTGCAGTTTCTTCAACAACGCCACGGATTCCGCCCATTCCCATAATCAGCACATCAGCTTCTGCATGAGGTGCATTCACAACGAGAGGATTTTTGAATACATTGACAACATTGTTCAATTTATTCAGGCGCTTGTCCATATTTTTTGTACGGAACGCAGGATTTTCAAAGGGCTTACCTGTTTCATCATGCTCTAAGCCGGTTGTACCGTGGATTCCGTTTTTCATGCCCGGGAATACACGCGGGGAAATTCCGCCGGCCGCATCTTGCAGATAACGCTTGAAATACTCAGGATTTTGAAGCTCCGGCAGGTCTGCTTGCTTCACAATATTACCCCGACGAATCTCGACTTTGTCCAAATCGAAAGGCTCAACAGTTTGCTCGCCCAATCCCATTTGCTGATCCGAAAGAACCATGACCGGAGTTTGGAATTCTTCCGCCAAGTTCATCGCTTCTGCCGCATCATAGAAAAGGTCTTCGATCGAAGTCGAAGCGATTACGATTTTCGCAGCATCCCCATGGCTTCCAAAGCAAGAAATATAAAGGTCAGATTGCTCATGCTTACTTGCAAGCCCGGTAGAAGGGCCGCCCCGTTGTACATTGACAACAACCATTGGGATCTCAGCCATTACTGCAAGGCCCAGCGCTTCGCCCATGAGAGCTACACCAGGTCCACAGGTTGCTGTAAACGAGCGCGCTCCTGCATAGTTTGCACCGATTGCCATGATGCAAGCGGAAAGTTCATCTTCAGTCTGAACAGCCGCACCGCCAACTTCCGGCAAACGTTTCATCATGAACTGCATAATCTCTGTGGAAGGAGTAATCGGGTAGCCCGAGTAGAATCGGCAGCCGCCGGCAATTGCGCCGAAACCGAAGGAATCATTACCATTGAGGAGCATACGAGGTTTACCGTCTGCTTTTTCAAGGCAAAATTCTTTGAGGCCTTCGCCGCCCAACTCGGCTTTTTGATTAGCTGCAACGATTTTCTCGCCTTTTTTACCATATTGAGCTTCAATCATCGGGAAAAACTCTTTCGGATCAAGACCCAAAAGCGCGCAAGAAATACCGACGCAAACCATATTACGCATCAAAATTGTGCCATTTTCTTTGGCAATATCCGAAATTGGCAATGGGAATAATTTCACTTTCGAATCCATAGGAACAGACGGATTGAAGCCACTGTCCGCAATAATCCAGCCGCCATCACGAACATCCGCTACATTCAGATCAATTGCTTCCTGGTCGAAAGCCAACATCAAATCTGTATAGTCCGAAATCGCCCCAACTGGAGTCGTGCTGATACGCAGACGATTATTTGTTGCTCCCCCTTTAATTCGAGAAGAAAAGCTTCGAATCCCATACAGGAAGTAGCCTTGATGAGTAAGTGCTTTTGCCAGAATTTGACCCGCACTTTCAATACCTTCTCCTTGCTGTCCACCGATTTTCCAAGTTAATTGGTTGACCATTTCAACGCCTCCTTTAATTTCAAGCCCATGCTTATTTACATCCCCAAACCCTTATATGATTAGCGAGTAGGTACTACCTCAAGCCAGTATCCATCCGGATCACTGATGAAATAAATTCCCATCGTTGGGTTTTCATAGCAGATACATCCCATTTTTTCGTGCATCTCGTGAGCTCCGTCATAGTCATCGACCCGAAATGCCAAGTGAAATTCATTGTCTCCCAAATTATATGGGCGATCCCAGTCTCGAAGCCAAGTCAGCTCTAATTGATGAGTGGTAATTCCATCCCCTAAATAAACCAAAATGAAACTCCCGTCGCCCGCCTCTTTACGAGCTACCTCTTCCAGCCCCAAAGCTTCTTTGTAAAAGGCCAAACTCTTGTCTAAGTCTTTTACATTGATATTGTTGTGGACAAACTTAAACTTCATATCTTCCCTCCTTCAACAAAGTTTTTGGTTAAATTGTGTGAAATCTTTGAATATTTTACCTAAATCTTATTTTATCATGAGAAATCAAAAAAATCTCTCTTTTTTTTAAAAGAAATTTTTAATGGTATAATAAAGGAGTAATATAAAATTAGGGAGGCTTTCAAACATGACAAAAGTACAGATGGAAACTGAAAAAGGAACACTAACAATCGAGCTTTTCGACAAAGAGGCGCCGGGAACTGTCAAAAATTTTACCGATTTAATTGAAAAAGGATTCTACGACGGACTGGCATTCCACCGAGTCATTGCCGGCTTCGTCGCTCAAGGCGGCTGCCCAAAAGGTAATGGCACCGGCGGGCCGGGCTACACCATTCCTTGCGAAACCAAAGGCAATCCGCACAAGCATCTGCGGGGCTCCCTTTCCATGGCACACCGAGGTCCAAACACCGGCGGCAGCCAATTCTTCATCGTCCATGAGCCTCAGCCTCACCTTGACGGCGTTCATACCGTATTTGGGAAAGTCGTTGAAGGCTTAGATACTATCGACGATATTCGTCAAGGGGACAAAATGATTAAAGTAACTCTGGTCGCCGAATAATTTTTCGTCATGACTTCATTAAAATTTTCAACCGCAATTATCGACTTAGACGGTACCTTGCTTTCCACTAAAAAAATCATTTCCCTGAAAAATCGAAGAGCCCTTCAAAAATACCAAGCCGCCGGAGGGCGAATCATTCTCGCCAGCGGTCGAAATCCCTGGTCAGTGGCATGGCACGCCCGACTACTGGGGCTTGATGGCTATCACATCGCCTATGACGGAAATGCCATTCTCCATCTCAATGGGCCTATTCGGGATGTAAGCATTAGCTATACCCGCCCCTTGGATGAGGATATTTATTCGGTGCTTGATTACACCTCGTCAAAGCCTTATTTTCAAAGCCTTGTCTTTCATGGCGACACCGCCTATATGGAGCCGGGAGAGCAAATTCCTCTCCCCTTCATTGAGTGCCAATTTCCGGTACTAGAAGGCAGCAACATAAAAGAGCCCGCCGAGTGGAATGGCGGCTTCCCCTTTCTCATCAAGCCGGACTGGAAAGAACGCATCAAGAAGCTCCCTCTCCACCGGGCTACCATCTATGGTAAAGATCACCTTGAAGAGCTGAGCGATTTTCTCAAAGACAAAAAAATCATCAAAAACATCTCCACCAACGGACGAGCCATCGAAATCGCCCCCATCGGCATCAGCAAAGGCAACAGCCTCTTCTACCTAGCTGACAAACTGGGCTTTTCCCTTGAGGACACCCTTGCATTCGGCGACGGACTCAACGACCTCTCTCTCCTTTCCGCCGCCAAAGTCGGCATCGCCATGGAAAATGCCCCGGACAATGTCAAACAAATGGCTTACGGTATCACCAAAAGCAACAACGACCATGGGATTGCCTATGGCCTAAAAAAATGGGCATATCAATAAAAACTACACTCATTTTTCGAATTACACGTACAACAAAAAATCCGGCAGTTTAGATAGCTGCCGGATTTTTTATTTATTTCAAAATATTCTTTTCAAGCCATCGTCTGCCAATTACCACAGCAGCATAATCGTCCCAAGGCTCACTAGGCACTTGAAAACCGATAGGGATAAATTTGCGGACTCCAATGGGAGGATGCTCTTCCCAATAGAGTTCTCTGCCTTCTTCGCTGCTTTTATGTTCATCTGCAGTAATTATTGCTACTTCTCGGCTATTTTTTCCGGTGATTTCTTTTCGAATTGATTTTCCGGCGCCTTTGTCGCCAAAAATCCAGGCTTCCGGCTTGTATTTTTGATCTAAAAAAACAGCATATTCTGAGGCCTCGCTATTGGTGCAAGTTTTTTTTTCCAGGACCGTTCCTTTTTCATCCAGCAATGCGATACCGCTTTTTTGGCTTCCCGGATCGATAATCAAAAAAGTTCGCCCAATCATCGTCTGATAGCCTTCATTTCAATATCTACCCTTACCGGACCGGGACTATAAATCCCCTGCTTGGCTTTCGCAGTCAACTCTACTTCGCCTCGATATTTTCGGAGCTGAGTCACCGTTCCGTAGATGTCTGAAAGATTAATTGCACCCACAGTACCTCGAATCGGATCAGGCTTTACCCCGCGAATAATCGCCTTTTCATTGATATGCCGGAGAAATGCAATCACCTGCTCCTCCAATTCTTCAGGGCTGCCAGCTACTGTAATGGTTTCGATATGAATAATTTCCCCAACTTCATAGACTTTTACATTGGGAAAAATATCAAAAGCAACCAAAAGAGGCTCGCCGGCGAACAGATTGCCTGCTGAAAGCACCCGAATTGCATAAATTTCCTTATGCTGGCTGAGAAATTTCACTGCATCTTCAAAGGTCTCTTCACTCATCAAAAGTCCTTGATTGCCGCCCAACATTCCGCCATATTCCTCGGACAATTCTCGGTTAGTCGCCTCCATGAAAGCATTCAAATTCACCCGAGTCTCCGCTTCTGACAAACCGCCGGCAAAAACGCCGACTTTGAGCACTTGATCTGCTCTTACGAGCATATTCCCTTCCCGAAGGGCGGAGATATTTTTTTCCAGATTGCCCGCCACTCGCTCTAAAGCGCTAACTTGACCTTCCATGACAGTTCGCTCTTCTTCCAGCCTGGTTCGCTCCTCCAAAAGCCGATTGCGCTCATCTTGTAGCCCGCCGACTTCGCTTTGCATTCGCCAGACCAGCATTCGGCTGCTTCCAAGCTCTCCTTCAACAGTTACCAGTTCTTTCTGGGCATTCGCCAGATTCTCTTGGCTTTCATCCAGTGTTTTGCGAGCCTCGTCAATCTCCTTCTGCTGAGAATCTGCCTCTTTTTTCAAATCCGTCATTTGTTGCTGCAAAGCTTTCACGCCAAAGAGAGCTGTCCTCGCCTCTTCCGAAGATGCCGCCATAATCGCAATGGTAAATACCGCAATGGAAACACCGGTAAATACAGCAACTAAAATTGAGGTATAGCGAGGCCTAAGTCCAAATAATGACATCCTGCCCTTACCGATTTTCGTGCCTATCCAGTCTCCCAAATAGGCAATCAAGCCACCGACAATCGCCAAAATAATAATCAGCCGTATTCCAAACATCGCCCCCGCCTCCCTTCATTTTCCCTGATTAATCATTTACCGGGATGCCCGGCGGATAAAAAAGCCACCCGCAGCAAAACCAATCAAATTCGGAATCCAAGCCGCCAAAAGTGGCGGTATTTTGCCGCTTTCCCCTAAAGAGGTACAAACCGACAAAAATACATAATAAATCAAAACAATCACAACGCTAAGCCCAAAGCCCATCGACGAACTCGACCTTTGAGGCTGAAGCCCCAGCGGAGCACCAATCAGCGCACACATCAAGCAAGCAAAAGGCAAAGCATAGCGCTGATACAACTCCAGCTTTAATTTACTGGTCGCATCAAACTGAGCCTTAAGTAGCGAAATTTGTTCTTTTAATTCGGCAATTCTCATATCCCGCGGTCTTTTATTACTGAGCGAAATCTCCCGCGGTGCATTCAATGAAGGAAGCTGCTGTTTATCAAAGGTAATCGTTCGGGTCACTCTGCCTTCCGGGGTAATCTCACTAATCACGCCACTGTAAAGAGTCCAGCGCCCCTCCTCAAAAGTTCCGTACTCCGCCTTTTCAATGCGAGCCAATTCGCCATTTTCGTAGTCCTGGACGACGACTTCTTCCAATCGTCCATATTTTTCATCGAAGCGACGAGCATAGATTAGCTGCTTCATATCGCCACCGGAAACGACTTTAATGACTACATGGTCTTCCGTAGCCGGTTGAGCATTTCGCTCAATTTCCAGCCGCAAAATATGCTGATAAGCAACTCTTGAGGCGGGTACTACATATTCGCCTAAAACAAAAGCCATCCCCGTCACGACCAAAGCTACTGCAATCACCGGCCGCATCAGTCTGGAAAAACTAATCCCGCCAGCTCGCATCGCAATAATTTCACTAGTCGAAGATAATCGGCCAAACGAAAGGAGCGAGGCTAAAAGCATCGACATCGGCAAAGTATAGCGGATAATTTCCGGCAAACTCACCAAAAAGAGTTTAAATACTGAAAAAATCGGCGCTCCATATCTTGCAATGAAATTCGCCATTCGAAATAGCACATCGGTGCCGATAAATACGCTGGAAAAAGCCGCAATGCCAAAAATAAAGGGGCCTAACAGCTCTTTGAGCAAATATCGGTCTAAAATTCTCAGTTTCATAGGCTAAAATGCTCCCCAAGGTAGTATTTTCGGGCGATTGGGCTTCTCGCTACCGCGGTACTATCCCCTTCAACCAGAATTTGTCCCTCATTCAAAATGTAAGCTCTGTCAACAATCGCCAAAGTTTCCCTCACGTTGTGGTCGGTAATCAGCACACCAATTCCACGATTTTTCAAATAAGAAATGTTATTTTGAATATCCGACACCGCAATCGGGTCAACTCCGGCAAAAGGCTCATCCAGCAAAATAAAGGACGGCTCCAGAGCCAAAGAACGAGCAATTTCCACCCGTCGCCGCTCGCCACCGGAAAGAGACATCCCCAGCCGATCTCTGAGATGACCAATATTCATTTCATCCAGCAAGGCTTCAGCCCGAGCTTTTTGACCTCGCTTTGAGAGTTTGCTGTATTCCAAAATCCCCATCAGATTTTCCCAAGTAGTCAACTTTCGAAATACCGACGCTTCTTGAGGCAAGTAGCCAATGCCCTTTAAAGAACGCAAGTGCATCGGTAGAGCTGTGTTACCTCTTCGCCATTAATAAAGATTTGACCCTCATCTGGCTTAACGAGCCCAACAATCATATAGAAACTGGTCGTCTTTCCGGCTCCATTCGGCCCTAAAAGCCCAACGACTTCACCTTGCTCCATCTTGAGACTTACCCCACCGACGACAGCGCGGGAATTATAGACTTTACGAAGATTTTTCGCCTCAATACCCATCGACATTCCTCACAATCTTTATCACTTTCCGGCTTCAGGCTCTTTCTTCTGCTGAGGTGTAATCACCAAAGTCGGCCTTCCCTCAGCTTGGGCATAGCCGGTATCCAAGTCCATTGTAATCTTTGGCCCCGTGAGCATATTATCGCCTTGATAAACCAAATGAGCATTTCCTGTTAACACAATATGACCCTGAGAATTCGGATTGTTCTTCGTATAATCCACCCGGTTCGCTCTCCCCATCGCACTATGAGCAGGACTATTAAAGTCCACATTACCCCGCCCAATCATTTGACCGCTTTTCTCCCAGGCCTCAATTTGATCCGCCTTCATTGTTCCTTCGGCTCTTCTGATGGTCGTCCTTCCCTCGGTTCGAATATAACCGCTTGAAGAATCGTACTGAAGCCAAGGAGCCTGCACCGAATTGGCCGGCGAGGTATAATTTACGCCGCCGCTTCCGGTATATATCGAGCCGCCGGATAAATCAAGCCGAGATGTCACAAGAGTGCTGCCATCGACCCGATTGGCGACCACATTGCCAATCAGCGCGCCGGATTGGGTATCCATATTATATTCTAAGCGGTCACCCTGCAGGCGGTCACCTTTTTGAAGAGCCACCACATTACCACTCGCCGAGACATTGCCGGTTTTCCAATTATAATCCATTTCATCTGCTGAAATCTCAACCGCTGCACTGCCGGAAGGCTCAAATGGTGCTGCCACCGCAAAATAGGAACTGGCTACCATCGAAAATCCCAGACACCACCCTATTAATTGTCTTTTTTTCATGGCCTTGTCCCTCCTTTTCGCAGCTTTACCTGATTGCCCTTTATTTTTACTTGATTGAGTTCAAGATCGCGAGCTGCCAAGACTCCCCCTTGGAGCTCGATTGTTTTTTCATCCGCTTTAAAAGTGCCGCTGCCATCACAAGCCAGATAAGTCCTGCCGTCTTTTTCCTCGCCTCGAATCGGCGCATCCAGAGTGATCAAATTCGCTTTATTTCCCACAGTTCCGCTGGGAGAAGTCAGTTGCCATTCGGTACCATCTTCCCTGAAAAAAATAATTTTCAAATTCCTCACATCACCGCTCTGGTCTTGCAGATTTAGCCCGCCACCTTCGGCAAAAATTTCAATAATCTTTCGACCATCTTCTTCGTGCACAAAATGAACCGCGCTAAATTCAGTATCTAAAGGGTTTTGTCCCTGATTAAAATCTTCCTTCGGCCCCCAAAGCACATAGCAGATACCACCGACAACTCCGATAACGACAAGCCAAATAAGCATTTTAAGCCACTTATTCATCTTCGTCTCCTTTCTCAGGCACCGGTGTATTCCACCGCCTTTGAAGCCAAAGCCATTCTTCCGGTTTTTCTCGAATTATGCCTTCAATCGCTTTTTGAATCTCCTTGGTAACTTCCACCGGATCATCACTCATCGGCAGAGCCGAGCCCACCCGTACAGAGTGCCCGCCATCAGGGCGACGCTGAATGAAGGCCGGAAATACCGGAACACCTGTCTTGGCGGCAATAATACCGGGCCCTACCATCGTTGATGCCGGACGACCCAAGAATGTCAATATCGTACCGTCATAACCGCCGTCTTGATCGCAAAGGAGTCCTAAAAATCGTCCTTTTTTGATGCTACGAATCCCGGAGAGAATCTCGGTTCCGGCGGCAGTTCGCGGATAAACCTCCACACCGCCATCCCGGCGACTATCATTAAGTAGTGCATTTACCCAGGGTTGAGGCTGAAATTTTACAATCGTTCCCACCGGCACACCTTCAGCAGCTACCCGCATCGCCAGCCATTCCCAGTTACCATAATGGGCGGTAATGAAGATGCCGCCTTTTTTGCTGTTTACCCATTCGGTAAAATCCGGCGCCGCCTCATAATCAATGATTTCTCGCATCAATGCCGGGCTCTTTAAAAGCCGAGGGCTATAAAAAACTTCCAGCACCGATTGCCCCACATGCTGATACATTTTTTTTATCAAATTCCGCGCTTCATCAGATGAGTAGCCCAAAGATTTTTCAACATGAGAAATCCCTCGCTCCCGATGACGCCCGGAAACCAAATAAGCAATTTTTCCCACAAAGTTTCCGATAGGTCGGAGCCATGAATAGGGAAGAATCTGAACAAACCATCCAAAACAACGAATCAGATGATATTGCCACGTCTTTTTCTCCACGAATTCCCCTCCTTATGGGTCTCAAGTATTTTATAGAGTCGAGTAAAAAGAAACCGCTTCATCCCACTTACCTTGAGCTTTAAGCACTTCCTCTACCCACTGGCGAATTGCACCATGGCCACCCGGATAATCAGCTACCCAGTCAACCCGCTCCCGGACTTCTGCGACCCCATCTGAAGGAGAGGCAGAAATTCCGGCTCGGCGAATCGCCGGTAAATCGATTAAATCGTCCCCCATATAAGCCATTTCGGTAAGTGAAACACCCACCTTTTCGGCCAAATTCTCAATGGCTTCCCCTTTATTTTTCGCCCCCTGAATGAGTTCATCTACTTTCAAATCCATCGCCCGGCGAAGCACAATATCACTGGCTCTTGCTGTAAGAATTGCGATTTTCAGCCCCGACTTTCGAGCCAGCTCAATCCCCAATCCGTCTTGTACATAAAAAGCCTTCATAAAGTCCCCATCCGGTGAAAAATAAAGCTTACCATCGGTAAATACGCCATCAATATCAAAGACCAGCCAGGTAATCTGCTTAGCCTTTTCTCGCCACACCATCGATCAAACGACCCCCTGACGAAGTAAGTCCGTTAAATGAATCAGCCCCACAGCTCGCTGATTTTCATCAGTCACCGGCAATACTGTAATTGGCCTTGGTTGATGACTTTCCATCAAGTGAAGCGCATGAACTGCTAAGCGCTCTGCCGAAACAGTCTTTGGATCCTTCGTCATCACTTCACTGACCGCCAAATCCAAGCTATTTTTTCCTTTTTCAAGAGCTCTTCGGATATCTCCATCGGTCAAAAGCCCCAGCATCTTGCCATCTGCCTCAGCGACAATCACGCCGCCCAATCCTTTATCAGTAATCACAAAAAGTGCTTCCTGCACAGTTTTTGTCGGCTCAATCAGCGGCAAACCCTCATCTTTATGCATGACCGCTTCCACCGTCAGCAGAAGTTTTTTCCCCAGAGAGCCGCCGGGATGGTAAAGAGCAAAATCCTCAGGACGGAAATTGCGAGCACTCAAAAGAGCTACCGCCAAAGCATCTCCCATCGCCAAAGTTGCCGTAGTACTTGCGGTCGGCGCCAAGCCCAAAGGACAAGCCTCCCGCTCCACCTCTACATCCAAAAAGACATCTGCAGTTTTTCCAAGAGGTGAATTCCGTTTGCCACTTAGCACAATCAGCTTCGCGCCGATTCTTCCCAAAGTCGGAAGCAAATCCAGAATTTCCGGTGTTGCACCGCTATTAGAGATCGCCAGCACCACATCATTTTGGGTCACCATACCCAAATCACCATGAATCCCCTCAGCAGGATGAAGAAAATACGCCGGAGTTCCGGTACTCGCCAAAGTCGCCGTAATCTTACTGCCCACATGGCCGGATTTTCCCATACCGGTCACGATGACTCGACCGGAAGAATGAAGCAGCATTTCTACCGCCGCAACAAATTCGTCCCCCAAATTACTGGAAATTTTCGCAATCCCCTCGGATTCGATTTGAAAAACCTGTCGAGCCTGAGCCAAGACTTCATTTCTGTCCATTAAAACTTTCACTCCATCCATCTCATTATTTCAATGCTTATTTATGCCTGCGAGCAATCTGATCCAAAGCCAATACATCCACAAGCAAATCTTTCAGCGTATCCAAATAAAGCATATTCGCCCCATCCGAGAGCGCCTCTTCCGGATTGTCATGAACTTCAAGGAATAAACCGTCCACGCCATTCGCCACAGCTGCCCTTACCAAAGGCGCTACAAATTCCCGCTGACCACTCGAGTGAGTACCGGCACCGCCCGGAAGCTGCACACTATGAGTACCGTGCCGGCACCGCCCGGAAGCTGCACACTATGAGTACCGTCAAAAATCACCGGAACCCCCAAAGAGCGCATAATCGGAAAAGAGCGCATATCCACTACCAAATTGTTGTAGCCAAAGCTTGCACCCCGCTCGGTAAGCATGATATTTTCCTGACCGGATTCCTGAAGCTTTGCCACCACATTTCTCATATCTGCAGGCGCCAAAAATTGTCCTTTTTTCACATTGACCGACTTACCTGCTTTACCGCAAGCATAGACCAAATCAGTCTGACGGCACAAAAATGCCGGAATTTGAAGAATATCCAGCACCTTCGCCGCTTCTTCAATTTCTTCCACCGAATGTACATCACTAACAATCGGCACATTCAGTTCATCTTTAATTCGTTTTAAAATCGCCAAACCTTCCTTCTCGCCGGGCCCTCTAAATGAGCCAAAAGAAGAGCGATTCGCTTTATCATAAGAGGCTTTAAAAACGAAAGGAATTCCCAATTCATCAGTAATTGCCTTAATGCCTCTGGCAATTTTCAAAGTCCTTTCCTCACCCTCAATTACGCAGGGTCCTGCCAGTAAAATCAGCGGATTTTGACCGCCTACCTGATAAGGGCCTACTTGAACTGCTTTCATTTATTTTCCCTCCATTTTTTTAAATTTTTCATTAATAGCTGCCAAATCCTCCGGAGTATCCACACCGATTGCCGAATGCTCCACCTGAATTGTCTGAATTCCATAGCCATACTCTAAAGCCCTGAGCTGCTCAAGGCTTTCCATCTGCTCCAAAGGAGTCGGCGAAAGTTTGGCAAATTTCAGCAAAAAATCCCGCCGATAGCCGTAAATCCCAATGTGCTTATAGACTGGTACCAATCGCTCACCGCTCCTTAAATAAGGAATCAAGCTACGAGAAAAATAAAGTGCCTTCCCTTGCTGGTCAACCACAACCTTCACGCAACCGGGTTGCTCCATCTCATCCACCGCCATTGGTGTAATTACCGTTGCCATTGGCAAGTCCTCAGACTTTAAAAAAGGCTCAATCAAGCGGTCAATCACCTGAGGGTCAATTTCCGGCTCATCCCCTTGGATGTTGATGATGATTTCTGCTTCCGAATGCTTCGCCGCTACCTCAGCCAATCGATCCGTACCGGTCGGGTGCTCAGGCGAGGTCATCACGACTTCACCGCCAAAATCCTTGACTGCTGCAAAAATATCTTCATGATCTGTCGCCACAATCACNTTTTGAGGCAATTTAGCCTTCAAAGCCTGCTCATATACCCGCTGCACCATCGGCTTNCCCGCAATNTCNGCNANCGGTTTTCCCGGCAATCGGGTCGAATGATAGCGAGCCGGAATAATACAATAGACGCTCTTCATAATTCCTCCAACATCACTTCTCTAACCTGCACTTCTTCATTATAACATTTTTTAATGTATCTTCTTGATTATAAAAGAAAACTTCTATTCCCAATTGCCAAATCGGTAACGACAAATCCTTCAAGCCCGCCAATTTTACCCCATCTTTTTCAGTAGTTAAAAGGGCTTCGGCACCGGATTTTTTAGCCATTTCGCAAAGATTTTCCAGCTCTTTTTTTTCATAGGAATGGTGATCCGGAAAAACCTGCTCCCCACCGACCTGAAAGCCTGCTTCTTTAGCAGTCAGAAAAAATCCGGACGGATTTCCCAACCCGCAGAATAAAAAGACTCTTTTCCCTTGCCATTCAGTGCAATCGGCAACTTTTTGCCCTTCCAAATCTCTAAGCTGACTCGGCCGATGAGAAGTCCTTATAATCGGCGCACCGGAGTGATATTTGCGGATTTTCATCTCAATTTCTTTTAATTCACTCTCAGAAACCACATCAGCCCGAGTAATAAGAACTGCATCTGCTCGCTGAATTCCGGCAATGGACTCCCGCAAAAGTCCCCGGGGCAATACATGGCCATAGCCCCATGGCTTGAGTGCATCAATCAAAACAATATCTATCTCCCGAAAAAGCCTGCGATGCTGAAATCCATCATCCATAATGAGAACATTCGCTCGGCTCTCAGCAATCGCTCGCCTTCCACCATTAACTCGGTTTGCACCAATCCAAATCGGCACACCCTTTAGCTGCTCTGCTAGCTGAGTCGCTTCATCACCGGCCTCGCTTTGAGAAAGCCGAAGCCCATTTTCATCCGCCACCAGATGGTTTTTTTTCAAATCTGCCTGAGCCCGATAACCTCGCATGATGATTGCCGGACAATACCCCTCTGCCTCCAGCCATTTCGCCAAAAAGTGCACCACCGGAGTTTTTCCGGTTCCTCCGGCAGTCAAATTGCCCACCGAGATGACCGGCACCGACAATCGCTCGCTTTTCAGAAATTGCCGCTCATATCCGGCATTGCGAAGAGCAGTCACTCCAGTGTATGGAAATTCCAGACCTCTTAAAAAGGCCCGCCCTAATGCACCGAATATGCCTCGGCACTCTCCGGAAATCAGTTTGAGGAAGGTATCGTGTACACCTTGTCTTTGACGATCGGATGCCATAAATTAGCAACCTCCTCCGCTGTGCGAATCGCAACTCCCTGATTGACCGCAATGACCGCTTGACCTTGCTCGCCCATGGCATGAAGCAGTTCTTCATCAGCCAATAGCTCACAGACATTTTCAAATAAAGTTTCCCCATCCTCAATCTGCCGAATCGCACCGGTCACCAGACAAAATTCAGTCACTGCCCGGAAATTTTCCATATGTGGCCCTACCAATACCGGCTTACCGCAAGCCATGGGCTCCATGATATTATGACCGCCAATCGGCACCAGGCTACCACCGACATAGACCAAATCCGCCAACATATAAAGACCGGCCAATTCACCAATTGTATCCAAAATAACTACCTCCGTCCCGCAATCCTCACTGGAACGGCGAGAAGTTTGAATATTTTTCGATGCGGCAAAATCTTCAATCTCCTTACTCCGCTCTACCTTACGAGGTGCAAGAAGAAGCCTGAGCTTTGGGAATGCTCTTCTAAGTCTCACAAAGACTTCTAAAATAATATTTTCTTCTCCCGGATGGGTACTACCGGCAATCCAGAGCACCTCGTCCTTGGCAAGATGGAAAATTTGCCGCCATTTATCCTCAATTTCCTCATTCCAAGCAGGCTGAGGATTATCGTATTTCGTGTTTCCGGTCACAATGATTCGCCCCGGATTCGCACCTAAATCCCGGATACGGTCTGCATCCTGCTCGGACTGCATTAAAAATAAATCGATCCGGCTGAGCATATCTTTAAGTAGCGGCCCTAGCCAAGGATAGCCCCAGTGACTTTGGTCACTAATTCGGCCATTCGCCAAAATCAGCGCACATTCGTGCTCACTGAGCTCTTTAAGAAGATTCGGCCAAAGCTCCGTCTCCACCGCAACAAACACCGAAGGTTGAATTTGATTAATGAGGTAGCGCACATTGCCCTGACTATCCGGAGGCAAATAAAACAGTACATCAGCTTTCGCCAATAATCGCTTCGCTGTCGCATAGCCGGTATGGGTAATCAAAGAAGCCGCTAAAACCGCATCCGGAAGAAGCCGGCGAATTTCCTCTAAAAGTGGCGCTGCTGCTGCTGCTTCGCCAACCGAAGCCGCATGAATCCAAAAGACAGGCTTATTTTTGAGAGGATCCCAAAGCCCCTCCGGGTAAATCAACCGATTTTGCCTGACCCTTTCGGCCAGACTGGGGTTTTCTTTTACCTTAGCTGACAAATACCACGGTACAAGCACCGCTGCAATCGCCGCCAAACCATTATATATTAATCGGAGCAACTTCTTCGCCCTCCTCTTGGCCTTCTTCACCGAATTGGGTATAGTACAACTTCGCGTAGACCCCGTCCTGAGCCAATAAATCCTTGTGAGTCCCCTGCTCGACTATTTTTCCGTTTTCGACGACCAAGATTACATCGGCCTGGAAAATTGTCGAAAGTCGATGAGCAATCACAAAAGATGTTCGATCCTTCATCAAAGCATCCAGCGCTTCCTGCACCAATTTTTCACTTTCCGTATCCAGCGCTGAAGTCGCCTCATCCAAAATCAAAATCCGCGGGTCTTTAAGAATCGCTCGGGCAATCGCCATCCGTTGCCGCTGACCACCGGAGAGAAGCACACCCCGCTCGCCGATTTCCGAGTCATAACCCTTCGGCAATTTTTCAATAAATTCATCCGCCCGCGCTGCTTTTGCCGCCGCCCGAATCTCTTCTTCCGTTGCATCCAATCGGCCATAACGAATATTTTCCCGCACAGTCCCCACAAAAAGCAGAGTCTCCTGAGGCACAATCCCAATCTGCTCCCTAAGGCTTTGCTGGGTCACATTTCGGATATCAGTGCCATCGATGCGAATCGTTCCTTCGGTCGCCTCATAAAACCTTGGCAACAGATTAACAAAAGTCGTCTTACCGGAGCCACTCGGGCCAACCAAAGCAATAGTCTGTCCCGGCTTTGCGGTAAATTCAATATTCCTAAGAACCGAGCGTCCTTCTTCATATTCAAAAGATACCTGATCAAAAGCCACTTCTCCATCAATATGAGCCAGCTCTTTCGCCGCTGGCTTATCCTGAATCTCCGGCACCATATCCATTACCGCAAATACCCGATCCGCCGACGCCAAAGAACGCTGAAGAGTTGCATAAGTACGAGAAATTCGCTTCAACGGATTCGATAGATTTATCGCAAAAATGAGAAAAGCAACCAGCGCTCCGGCAGTCATTTCACCGTTAATGACCGCCATGCCGCCATACCAAAAGACTGCGGCAACACCGATTACCGCAAAAAACTCCACAATCGGCGTAAGAAGCGCACTTACCCGTACTGCCTTCATGCCGGTCTTAAAGTTACGCTCATTTTGCACTTCAAAGCGTCTGTCCTCAAAGTCCTCACGAGCAAAGGACTTAACCACTCGCACTCCGGCGATGGTCTGCTGGAGAAGAGAATTCATCTCCGCAGCCCGTTCCTGCACCTGACCGCCTACGGAACGAATTTTTTTGCCCAGTAAATTAACTGCAATCGCAATCAAAGGAGCCGCAATAAAAGTCAGTATGCTCAATTTCCAATTTAAAGCAAACATCGACACAATCGACACAATCAACACAAAACTCTCAGTAACAAACTCCACACCGCTAGTCAGCATTGCTGCCTGAAGACCGCCGATATCATTGGTATAATGGCTCATGATCGCTCCGGTAGTTCGTTTTTCATAATAAGATAGAGCAAATTGCTGCATCTTTCGAAAAAAATCCATCCGCACGCTAATCATAGCGCGCTCAGAAACATAGGACATCAAATACTGTTGCCCATACACAAAAAAGCCCCGACAAATGAAAAGCACGATGATAGAAAGCACAATTTTCTGCAACATCAGTACATCTTTTTCGTTTAGCACCTTGTCAATTACATCTCTAACCACCCAAGGTACATAAAGCTGAGTTCCCGAAGCGCCCACCAAGCAAATCAAAGCCAAGAGCAACTTGCCCCAATAAGGCTTTATATACTGAACAATCCGTAAATAAAGATTCATCAAGCTTCTCCTTTTCTCATCCTTGCTACTTCAAGCACCACTTCAGCAGTTCGCCTCACAGCACCGCCGCCGCCTAATTTTTCTTTCATTTTTGCCAAATTATGAG
>JGI994J12354_10002478_pt1 | contig 17946 bp, 10 predicted proteins | sample IntmicLarv3ML3BL_FD_12354 | JGI IMG/M metagenome (IMG submission 12354) | reverse complement strand
TGCGGGTTGAACAGCACCACAGGCGAACCCTCGCCGCTTTTTTCCCATAAAATCCACCCGTTTTTTTGCGGCGGGTTGTTATCCAACATATTTGTCGTTTTAATTTTCCAAGAAATTTTTTGAATTGCCAAATCTGTAAGTTCTTTTGCCGTGTCTGCCGCCGAAGCATATTCAACGAGCGCATCTGTGCAAGCGTCTTTGACGCTGCATCCCGCTAAAATATCATGAAATTGATTGAACATCACCTTTTCCCACGCAGGTTTAAGGCGTTCTTTTTGGCTTTTAGCACCAAGAAGAAACGCGGCGAGAAAATCAAATTTTTCTGCCGCAACAAGAGCGTTTTCGGTGCGTCGATTAGTTGCTTTTATTGAAGCAATCGCAGAATAACATCCGCTGGCGTGATGTTGCAAATCTTCTTTAACAACTCGCAGCTTTTCACAAATTCCCAAATCTGTTATGTCTCGGAAATAATCCGAAACAGACGAAAAAACAACATCGTCACATTCGGCACAAAGTTCTGTCAGTTCCTTTAAATCGCGAATTGTCGGACCGCCTCCGTGATTGCCCACACCATAAAGAAATGTATATGGAATGTTGTCTCGTTCCGAATATCCTCTATATATTTCCGCCCGCCAACGACAAAGGCTTGTTTTTGTGCCTTGATGAGAATCATTCCAATCCGTAGTGGCATACCCATCCAAAAGACGAATGGCTGTGACGCGGCTTCCGTCGGGTGATTCCCACGAAAACAAATTTTCTTGAAGGTCGGGTTTTTCATCATATGGGTTCGGTCGCCCGTAAACATATGCTTTCATGCCCGATTTAACCAAAATTTGCGGCATCATTCCGTTGTGACCGAACGAATCGACATTATAGCCTATGTCTGCAACAACGCCGAACTTTTCAAAGAAATATCGTTGTGAATAAAGGGCATGGCGCGCGAACGATTCACCCGACGGGATGTTGCAGTCGGGCTGAACCCAAAAACCTCCCGCGATGCGCCAGCGCCCCTCTTTTACGCGCTCCTTTATCTCGTTGAACATGTCAATGTCAATCAATTCAACCCATTGGTAATACGAAGCGCATGCGCTTGTAAAAACGTAATCCTGAAATTCTTTCATTCGGTCAAGCGCAGAACGAAAAGTTGACTTTATTTCCGAAAGTCCCGAGGATTTTCGCCATAACCAAACAGGATCAATGTGGGCGTTTCCGATTAAATATACCTTTTTCATGCTAACTCACCTTTCATTCGTTTTATGGGCAACCTCTTCGATGAAAGTTACAATTTATTTTAAACTTAAACGATTATTGTCCACTTGTCAAGATTGTTTGTTATACTTTGCAGTCCCATTGTAATTGGTATAACAGAACCTCCCGTATATGAAACAGATTCCAAATCATCGTTGTCATAGTCTACGTTGAATGTTATGGTATATATACCCGGATTTTCATTTATAAATATTTCCGCGCGCTGTTCCAACCGAAAACCGATTTGAAGTATGAAGAATTTGCACCATATGGATTCTCAGTTCCTGTGCTTCCGCAGCTAATTTTGATTACGTCATCGTTGCAAATTTTAATATTGCGTACATGAACCTGCCCCCTTGATAAGTTTTTATTAAGTATTGGACAGTCAATAGACATTCCCTTTAAATGACTACGCAAATATCTGATTTTGACTATACCATATCCCCTTTATAAATTCAAGCAAAATGTTATTTCGGAAGCAGACAAAACATCAATCATGTTTGATCCTAAGCTCGCATAGAATTTACAAAAAAAGCAGAAAAACACGAGCATAATGAACAATCTTAAATCAGCCGTTAAAAACGGAAAACTATTATTTACAAGAGTTTATTTCGGTCTTTTTGTTTTCAATCAAACGAAAAGCGCATTTTTTGTAATATGAAGTTATTCAACCAAACCGTACTTCTGTTTAATTCTATCTAATTTTTCCAACATCGGTTGCGAGATGATCAACAAAAAGATAACCGTCGCCGCCGCATGAACTAAATCAAACGGTATGCCTTGCAAAATTGCCGGCAAAAACATGGCAAACGTCGGATTTGCTTGAAACATTATAATTGATGCCGTATTCATAATTAACCCATATATAAAAAATGTCGCCAGCCCGCCGTAAATACAGAGTGCGGCACGGTTTCGACGTAATATCCCTTTACGAAACATAATTCCGGCCAGAAGCCCGATAATTCCGAATGCAACCATCTGCCACGGCGTCCACGGACCTTGCCCGAAGAACATATTCGACACAAAACCCGTCACCGCACCGACCAAAAACCCTGTTTCGCCGCCGAACGCCACCCCTGAAATAATTACGATTGCAACAACCGGCTTAAACTGCGGAAGCATGAAAAAAGCGGTTCTTCCCGCAACACCTATAGCACACAACACAGCAATAATGACAAGCTCACGCGCTTGAGGTTTTCGGCTTTCAAATATAATCACAAACGGAATCATCGTTTCTAAAATAATTAAAATTGAAATAAAAGTATATCTCCTGCTGTCGAGATAAAATTCCCCAATATATATTGTCAACGGAATCGCTATAAACACCATTAAAGCAACAACCACTGTTCGTTTTGACAGCTTACGCATGCCCTTCGGAGCTTTCGCCGTAAAATTACTTTCGATTTTTTGAGAAAGAGCCCAAAAAATTCCTGAAACAACAAGGACCGCTCCGGTAATAATCCCATAAAAAACTTCGCTTTTATCGGTTGATATGCCTGCGGCTTCTATCCCTCCGGATATCAGCGTGATTAAACCTTTGAAATTATATATTATCAAGCAAATCGCCGCAAACAGAAACAGTCCCGAAAGTGCCATAAAGGGTTTCCGGCATTGTGGCTTTTGTTCGGCATGAAATTCAATTATCTCTCCGTTACTCGTTTCGCATCTTTTTGATTCAACTGTACCGCCAAGCGCCGAAACCACGTCATTCGGCGTTACCACATCGGGCAAAAGTTCACGCGCCATTCGATTCGCCGCCGAAGTGTAAAAGCTGTTGCCGGAAAAGAATGCTCGCGGTTCATTAGCGCTGACGATGTTTCCATCGAAGAAAAGCGCACAGCAATCCGCATGTTCGGCGCAAAATTCTATATCGTGGCTAACCATTACAATCGTTACGCCTGATTTTGTAAGGTCGCGCAAAATGTTTGCAAAAATTTGTTTATATTCCGCGTCAAGCCCTTTTGTCGGCTCGTCCAACAAAAGTATTCGAGGGCGCATTAACAGCACTTTCGCGAGCGCCGCGCGTTGTTGTTCGCCGCCTGAAAGATCAAATGGGTGAAATCGCAGGAATTTTTCCAATCGGCAAACCGATGCAACCTCACGAATTCGAGCGTGTTGTTCAGCTTTATCTTTTATATCCGATAACATTTCCATCAAATCTTCTTCAACCGTTTTTCTTACAAATATCGCTTGTGGGTTTTGCGGCAGAACACACGGCTTGTGTTCTGTGTAAACCTTACCTCGATAGGGCTTATTCAACCCCCCGATTAGTGAAAGCGCGGTTGTTTTCCCCGTGCCGTTTCCGCCCAGCACGGCGGTTATTTCACCTGCATATGCTTTCAGCGAAAGCCCCTTGATCACATCGAGCGATTCTTTTTCATATCGAAACCAAACCTCGTTTAATTCAATAGAAAGCTTTTGATTCTGTCTTTTTTCGCCGTCATCTTTTTTCCAATTATAATTTTTCACTTCAAAATGAGACAGCCACTCTCGTCCGTCTCGAACGGTAACAGGGCACATCAAATCATTGTCCACAGCTGAATATATCCTCATAGGTACAGGCATTGCTTTAAACATTCCGTGTCCCGTGTTTTTTAAAATCATTCCGATTTCCGTCGGTGTGCCGTTTGCAATCACTCGTCCCTTGTCCATCACAACAACCCTGTCGGTTAATGGAAACACTTCTTCCAATCTATGTTCTGTTAAAATGACTGTGACTCCAAACTCGCGATTGATTTTGCCTATAATAGCAAGAAATTCAGAAGCGGCAATGGGGTCAAGTTGGCTTGTCGGCTCGTCTAAAATCAAAACAGACGGCTGCATCGCCATGATTGACGCAAGGCTCAGAAGCTGTTTTTGCCCGCCCGACAGCTCTGTTACGGGTTTGTGAAACCAATCTTGAATGCCGAAAAACGAAGCCATTTCTGCAACGCGCAACCTGATGAAAGGAGTGTCGCAGCCAAGACTTTCCAACCCAAACGCCAATTCATGCCACACCTTGTCAGTAACAATTTGATTTTCCGGATTTTGCATAACAAACCCTATTTTGGCGCTTTGTGTTCTCGCGTCAAGCGATTCAATTGGATTCCCGTCAAAAAAAATTTCGCCGAACACTTCGCCGTGCGGTGAAAGAACGGGTTTAAGACGGCGCAAAAGAGTCGTCTTTCCACAGCCCGACGATCCGACAATAGTTATAAACTTGCCCGATTCCAAAGACAGGTTGATGTCGGAAAGAGAGGGTTCTTCCCGATTTGGATATGTAAACGTTAAATTTTTAATCGTGTAGCTTTCCACTTTAAATCCTCTCTTATGTTCAAAATAACAGGCATCAGGCACAACGCGGCGTGTGCCAAGAACAGGCTGACACTGTAGGCTGTGATGTTGACGGCTTTTATAACAGGAAAATATCGAAAATAAATTCCTCCCGAAACCGCACCAATGATAATATATGCTCCGATTCCCGCCAAATATAAAAGTGCGGCTCGGTCGCGGCGGTCGAAGCGAAAAACAGAAAACGCGGTGCGTCCCGACAGACCATAGCCGCGGCTTTTCATGCTGTCTGCTGTTTCAACAGCGTTTTCCAGCGCCCATGTTATCAGAATTGAAAGAATGCGAATGCCCTGCTTCGCACGTTGCAGAACACTTCCTCTTGAAACATCGCGCCCGATGCCGCGTTGCGTTTGGGCGATTATTTTGGCTTGTGCCTTAAATCGAGGAACAAGCCGAAGCGACATTGAAAGAATTAACGACAACGCAGGAATCATTCGTCCGAAAATGTATATAAATTTGTCGGAGGTTATCACGGCGTTAAAGCAGGAAAACCAACTTACAACAGCAACAAGCATTCCCGAAGCTGCAAGTCCATAGGCTATAGACTCCATTGTCAAGGGATTTCCGCTCGGCAAATATGCCAGGACAGTCGCGCCCTCATGATTAAAAGCAGGGTTAATCAGAGCAGTTATGATAAGCGTCGGAAGCATGAAGAGCAACCCGAATCGAACAGCTTTTTTGCCGTTTAGATAAACGGAATAGGCAAACGCGCACAAAAACGAAACTGTAAGGCAAACAGGGTGCATAAACAGCATGGCAAACGCAAGAACCAACATGAAATATAAAAAGTTTATGATCGGGTGATATGTCGAAAAAACATCTTTCATTGAGAGCCAACCGCTCCTTCGCCGCCTATGTCGCGCCCCAAATCGCAGGTATACACCCATTCCACAATGTCGCCGTTCTGCAGAACATAGCGCGAACATCCGTAATTCGGGTACCAATCGTTGACTTTATACATCCAGCCCGAAAGGTTGCCGCAGTCAAATTCATATAGATTGCTGATACCCTCAATATACGCAGAATTATATATAGGTGTGTTGACAAATTCCATGTGAATTTTGTTTTGTCGCATTTCACGTTGCAAAACATCAAAAACGCTTTCACCTTCATAAAAAACGACTTCTGTCGGTGGAAAAATTACGCCGTCTTGCGGCACAAACTCGGTTTTGTCAGGATTAAGATTCCCGATGTTATCAAGAACAGTGTCGCAATGAACAGAAAGCGTGCATATTAATTCGCTCGCTTCCCTTTGCCCATGCGTGCAGCCCGATATGAAAACAATGCCAATCACCAACATGATAACCGCCGCTTTTATTCTATGTTTTTTTAAAAAAGAAATCATAATAACAACCTCGATTTACCCAGCATACGAAACAACATTTCTGCAATTTCCGCACGAGTGATTTTTTCTGTCGGATTAATGTCAACTTCCTCTATAGAAAGAATGCCTTCTCGATAGCAAAAAGCCAAAGAATCCCATGCCCATTCGGGAGCCATCATGTAATCGCCGAATTGCGTCAAAATATCGCGTGTTTCGTTTTCCGTCATTGCTGTATCCATTTCACAAAGTTTTGCGGCTTTTGCAACCATAACGGCTGCTTCCGAACGATTAAGCAAGCCCAAAGGTGTAAATGTTGTTTCCGATGTTCCGCTTACAATACCGTTTTTAAACGCCGCACCGACAGTTCCCGCGTACCATTCGTTTTCAGGCACATCTGTAAACTTTTCCATTTTAATCGGCGCAAACCCAAGGGCGTTGACAACGATTGTCGCAAATTCTGCCCTTGTTATTGTGTCATCGGGCGCAAAAAGGTTATTGCCCTTCCCTCTTACAATTCCTCTTGATGCAAGCGTTTCTATAGCGGTTCTGTTTGCATGATTCGTTATGTCTTTGAACATTTTTTCGGGCGTTACAAAACTCATGTTATATAAACTTGACTTGCCGTCATTCATTCTCTGTATGGCTGCAAGCGCATAAAAAGCCTGTTCTGTCGCCATTTGGTTGTGACCTGTTCCGTCTGAAGTGTGCATGAATCCTTCACCTTTTTTATAATAGGTCATAAGATTATCAAGCAAGCTCTTGCCGTTCTTCACGAACCGTTCATCGTCAATGGAAATCCCCATCTCACATAAGGCAACGATGGCTTGCGCGACATTTTCTGAATTTTCCTTTCCCCAGCTTGCAAAACCTCCGTCACCGTCCTGCATGTTTGACAGGCACACCAACGCTTTTTCTGTCGCTCTTGCAACAATGGGATATTGTTGATAATTCGCCAACGCCTGCAACGCCATGCTCGTCAAATCAGGATCGGATTTTTCATTCATCGTTGTTTCGCTTGTTCCGCCGGACAGCGAAAATCCGCCGTCGTTAAGCTGTCGGGAAAGAATTTCATCCAAATACATTTCACGCGTCGCTTGTGTTTTCGCCGTGTTGTTTACTGGAATTTCATAATTTCCACAATCCAATGCAATCAGCGCGAAAATTGGTCCGTTTATTCCCTGCCAAATTGTGTTTTCAAAGTCACCGAGCGGCAATGTCAAATCATAACCCACGACATTTTGCGGGTCATATCCCGCTGCCGTTAAACCTATGATAACGCGAGAATATTCCGTATATTTTCGGTCATGCAGAACACCCTTTTGCTCTTTAACGACCTTTTCAACATTTTTATAATATTGCTCATAAAAAGATTGCGGAACATCACAGCCGCTTCTCGCAAGCCCAAGCACCGCCCATTCGCCGCCTTCAGATCCGACAATTGGGTTTTGCACATTTTCTTTCAAAACCTTTGCAGTATCTTTTAAAGCGTTGCTCGTGTCAGCTCCTTGTGCAAAAAGTGGTATTGAAAACGCGAATACAATAATTAAAAGAGTTGATATTATTCGTTTTTTCATAACAATCGCCCCTTCATAAACCTCATTAAAACAGATGCTGTCTCACTTCTACGCGCTATACCTTTCGGGGCAAGAACCGTTTCCGAGCGCCCTGTAATTAAGTTTTCAACATTTGCCCATTGCATTGCCGAAAGCGCCCATTCCGAAATTTCGTTTGCATCTTCATATCTTGAAACATCCGCTCGTCCTGACACATCAATCCCTTTTTTTCTTGCATAATTCTGAATAATCACCGCCATTTGTTCCCTCGTGATTTCATCATCAGGTCCGAATAATCCTTCGCCGTATCCGAGAACTAAATCGTTGGAATATCCCCAGTTAATTGCATCGTTATACCATTCGCCTTCTGCAACGTCCGTGAAAATGCTTATCTCTTGCAAATCTTCGGCAGCTATGCCCTCATAATTATAAAAAACCTGAACCACCATGGCGCGAGTCATTGCAATATGAGGGTCGAAAGTGTTCCGGCCTGTGCCTTTCATTAACCCATTTTCGTAAGCAAACTTAACCGCCTCATAAAACCAATCGTTTTCGCTCACATCCGAAAAAGGATTAAACCACCCTGTCGAATCAGCCGTTATTTCCGCTGCCGATTCCGAACTTTCTTTAAATTCTTCCTCTACCTCGGGTTCTTCAACGTCTGTTAAACCGATTTTGCCGATCATGAACAAAAAAAGTTTTGAGGTGATAAACGTAAAACCAAATTTATTCGCATCATATTCCGCACTCTTTATTAAAGCCGCGACACCATTTTCATCAAGCGTGTAAACGGCAAGTTCGTTTAATTTTTCACCCGATTTAAGAACATAGGGCAAAAACACTTTTATCGCCCCGTTGAAATTATTTATCGGATTGCCGTTGATTAAAACCGTCAGTTTGAATTGACTCGTGTTTTCGACCATTTTGATTACAAAAACAATTTCGTCGCTGCTTGCAGCATTTTCCACAATGCTCGCAAGCGCTTTGCTGTTAAAAGTAATCGTTCCTATTACGCTGTCAATTGTAAGATTGACACTTCCCGCGTCGGCAATCGCTTTGACCGCCCGCGCCGTAATGCTTGCGTTAACCGTTTGCGTCGTGACAGAACCGCCCACAGACAACAAAATTTCGCCTGTTCCGCCAATGTTTATGGGTAAATTAAGACCTGCTTTAATCCCCTCCATTACAGCGAGGATAACATCATCTTGAATAAAAGCGGCTGTTATTCCGCTTTGTGTGTCGGCATTCACTTTTATTTCTTGTTTCAACCGTTTATCTGTTATGTCATCGCCGTTTTGTGTTCCTCCCGATTCTCCCGGGGCAAAACTTCCGTCGTCGTTGTTTCCACCGGCACCGTCATCATTGCCGCCGCCATTAGGGTCTACATCTGCTGCTTTCAGCCATTGACTTTGCGTTGAGCCGTTTCCGAGCGAAGGATGTTCAGAATCGGCAAACCAGTCGCTTACTTCATAACGATAATCGTTGACATAGTGCCAAATAACCGTGTCACCGTTCTTCAATTCACAATGTTTCAATCCGACACCGGGGTGTTTTCCGTTAACACTATACATCCACCCCGAATATTTACCGTTTGCCATTTCCGAAAGACTGTAACCACCCAAAACAGCGGGCGCGGTGATTCTCGCCACATAGTTGTTGCTATCGCGAATGCCGTAGGTCAATCCCGATTCACCAAGCGCTTTAACGAAAAGATCAAGCATCGTGCTGTCCTCCGGCACAGAGAAGCTCTTTGTTGCAATCCATGTTTGATAGGCGCTGTTTTTCCAGTCGTTTTGCGACGCAGACAAATCAACATCGCCGCTCGATCTTGTCGCGCCGATGAGCCTGAATGTAACTGTAATCATGTTTTTTGGAACTTCCGGCGCTACATAATGGTTGGCAACAATTCGACCTGTTATAATGGCTGTGTCGGTCGCTTTCACAATTCCTTCACCTTTTGAAAGAGCGATTGAAGCGGTAAAACTGCCGTTTGTGCCATTTGCACTCCCCTCTGTTCCGGTCACTGCGGGTGTTATACTTATTGTTTCAATTTCCGTGTTTATTCCCGCGAGATTTATTTGTGAAAGTTTGTCTGCAATCCATGATCTGACTGCTTCACTGTTCGACGCCACGTTTTGAACCACCTCAAAATCAATGGATTCAAGATATGTTCTTACACTTTCCACCAGTGCTATATTAGCCTCGGCTTCAAGATTTCTTGCGATTGAAATTCTAATTGAATAATTCGTGGAGGAACCGTTTTCCGCCGTCACAGTAAACGACCATGTCGCCCCGTTGTTATTTGTCGTCGGAACGCTCACACTTGCTCTCGCGTCCGTTGGGATGATGCCTATAACGCTGTGATTCGTCGGCATTGCTGAAAGATATGGCAGCTCGACCGTATATAGATATGTCGTGGCTCTCACCGCCGAAACACCCGCCACACTGACTGAAGCGATGGTTCTGTCGGCAGAAACCACATAAGCAACAGGAATAATTTTTCCTGTTGCTTCGGCTGCGTCGGTTTTTTCGTCTGTTCCCTCGTCCGTTTCATATGTTTTTCTCAACGACGCGTAAACTCTAAAGCTGCCGTTCACACCGTTTGCGTTTCCTGATGTTCCCGCTTCCGCCGCTGTGAAATCGCTTATGTTCACGCTTGCAACAACACCGCTCGGCAATGCCGACGCTATTTTGCTTTCAACCCACGACCTAATACCCTCTTCTGTGTTTATTTCCGTCATAGAAATGTTGTAATTCAAGTTTTCTATCGCGCTTTTTGCCGCCGCAACATCCGAAGCCGCCGATTCTGCGCTGCTTCCGAATGCTGTTGCCGTAAATAACGGCAAACAAAGCATTACCGCCAAAAGTAAGGATATTATTTTTTTTGCCGTTGTTGTAATTGTTTGTTTTTTCATATTTGCCCCTTTCACACTAAATCTTTTCTATTAGACAATTGCGAACCTCTTTAAATCTTGTAAAAACAACGTTTTTACAAGATTTATTTATTAATTACTTCTCCATAAAATATAGCAAACCAACTCAAGCAACATTATGCCATAACGCTTTCGCACGTCGTCATCGCGAGCTTTGACCCGCAATGATGACGTGGGGTAAGTAGTATTATGGATAACTTTTTGGTTCAGAGATAATTCGACAATAATTGCTGTTAATAAATCTTCGAATCGTCCTCAAAATTGCTTTGTTTCGTTGAAATATTTTTAAAAGTCATCAATTTTTTATTTCACAATTTGTTATAAATTTTTAGTAAGCTATTGAATTAATCATCGGTTACCTTTTTTTATCGTTGTAGGGCGCGCTGTCTTCATCGCGCCGCTTGTGCCAATCCTACAGTTTTGTTTTCCGGTATAATATTACATCTTTTTAACTACAACACCAGACATGCGGCGTGATGAGGATATCACGCCCTACATTTTGTAAATTTATAATCTATTTACCGTATTTTTCCAGAAGATAAGATAAATCTCCCGAATCAACCTGCCCATCACCGTCGACATCGGCTTCCTCAACGGTTATATTCGAACCAATCTTTCCGTATTCGTCAAGAAGAATCGCCAAGTCACCCGCGTCTGTTTGCCCATCGTTGTTAACGTCCGAGGATATAAACCTTGTTGCAGTAATTACCCCTTCCACTTCCACATAATCCGTCGCAAGTGAAGTGTCCTCACCTAAAGACAACTCAATAGTGAGAACATACGAACCCTGCGTTCCTGCTCTGTTTACAGCCGAACCTGCAACGGCAGGGTTAAATTCATTCATGTAATATTCTGTTTTAACATCAGACGCATAACCCATATCGGAAATCATTCCGTAAACATATGCCCATTCAACATATTCTTCTACAGTTGCGCTTGTGTTTGCCATCGTCATCTCTATTGAAGACGGCAACAGCTTTCCGAGTTCCGACTTAATAAATTCCAAAACAGCGGCGTTCGCGGACGACGGATCGGTCGAAACCGAAACTGTCAAAGTGTAATTTACAGCCGTACCGTCTTGTGCGGTAACAGTAAATGTCCATTGATTGATGCCCGTGACCTTTGTCACGGCGGAAACCGTCGCTTTTCCATCACTCGCCGTGACAATTATACCATTGTTGATTACACCGGTATTATACGGAATTTCTGCTGTAAATGTTGTTCCCGTTGTTTGAACTGCTGTTACAGACTGCTGTAAGTTAAATCGAACTGTTATTTCAGCCACTCCCACGTTGTCTGATAGTGAATACGCGTCAGACATATCATAAAGGCTGTTTCTCTCGTTAATCAAACGATCATATGCAACCAGCGCATAAGTGGCTTGATCGGTCGCCATACCATTGGGTATAACTTGTGAAACAATGTGTTTAAATCCGCCTCCCGCAACATAAAACGAAAGAATCGCCGAAACGGGGTTTCCGTTTGCTTTGACAAAGCGTTCATCCTCTTGTGGATCAATTCCCAACGCCGTCAGCGCGACAACAACCTGTGCGTTGCTTTCGACGTTTACAGTCTCCCAAGAGCCAAACCCACCATTTATGTTTTGCTGAGACGAAAGAAATTCGAGAGCGCGGTCAGCCGCGTCTGTGACATCATCATAACCGACTCTTCTGTAATAAGGCGCAAGTGCAGCAAGTGCCTGAGCCGTTCCGTCAACGTCTGCCGTAATCACACTTGATTGCGCCCAACCCGCCGCATTTTGCGTTCCTTTTCCTATTTCCAAATTAAGAAGCTCGTCAATTAATTTTTGGCGCGTGGTTTGTATGACTGTTGTCGCCGAAACAGGAGGTGCAAGTTCTGTTACATTCGGAATTTCGAAGTTATTTGCGTCAATGGCAATAAGCGCAAAGGTAATGCTGTTCAGTCCCTGCCAAACAGTCCAATCATAGTTTGCAAGCACATTCAGCAGATTGTATTCCTCAAAATCTTCCGGATCTATACCGAGAGATGCCAACGTAATTATCAATCTCTCGTTATCTGTCGCTTTCTTCTCGTCAAGCTGCCCCGCTGTCAAGCCTCCCGCTTCGGCGGCTTGCAATTCTCCGATGACATTCTCAATATATCCCTCATAATATCCGTTCGGAACGATATATCCTGCTCGTGCAAGCGCAAACACACTCCATTCGCCGTTTGTTGTTCCGTATGTGGGTGACGGCACGCTTGAAAGTATGTACGCAAGTGAGCTGTTCATTTGTTGGCTGTATGTTACAGGTGCAAACAATGGAGGAAGCAATGAAGAAATTGCGTCATTTAATGTTTTTGCCGCGTTATTAATCTTTATCTGTGTCGCCGAAACATCAGCAGAAACAGCTTGTGCCGCACTAAGTGCTGTTTGCATTACCGCCCAGCTTCCTGCCCTATAATCTGCTGCAGAAAGTGATAATGCGTCCGAAATCGCTTGATTCAACGCGGTTTTATCTGTTTGCAAATTGTTTATATAGTAGATAATCTGTTCTTTTCCGGTTTCTTGCAAAACTATACGAACCGTACCACTTGAAGGAATGGTTGTGTAAGTTCTGGTCGTAGCGTTGTTTGCGTTGTTGATATATACGTTAGACCCTCCAGTTCCTTCGACTGCAATTGTCAACGAACCGTTTCCGAACTCTGCCATATATTCATAAACGCCGTTTGTAAGAGAAACTGGCGTGCCGTTAATTTTAATCGCGGAAGGCGCTGTTGTTTTACCTACGTTGTTTGCGGTCGGGGTCGCACGGGTTATGCTTTGAACCTCCGTGGATTTTTCGCCGATTGCACCTGCATAAATATGGCTTGCGGTCGCAATCTTTACATAATAAATTTCCGAAAGATATACCGGAGCGCCCGTTTCCTCGTCTATTGCCCACGAAATGTCAAACCCGGAAGAACACTGTGCATCAACATAACCCCACAAGGGATCTGCCGCCGAAGCCGAACCATAAGGATCCAACCCAACGCCCAAAAGAAGCGGTCCCCGCAACGTCATGCTAATCTCTTCGCCTGCTTTCCAGTCGTGAAGAGGATAGTTTGATTTAAGCGGGTAGTTATACATTGAAGAAGTGGAAGTGGGTGCAGGGTTAATCGGAAATCTGCTTCCGTAATTATCGACGTATGAAGAAGCGCCGTTAAATCCGCGTGTATAGGTTACTTCATAATCGCGCAAGGTGTTGTCGTCGAAATAATCCGACCCTGCAAGCAAATACCACTTTATATTGTCAACAGACACCCAAACATTACCCGGTTCTGTCATTGTCGGACCGCCGCAGTTTCCCGCTATATTTAAATCAACGCCATTGGCATTTTTAGGATTGTTTTGAACCCCGTCCTCAAAATAAACGGTCACATATCCGCCGAAATTGCCGAGCGATTTTAAAATTCCTCTTTCCAGCAAGTCCCCATTCATGCCGTATAACGGCTTATTTGTATATTGGCTTGCCGTAACCAAATAATCTATCACGGTAAAGGGAGAATTACCCGAACCTCCGCCAATCGGCGTAACAGTATCGTATAAAATTTTGTATTGATAGCGAACCGTGTACCCGTTGATGACACGTTCCGTAGCAAGAGGAGTTTGAACGCCCAGCAATATTTGAGGCGCAAACGGCTCTGTGATTGTTGCCGCAAGGCTATAAACCCCTCCCGTCGGCGTTAATGTGTTTGCAAGTGTGGAAGACGTTAAGTTTTTATAAACAGTCGTGCTGCTATCAGCCACCGAGAAAGAATATGTGATAGAAACGCCTTCGTTTCCAAGAACCATTATGGTGTCTTTATGAGCCTCCGGCGTAAAAGGAACAGCAAAAGCACCCGTTGAGATTTGCATATCTGTAATTTCAAGCTTTTCAAGCTCAGTTGCCGGAAGTTCGGGATTTCTGACAAAAAGATTGTAGCTTGCTTCCGCAACAAACTCGTTGTTGTTTGCCGTATATGTGGTGGTTGTGCAAAGCTCGAGTGTTAATTTAGCAACATCAGCGTTTACAGGCAAATTTTGCAGCACCATAGAAGACAAAGCTGCTTTCGGTGCGATTATTTCTTCGCCGTCCTTCAAAACGCGAATATACCCTGCGGTCGAAACATTTCCGAGCATAATATCTACCGCATCGGTTTCGGTAAGAAGATACATGCTATAATTATAAACTGTCGCCGAATAGGTTGTCGATGTGGTTGCAACACCCAACGCACTTGCTTGAAACAGCGTGCATTCTGCTTTGCCTTCTATTAGAACATTAATCTTCGCGGAAGAATTTGCAGGCAATGACTTAAACGCCGATGACAAGGTTATCGCCCTTGGGTTCACCAATTGCAATTTGTATGTTGTTTGGTTGTTAGCATCGTTTATGTCGGTCAAAACAAGATTTGCAATGGTTACACCCGAATTGTTCGGCGTGCTTATTGATATAGTTTGTCCCGACTCGTAAATTATAGAGTTATAACTCAACGTGTAATTATTGCTGTCAAACGCGGCGACAACTGTTGAAGTTGCTTTACCCTTAATGTCAATAGTATAGACATTCACAGCCGAATTAAAGTCTGCCACGGCAACCGAATTAATAGTCAATGCCGTAAGCTCGGGAGGCGTTGCAATAGTGCCGCCGCTGCCAAGCGTTGCGATTGCATTTGAAACATCTTGCAGCGTCGCCAAAGGATTGATAATCACGTCTAACGCACTCTGTTTTGCAACCATATCCACATTATCTTCCGAAAGCGCACGAAACAACGTCGTTTTGTCCTCATGTGCATAGAGCCCCAGTCCGCTCCAACCCGAACTTAAGCCAAGGTCTGTCCCAAAACCCCAAAGAGAAAACTGCCAGCGTATAACATCGCCGTCTTGAAGAATATGGTCGCTCGCACCAACAGGCGGCATAGCGTGATTGACAGTGAACATCCAACCCGACATCCCATAAACATAATCGTTCGACCCAAGCGAACCGTTTCCGCTACCGGGGTCAAGCTCATCCCAATATTCTTCAATAACTTCTGCCAAATATCCGGGAAGTTCCACTTCGCCCGTGTCAAAGCCCTGAATTCTGTCCAGAAAAAATCCTGAAGAAACAGAACCGCCTTCATAAACATTGTTTGTTTGATTCAACAACATATCTGTCGCATAAGCCGCCGTTGAACCCACCGGAATTTCCAAAACAGCCGGTTCAATATAAAACCCTTGACCGAGGTTATATCCCTCAAAGTCAACAATAACCTTGATAGTGTTTTCTGTTGCCGAAACATTTTGTGTCCTCGGCACAACTACGCTGAACAGCATAACCAGTGCAAGCACAAGTGATAATATTTTACTTCTTTTTTCTCGCATGACAGTTCCTCCAATTTAATTTTTTAGGTTTTGAATTCTTTATTATTTAATTTTAATACGATATGGCGCACTTCTGCCCTCCTTTTGTGTCTTCCGCTGCCATACCGTCAATTTTTAAGAGAAATAAAAAAGCTGTGTTGATTTTAAAAATCAACACAGCCGTATTTCGGTGAAATTAGTTTTATTAAAGCACCCTCAACACAACGCCGTTCAGCACAAAAAAGGTACTCTAAAAAGTCATTCAGTAGGTCTTCTGACTCGCGTTTATAGAGATTTCATCTCTTGCGCTTGCGCCTGCCTTCTCGGTTTCCCAATGACAGACTTTCATCAAATGCAATACTACTGCACTCGGCACAAGCTCAACGCATACAGCGGCGGTACCGTTCGGGATTCTAACCCGATTCCCTTGTTCATCTCCGCCGCGTTGATCACATACATTACGCGAGCGAAGCCACAAAACAACTCTTATTTAATTTAAAATATTCTGTTTCTATTCACAGGCTATCACACCTAACTTCACCTGTCAACAAATTTTTCAATTATTTTTCATAATTATTTGCTGTAATGAAATATCGATCATGTTCATACCTAAGTTCGCATAGAATGTACAAAAAATCCGGAATGACAAAATCATTATGAACATATTCAAAACTAATGTCAGAAATGGAAAACTATTTTTATGGGGGCTTGTTTCGGTCGCCATGGCTGTTGCAATTTATGCAAGTGCACCAGTGGCAAAAACGGTTTTCAGCGTTGCAGAAGCTTCGACAAAAAGGAAACTGCCGATTTACAGTGTTGAAACAAATAAGAAGAAAGTTGCGCTGACGTTCGACGCGGCTTGGGCACCCGTGAGGGTGGCGACGACACAATTCGGAGAAAACTCATGAATGCGTGCTATTTCAATCCACGCCACCCGTGAGGGTGGCGACAATTCCATCCTACAAAACCTCCATCGGTCTTTTATTTCAATCCACGCCACCCGTGAGGGTGGCGACGATTCTTTCAATCAAAGTCCACGCCAGAAAGTCATTTCAATCCACGCCACCCGTGAGGGTGGCGACGGCTGAACATGGAAAGCGCAATTTGTCATACATATTTCAATCCACGCCACCCGTGAGGGTGGCGACGGGGGGATATGATGGTCATCAAAATGTTAAGCATATTTCAATCCACGCCACCCGTGAGGGTGGCGACCAAGTTCAATGCCCGCCTCTTTTAGGGATTTAATATTTCAATCCACGCCACCCGTGAGGGTGGCGACTAGATTTTCGTGGAACAAATAGTATCACTTGTTGATTTCAATCCACGCCACCCGTGAGGGTGGCGACCACCCATGCTCTCAAGTTCGTCCATAAGCGCATCGATTTCAATCCACGCCACCCGTGAGGGTGGCGACGGTTCTGTTATTGGCAATGTACGATCGGGGACGATATTTCAATCCACGCCACCCGTGAGGGTGGCGACAATTCCGGTCGAGAAAAAAGGAACGGGCGTTGTGATTTCAATCCACGCCACCCGTGAGGGTGGCGACGCCGAAACGCAAAGAAGTTTAACGGCAGAAGCAGATTTCAATCCACGCCACCCGTGAGGGTGGCGACAGCAAACTTGTTGCAGCTTATTTGCAATTTAGCTTTAAAACTTGTTTATATTGAACAAAAACATGCGAATATAACAATTCTTTAGAAAAAAAGATACCTTAATTTGTTTCAAAACGGGGTGCGAACCCTCTGATGTTTTCTGTTTACTTGCGCATCGCACTAAACGATCAAAGAACCTTCCGGATCATAACCTTCTTTAACCCCGAAGTGTTCAATTTTGTTTTGATACGAATTTCCTAAATAGTAGAACCTCAGGCTATCCTTTTCCAAATCGACAATCGACAAAAGTTTTGCTTGCAGCAATTTGCACTGTGCCGGGTCAACCAAGCACTCAAAAACACTATTCTGCACGCGCTGTCCATGGTTTACACATTGTTTAGAAACACGTCTCAGCCTACGTTTTCCTGCCAAGTCCTCTGTGTTTACGTCATAAGTTACTAAAACAAGCATTATCCCGCCCGCTTTCAAATCATTGTTGGATATCCACCAATATCATATTGCAAAACTTTTCCTATTAAGTAAACACTGATTAATTCAAAAGCTTACTAAAAACTTAGCGACAGCGGCGAAAGCTCTTACTTATTCCAGTTTGAAACGTCTGAATGGATATTTTGAATCG
>JGI994J12354_10002477_pt1 | contig 17947 bp, 12 predicted proteins | sample IntmicLarv3ML3BL_FD_12354 | JGI IMG/M metagenome (IMG submission 12354) | reverse complement strand
GCATGGCTTGGGCAAGGGGTGCAGGGGGGGTGGCTGCAAGGGCTTCCGTGATCATGGCGGCGAGGCTGTTGCGCATCTGGTTGACGCCGAGTGCCATGCCGAAGCCGTACTCCGCGCAGTCTTCGAACAGGGAGAAGCCCCAGGCCGGACCATGTCCGTTTTTGTTTGTGGTGTAGGAGACCGAGGGCGCACCGGCGGTCCAGACAGTAGAGCACCCGGCGGCGTTGGACAGCATCATCCTGTCGCCGAACAACTGGGAAAGTAGCTTGGCGTAGGGCGTCTCGCCGCATCCGGCGCATGCGCCGGAGAATTCGTGTAGGGGCTGGAGGAACTGGCTGGTCTTGACCGAGATCTTGGTCCCTTCGGGCAGAGGTTCATAGGGAACGTTATTTTCCGTGTATTCCCACAGCGCGGCGCAGGTAGGCATTTGTTCGCTGAGCAGATTCATTTCCAGGGCCTTGGTCTTGGCCGGGCAGGCGGCAACGCAAAGGCCGCAGCCAGTACAGTCCAGGGAAGACACGGCAAGGTGGAAAAATTTTCCGGAAATGCCGGTTGCAGGAAGCGCGGCAAGACCTTCGGGCGCGTTGTTTTTCTCGGTTTCGGTCAGTAGGCGGGGACGAAGAACGGCGTGCGGGCAGACAAAGGAGCACTGGTTGCACTGGATGCAGTGTTCCGGAACCCATTTGGCCGTGCTGACGGCCACGCCGCGTTTTTCGTGACCACTGACGCCTGTGGGCCAGCGACCGTCAACAACATCGCTGAACGCACTTACAGGCAGGTCATCGCCTTCCTGGCGGATCATGGGTTCAATCACGTTTTGGTAGAATACCGGTTTTTTGGCGTCAGGCGTATTGAGTTCATCGGTGGCGTCAGCCCAAGCTGCGGGCACGGTCACGACGTGCAGATCGGAAACGCCCCGGCGCAGGGCTGAAAGGTTCTTGTCTACCACATTCTGACCTTGGTTGCCGTAAGAGTCTTCAATGGCGGCCTGCATGCGGCACATGGCGTCTTCCAGCGGAATGATGTTGGCAAGGGCGAAGAACGCGGCCTGCATGATCATGTTGATACGGCCGGAAATGCCGAGCTCGATGGCGATATCCACTGCGTTGATGGTGTGGAGCTTGATGCTTTTTTTTGCAATATACCGTTTTACGCGGGCGGGGAGTTCCGCTTCAAGTTCTGCGTCGGACCATCGGCAGTTGAGCAGGAAGGTTCCGCCTGGCTTCAGCCCCTTGAGCACGTCATATTTGGTGACATAGGACTGGTTGTGACAGGCAATAAAGTCAGCAGCGTCCACCTTATAGGAAGATTTGATGGGCGAAGGTCCGAATCGCAGGTGGGAAACCGTGACTCCGCCGGACTTTTTGGAGTCATAAGCAAAGTAGGCCTGGGCGTACAGATCCGTGGCGTCGCCGATGATCTTGATGGCGGTTTTGTTGGCACCAACGGTTCCATCCGAGCCGAATCCCCAGAATTTACAGGCTGTGACGCCTTCCTGAAGTCTGGCAAGGGGGATGGCGGGCATGGGCAGGGAGGTGTTGGTGACGTCATCCTCAATGCCGACAGTGAATCTGTTTTTCGGCTCGTTGTTGCGCAGGTTTTCAAAAACCGCATGGGCGTGGTCCGGGGTAAATTCCTTGGAGGCAAGACCATACCGTCCGCTGACGATGAGCGGCGCGCAGGGTTTGCCGTAAAAAGCGTTGCGCACGTCGAGGAACAAAGGGTCTTCTCCGCCGGGTTCCTTGGTTCTGTCGAGCACGGCCAGCTTTTTAACCGAGGCGGGGAGGACAGAGAACAGTTTTTCCGGCACAAAGGGGCGATACAGATGCACGGTGATGAGGCCAACCTTCTCCCCTCGCGCGTTAAGAGCATCCACGGCTTCTTCGATAACTTTACAAGACGAACCCATGGCCAAAATGGCTCTGTCCGCTTCGGGATGCCCGTAATAGGAGAACAGGCCATAGGAAGAACCCGTAAGCTTGTTGATGGCATTCATGTATTCTTCGACAATGCTGGGCAGTGCGTCGTAATACGGGTTTACCGCTTCGCGGAGTTGGAAGAAGATGTCCGGGTTCTGGGTCATGCCCATCACATGCGGACGGTTTGGGGAGAGGGACCGTTCGCGGAAGGCGGTCACCGCGTCGTGATCGAGTAGGTCGTTCAGCTCCTCGTATTCCAGCAGAGAGATTTTCTGCATTTCGTGGGAGGTGCGGAACCCGTCAAAGAAGTGGGCAAAAGGCAGCCGTCCCTTGATAGCGGAAAGGTGGGCAACAGCTCCAAGGTACATGACATCCTGCACCGAACGGGAGGCAAGACAGGCAAAACCCGTCTGTCGGACGGACATGACATCCTGGTGGTCACCGAAAATGCTGAGACTGTTGGAGGCCACAGAACGCGCCGCAATATGGAAAACAGCGGGCAATAGCTCGCCTGCGATTTTATACATATTAGGGATCATGAGGAGCAGACCCTGTGAAGACGTGTAGGTCGAGGACAGCGCGCCTGCTTGCAGGGCGCCATGCAGCGCACCGGCCGCGCCGCCTTCGGACTGCATTTCCATAACTCGGACAGGGCTGCCAAAAAGGTTTTTTTTCCCCTGAGTGGCCCAGGTGTCAGTGAGTTCCGCCATTTCGGACGAGGGCGTGATGGGAAAAATGGCCGCAACTTCGGTAAAGGGGTACGAGATGTATGCGGCGGCGGTGTTCCCGTCCATGGTTTTCATGGGACGTTTTGACATGGTTCCTCCAGTTGAAGTATGCTTGTGCCGTATTGCGGCACTGTGTTTCTTTGTTGACGAAGCATATATGCTTTCATATCATCGGTCAAGTTTGGTTTTTGTATGTGTTGGGCTATTTGGAACCAGAGAGTGGTGGGATTAGTTTGCCCTCAGGTAAGAAAGGCAAACTGGTCCAACGCTGTTTGCTGGATGAATTTTTTGGCTGCATGCCGGGAGAAAGCTGTGCAAGAGAAACGGAGAGCCGCGACGGACGCGGCGAATAAAAAATTTGTTCGCAGTGTGCTGAAAGCGCTCTCCATCGTGGAGCTGCTGGATGAAAAGGGTGAGCTGGGTGTGACGGAGATCGGCACCATGCTGGATATGGACAAGAGCACGACTTTCCGCCTTTTGTCCACGCTGAAGGAGAAAGGATATATTGCGGTCAATTCCAGTACGCAGAAATACAGTAATGCCAGCAAATTCTTCATCCTCGGCCAAAGCGTTGTCCGTCGCCACGGGCTTAATCCCGCTCTCGGGTTGGAGTTGAAGAAGCTGGCCGAGATTTCCGGCGAAACCGTGAACTTTGCAGTTGCTGACGGGGCCGAGGTAGTGTACCTCGCCAGTCATGAAACCGAGGATATTGTAAAGCTCGCAGGAAGCATAGGGCAGCGGCGGCCCATGTACTGCACGTCCGTGGGCAAAGCGATTCTGGCTCATTATAGGTCGGAATATATCCAGGCCATGTGTTCGCAGTTTTCTTTTGAGAAATACACGGAGTTCACCGTGGTTACGCCGGATGCCTTGCTGGGGGATCTGGCGCGGATCCGCGAACGTGGGTACAGCGAAGACAACCAGGAGCACAGCCTGAGCATTCATTGTGTGGCAATCCCTTTGCTTAACCGGCAGGGAGAACCTCTGGGCGCGGTGAGCATATCCATGCCGCAGTTTCGACACGAGGCAGATCCACACCTGCACGAGCGGTGTGTCAAGGCTCTTTTGACGGCTTCTGCCAACCTTTCTCGGGCACTTTTGGCCTGATTTTCTTGTTTTCCGCTCCCTTGGTCTTTGTTGTCGGGAGGTGTGCCGTAAAAATGGAAAATTTTCTTTCCCGCCCGCCGTTAACCTCAGGCTTTTGCTGTCGGCATCCGCATGGCTCTCGCTACGCGTCGGGCTATGCCCATGTTTTTGCGTGATGAATTGTTATATCTTTCGCAGCAATATTTCCTGACTTGTCCCAAAAGATAATACAAATTGTATTCTTGTTGCAGGAAGCGCTCCTGGACATTATTTGTGTTGATTTTAATCATCAGTACAACTTACTTAAAAAATTTAATTTTTTGTTGTGGAAAAGTATTCTTGCCGTAATTCTCTAAAACCAGGTTGGTCTTCTTGTGGAAATCTGCATACAAATTATTGCCCTGTAATTTGAATTGTGCTATCTTTTCTTTGCGATATTAGACAGACATCGCGCTTGAACACCACTAACTGTATTTTTTTGGAGGTTTTATGAAACGTTTTCTGAGCTGTCTGGTTTTTGCGGCCGTTGCTTTGATGCTGCCCGCCCACGCGAGCGCTGCCAAGCCCAAAGTTATGAAAATCGCGCACATGACCAACGAAGCATATCACATGCACCGCGCCATGGTTCAGTTTCAGAACGAACTGAACGCTACTGGCAAGTTCAAGGTGGAAATTTATCCCTCCGCGCAGTTCGGCCCGGACACGGAAGCCATTGAAACCACCAAGTCCGGCGACCTGGATATGACGGTTTCCCCTTCTTCCTACTTCACCGATGAAGCTCCCAGCATCGCCCTGATCGAACTCCCCTATGTGTTCAACTCCCGTTTGAACGCGATCAAAACGCTGGACGGCCCCTGGGGTCAGGGACAGCTCCGCAAACTGGAACCCGCTGGCCTGTATGGCGTTGGTTACCTGGAAAACGGTCACCGTCACCTTTCGAACAGCAGACGCGCAGTTCGCCTGCCTTCCGACATGAAAGGCCTGAAAATGCGTACCATGCCGGTTCCGGCTCATGTGTACTACTGGAACTCCCTTGGTTGCTCTGCGGAAGGTTCCCCCTTCTCCGAACTGTACACCAACCTCGCCACCAAAGTGTTTGATGGCCAGGAAAACGGCATTGCCCACACCTACACATCCAAGCTCAATGAAGTGCAACGCTACATGACCCTCAGCGGTCACGTGTACACCACCTACATCCTTGCCATGAACGGGGACTACTGGAATAGCCTGACCGCCGAAGAAAAAGAACTGGTGAATAAGGCCCATGAAAAAGCCTACGCCTATCAGCTTGCACTTATTGAAAAAGAAGACCAGGCGAACCTGGATGAAATGAAAGCCAACAAGAACCATACATTTGAAGTTATTGAACTTACCGCAGATGAACATAAGGCTTTCATGGATTCTGCAAAGCCCACCCACGAAAAGTACCGCAAAGAACTCGGCGAAGCTGAATTTGATGCCTTCCTGAAAGCTATCAGCGAGGCCGACGCAAAGTAGAGAGGGGTGGGTATGAAAGCTATTTCATGGCTTGATGAGAATTTTGAAAGATTTTGTTGTACAGTTCTGTTTATTGCGTTTGCTTCTGTAATGATTGTTAACGTTATTATGCGTTTTGTTTTTCAGAATGCAATTCCTTGGGCGTCTGACTTGGTGCTGTTTATCTTTTCATGGTTTGTCATGATCGGAATGAGCTATTGCGTGAAAACGCGGAGCCATATTTCTGTGACATTTCTGACGGACAGACTGTCTCCCGGCGGTCAAAGGTTTTGTTCCATTCTCGTGAATATTATCTTGATCCTTTTTATGGCGCTCATTTGTTACAATGGCCTACGTCTTCTGGGCGACCGTTCTGTGGTAAACAAGTTTGGACTGCTGTTCCGCTACCCCTTGTGGTCAATGTATCTTGCATTGCCTGTGGGCTGCGCACTGTCGGTTTTTCGGCTTGTGCAGAACCTGCGTGAGGATTTGAAAGGCTCTGCCAAGGGTCAGGGGGAATAGTATGGTCGCTATAATCATGTTTTCCATTTTGCTGGCGTGCATCCTAATCGGGATGCCTATTGCCTTTGCTATTGGTGTGTCTTCATCAGCCATGATTCTGATGTTTGGAACCACGAGCGAAATGTTTCAGCCTCGCTCGGTTGTCACCGCGATAAACTCCTACCCTATTCTGGCGATTCCCTTGTTTATTCTGGCAGGGGATTTGATGCTTACGGGCGGGTTGTCCAAGCGGCTTGTCGGTTTTGCGGAATCTCTTGTGGGTTCGTTCCGGGCCAACCTCGCCTATGTAACGGTTATGGCATCGACCTTTTTCGCGGCCATTTCCGGTTCCGGTCCGGCAACGGTTGCGGCCATCGGCTCCAACGTTGTGCCGGAAATGGTCAAACGGAATTATCCCAAAGACTACTCCACCGCGCTTTCGGCCGTTTCCGGTATGATCGGGGTTATGATTCCTCCGAGCATTCCGTTTATCATGTACGGGATCGCGGCGGAACAATCCGTGAGCAAGCTGTTTATTGCGGGAGTTGGCCCCGGCCTTCTGTTTGCGGCAGGGTTTATGGTTACTGCGAGGATTATGTACAGTAGGCTGAACCTCAACTGTTCAACAACGCCATTCAGCTTCGAGTTCCTGAAAGTTTCCACCAAAAAAGCGTTTTTTGCCATTCTCGCGCCGGTCATCGTGCTGGGCGGGATTTACGGCGGCGTTTTTTCTCCCACGGAAGCTGCTGCAATTGCGGTGTTCTACGCGTTGGTCATTGGGTTGTTTGTCTATAGAGATTTGACCCTTGCGAACATTTGGGGCATTTTCGGTAGATCCACAATCACATCCTGCACGGTGTTGGTCATCATCGCCTTCGCGTCCACGTTCGGCAGAATTCTCACGTTGGAACGCGTGCCGAACGAGATCGCTATGGCTATGGCCTCCTTCAGTGACAGTCCGTTTGTATTGCTGCTTATCATCAACGTATTCCTGCTAGTTGTCGGGATGTTCATGGAAACCATCGCTTCCATCATCATCCTTACGCCCATTCTGCTGCCTGTGATCAAGAGCTTCGGCATAGATCCCATCCTTTTCGGGGTTATTATGGTGGTTAACCTGGCTGTCGGGTTCTGTACGCCTCCGCTTGGGGTCAATTTGTTCGTGGCAAGCGGGATAAGTAATATAAGTATTGAGCAGGTGGTCAAGGGCGTGTTGCCATACTTCTTTACTATGGCAGCTATGCTGCTGATGATCACCTATATCCCGGTGATTTCTTTGGGCTTGCCCAAACTGCTGTTTGGTATGTAATCTGTTTGATTCATGTTTGCTGATTTTCGCTAGAAGGATGTTTTAGGATGGCTTATAACACCAATGCCGTTGAAACGGTGTATGATTTCATTCTGGAAAAAATACAGTCCGGTGAATGGCAGGCTGGTGCGCGGATATTGCCTGAGCTCAAATTGGCGAAATCCTTGGGCGTCAGTCGCGTGGCAGTGCGTGACGCCATCCAGAAACTGGCCGGTATGGCTGTGCTCAGAAAACTGCAGGGTTCGGGAACCTATGTCGAGAAAGTTGATGTAGGTTCCCTCATAAACGCCCTCAGGCCCATTGTTGCCATTAGCGATACCGAGCTTCTGGAAATCATGGAGTTTAGGAGTTACTTCGAACCGGGTAATGTGCGGCAATTTCTTCGCAGTTGCTCGGACGAGAGTCTTGCTGCGCTTGAACGTAATTACGAAGATATGAAAGCGCACAGAGGCGACCCGGCGGCGTTTCACCAGATCGACTATGATTTTCACAACATGATCGCCAAAGGAACGCGAAACTCCTTTGTCAATCGGATCAGCGACTTCTATGTTGACATCATCAAGGCGCAACAGCGTCACATCAGTATGCGGCTGGGGCCGGACATTGCCCTTGAGGATCACTCTCTCATTATCAAGTACCTCAAGGAACGCCAAGAAGACCTGGCGGCGATGCATATGGAACGCCATGTAAAGCGGGCTATTGAGAGTATGCGGCTGTACCTGGCGAAAAGCAATCACAGCAAATAATTTGCAACAGCATCAGCTTGTATAGCAGCTGAAACATTTTTGGAGAGATTCATGAAAGCAATTACCGTCCACGCGGACGATTCTGTTGCTATTGCGCTCGAACCTTTGAAAAAAGGTGAAAGCGTTGCCGTAGCAGGCGTTACTGTTACCATTCAGGAAGATATCCCCTTTGGACACAAGTTTGCCCTGAAAGACACCGCCGAGGGCGGAACCTTTGTCAAATACGGCGAAATCATCGGTATGGCGAAGACCCCTGTCAAGATGGGCGGCTGGGTGCATGTGCACAACCTGAAAAACATTGAACTAGGTGCCAACGGTTACACCTACGAATTCAATGAAAAGAGTGTCCTCCCCGGCAAGTCCGACGTGACCTTCATGGGCTATGCGCGTAAAGACGGCAAAGCAGGTATCCGCAACTATATCGCCATCCTGCCCACGGTGTTCTGCGCCAATGGTCCTGTAGAAAAACTGGGTAAAATGCTTTCCCTCAAATATCCGGAAACGGACAACTTTGACGGGTTTCAGATTCTGTCCCACGGTTCCGGCTGTAGCCAGTCTGGTGACGACCTGAATATGACAAGCAAGGTTCTCGCCAACGTTGCCAAGAACGCGAATTTCGCTGGAGTGCTGTACGTTTCTCTTGGCTGTGAAGTGAACGACTTCAAGCAGATGAAGCCGTACATCGGCGAGTATGATCCGGAAAGAACCCGATTCATGACCCTGCAGGACGAAGACGATGAGTACGAAATCGGCATGAAGTTGGTGGATGAACTCTATGCCATCGCGTGCAAGGACCACAGAACTCCCTGTAATATAGACATGCTGACCATCGGATACAACTGTGGCGGTTCCGATAGCTTCTCCGGTATTACCGCCAACCGCCTCGTGGGTGACCTCACCGATAAGTTGACCAAGCTCGGTGCCACTACTAACCTGACTGAAGTTCCGGAAATGTTCGGCGCTGAACACATTCTCATGAACAGAGCCAAAGACAAATCTGTGTTCGGAAAAACCGTCACCATGATCCAGGACTTCAAGGCCTATTTTAGAAAATACGAACAGAACCCTGAAGACAATGCCACTCAGGGCAACGTGGAAGGCGGTATTTCCTCCCTGGCCGACAAGTCCCTCGGGTGCATCCAGAAAGGTGGTCGCAGTCTTGTGGTTGACATTGTGCCACACGGCGATCGTATTAAGGAAAAAGGCTTCAACATCGTTATCGGACCGGGTAACGACCTTGCCGGTATAACTGCGCAGGTGGCCGCCGGTTCTGTGCTCATCCTGTTCACCACCGGACGTGGCACGCCCGCTGGCTTTATCGGACCGACCTTCCGTCTTTCCACCAACAACGTGCTGTTCAAGAAAAAGCCGGGTTGGAACGACTTTAACGCGGGACGTATCCTGACAGGAGAAGCTCCCGAAGCCCTGACCGAAGAGCTGTACGAAATGGTTATGGCTACTTGCGAAGGCAAGTACCGCACCAAGAACGAAATCCACGGTTTCTATCAGATGGGTGTTTTCAAAGACGGCGTAACGGATTAATTCGCTCGGGGGAGGCTCTGCCTCCCCCGAAAAATCATCCCTTTCCAGATTTTTAGTGGGCCTTGTTCCAGTCCGGTCCCACGCCCCAGTCCACAGCCAAGGGGACAGCCAGGGCTTCGTTCGTAGGCGTAGCGGCGGCCATAAGCTCGGCTATACGGATCCCGGCTTGTTCAGCGTTTGCCTCGGGAACTTCCATCACCAGTTCGTCGTGGATTTGAAGGAGTAAACGGGCACCAAGGGAAGTCAGAACAGCGTCGTTGGCAACAGCGAGCATGGCGATCTTGATGATATCCGCCGCGCTGCCCTGAACCCGTGCATTAATGGCCTGGCGGCGAGCCTGGGATCGCAGTTGGTTGTTCTGGGACATGATATCCGGGATATATCGGCGGCGTCCGGCCATGGTTGTCACATACCCACGGGTGCGGGCGTCCTCTTCCACGGCATCGTAGAAAGCGCGGAGCGCGCCGAGCCGTTCAAAATACTTTTCAATGAAAGCCTTGGCTTCTTTGATGGAAATGCCAAGGTCCTGACCGAGCTTTTGCGGCCCCATACCATATACCAGACCGAAATTGATGGTTTTTGCGTGACGGCGTTGGTTCGGCGTAACGGATGCTGAATCGACGTCAAAGAGCAGGGAGGCGGTGCGGCTGTGGATGTCCAGGTTAGCTCGGAAGGCGTCGATCAGTATGGGGTCCTTGGCGAGATGAGCCAGAATGCGTAACTCCACTTGCGAGTAGTCGGCTGAAACGAGCATTTTCCCGGGAGATGCGACAAAGCAGGCGCGCATACGCGGCCCGAACTGGCCGCGAACCGGGATATTCTGCAAATTCGGATTACTGGACGATAAGCGCCCGGTAGCAGTAGCTAACAGATTGAAGGTGGTGTGGATGCGGTCATTCTTGTCCGCCAGGTTGGGCAACGGCTCCAGGTAGGTTGACCGCAACTTTTCCAGAACTCGGTACTCCAGGATGGCATCGATAATCGGGTGCTTACCGGTAAGCTTCTCAAGTGATTCTTGGGATGTTGAGGCGGAGCCGCCCTTGGTTTTTCCGGATTTTGGCAACTCTAGCCGGGAGAAAAGCACCTCCCCGAGTTGCTGGGAAGACCGGACATTAAAGGGAGTGCCCGCCAGTTCGTGAATGCGTTTTTCTAGTCGGCCGCACTCTGTCCGCACCTGACCGTGGAACTCGGCAAACGCTGCGCGATCAATGCGCACCCCGGCTTCCTCCATGCATTTGAGTACCGGGATAAGGGGCATTTCAAGATCCCGCATGAGGGAATCCTGTTCTGCGGCTGAGAGGCGCGCGGCCAGAATCTCGTGAAGCTTCAGGGCAAACCGTCCGGGATCGGCGGATGGGGCCATGGCGTCCACCACTTGTTCGCTCCATCGGCGCACGAGATGGAGGAAGGAATAGTCCCGGTCTTCCGGGTTTAACAGATAGGCGGCCAGGGAAAGATCAAAACAGCGGTCCACAGGAAAATCTTTCCAGGCAGGTTCGTCCGTATACAGGGCCTTGAGATCCGGCGTGACAAGACGTTCGGGCGGGGAGGCAAGAAGGTGCCGGACAAGGGTTTGCCTGTCTCCCGTAAAAAGGACGGAGCTTCCGGCAACAGACAGGACAAGCTCTTTCCCGTCCTTGCCGCAGGGGACAACGGCGGTGATGTCTCCCGCTGTGCGTGGAATATCCGCGACAGTGGAAGCCGTGGGCAGTGAGAGGGATACTTGGGGTTCTGCAACATCGAATAGGGTTCCCTGCCCCATAACATGGTGCGCGGACACTGCGGGTTCACTGCGGGGGGTATCCTGTTTCGCGTTCCGGTCTGTGGACGGGGGCGCATCGCTGGTTTTTTGCATGGGCGCGAATGACGACTTCGGCGGCGAGAGAGTTCCGTCCGAACGGAGAAATCCCGCGCGTTCCATGGAGGCCAGTTCTTTGGCAAGGGATCGCAGTTCGTATGCCTCAATGCATTGCATGGCGGCGCTCATGTTAATGGGCCGGACGGTGAGGTCTTGGTCGGTCAGGTCGGAGTAAAGGTCTGTACGTAGGGTTGTGAGCTGGCGATAGAGGAACGCGTCATCCAACTTGCCTTCAAGTTTTTTGGCTATTTTGGGCGGCACGGCGGTGAACCGGTCCCGAATTTCCTCAAGAGAGGAGAACTGGGAGAAAAGCTCTGTGGCTGTTTTGGGACCAATACCGGGAATGCCGGGAATATTGTCGCTGGAATCCCCGATGATAGCCTGGTAATCAGGCCAGGAAGAGGGTTCCACAACGGAATCTCTGCGAAAGGATTGCAGGGTGGTGATTTTTTCCTCTTTGGAACCCGGGTCCCACAGGGTGACGTTTTCCCCGAGGCATTGTTTGAGATCCTTGTCCGCTCCAAGGATGACCACGGGCCGCTCTTTCCGGAATCGGGCGGTCAGGGACGCGATGCAGTCATCCGCCTCGCAGCCGCTGGAAACAAGCACGGGCAGCCCCAGCGTTTCCAGCAGTTCGCGTACCGGGCCAAGCTGGGCTATCAGGCCTTCCGGCGTGGGGCCGCGCTGGGCCTTGTAGGCCGGGAATAGCTCATGCCGGAAATTCGGGCCTTTGCCGTCCATGATAAAGAGGAATCGGGAGGGTTTTTCTTCCCGCAACAGCTTCAACACAATGCGCGCGGTGATGAACAGCGCGTTGGTCGGCATTCCGTCGGAGCGGGCCATGTTCTGATATGCGTAAAATCCCCGGAAAATGAAGGCCGTGCCGTCCATCAGGAACAGCGGGGCATCGGAAAAATCAACTTTGCTGCGTAAGGTCATGGCGTCCTCTCATCAACAGACTGCTCAGTAAAGGAGCAGAAGAAGGCGGAGTCAGTTTTTCGCGGATGCCGCGCGTAAGGCGTCTTGCGAGAAGAGCTACGCAGGCCCCGGCCAGCCACCCGGCAAACACGTCGCTGGGATAATGTTTGCCGAGGTAGATGCGGGAATAACCGACCACAAGCGGCATAACATAGATGACTGGGCTGAGAGGAGGGCAAAGGGTGGCGGCGGTTACGGCAATGGTCATACTGTGGGCGGCATGGCCGGAAAAGAAAGAATCCGACCATTTTTTTGTGGGTTTGTGATCGGCGGCATTCTGGAGCCAGCCGGAGGGACTGCTTTTCTTTTGCGAGTACGCGTGGGGTAGGCTTTGTGAGGGACGGAGCCTGCCAACGGAATCCTTGGTGGCGACAGTGACAAGATCTGTCACGCCAGCAGTGGCAAGGGTCAAAAAGACGCCGAACAGCACGGGTTTGAGATGCGTCCATTTGTCTTTGTACCGCAAGGCGATAGCGCCCCACAGTGTGAAGGCGGCCACCGCCATCGCCCAGAGTAGCCATGTGTAGGAACAAACAGGCATAACCACATTGAAAAATTCGTTGCGGAACCCGTTGATGGTGTAGAAAAGTTGTCTGTCCCATTCAGGGATGGTCTGGATCATGCAGGAAAATGCTCCCTCAAAAAAAAGGGGTTGCGGTCAGCTTGCCATGATACGGCAGCAGGCTCGATTTTTTACCTTGGTTGAGTGCTAGCGGAGCACTCCTGCGGCAAAAAATTTGCCTTCCTTGCCTGACGGCAAACTAGTCCAACCCCCTGTACTGAAACAATCATCTTCCCAAAAGAACATTTTCGGGAGAGCGTTAGTTCAGGATATAGCGCATGGGGTTGACGGGAACGTCGCCCACGCGGACTTCATAGTGTAGGTGTGGGCCGGTGGAGCGCCCGGTATTGCCGATGGTTCCGATAACCTCGCCCCGGTTAACTTCCTGGCCCTCTTTAACCACAAATTTTTCCATATGCGCATAACGGGTGGTGATGGAATTGCCGTGATTGATAACTACGCAGTTGCCGTATGCGTTTTGCCACCCGGCGGAGACAACTGTACCCCTTGCCGGGGCCACAATGGGCGTGCCTATACGGTTAGCAATATCCAGACCAGCGTGCAGAACGGCCTTACCCGTGAACGGATTGAGCCTGTTGCCGAACCCTGATGTAAGGTGGCCTTCGGCGGGCCAGATGGACGGGGTCATGACCATGAAGTCACGGTTTTCGCGGAGCGCCAGAATCAACTCCTGCTGGCGAACTTCTTCCAGGCTGACATCCTCGGCTATTTTGTCGGCCAGTGAATGCATGCGTTTTGCCAGCAAATCCTGGCGGTACAGGGGAACATAGCCATGGGTGGCAGGTTCCTGCCTGTCGGTCTGCGCGGAGGTTTCCGGCGGGTCGCGGTCAACGTTCATCATGACCCGGAGTTTTGCGTCAAACTGCTGCACGCGGCGGATATCTTCCTCCAGCGATTGCAATTTGCTGGACATGGCCACAATCTGCGCATTTTGAGTCTGGATGGTTTTTTCAGATTCGCGCAGATGATACGCGGAGGAGAGGGATTTGGGATAGAACGACCAGAGATAGATCACCGCGCCTGTCAGACCAAGGATCAGCAGCACAAGGAGGAAAATCAGCCAACCTGAAATGCGCATGTGTCCGCAGGAGCCAACGCGATCTTTGAAGACAACTATCTGGTAATTCTTGAAAAGCATTCTGCCTCGGATTTCGGGGTCAATTCAGTTTAGCGGCTTTTAGCATGTTTCGCCCAGGATGGCGAGTGGCAAAATCGTTTCAATGCCAGTGTTCAAAAAGGCTCATTGTCGTTGTTTCGACCATCCGGGGTCGGCATGATATTTTCCATCGTCGTCTTCCACTGCCAGCGGCAAAGAGCTGCCCGTATTTTTGTCTGCATTCCCTTGTGGGGTGCTGTCATGCGGCCGACATCATCCATGATGCTGGAGCGTAGTGTCTTGCCCGCGCTGGGGCAGGGATTTGACCAGAGAGGAAGCTCCCAGTCCCTGGCGGCTTTGGCGATAACTTTTTTTTCCACCAGCATGAGTGGTCGGATAACCATAAGCGCGCCCTGGAAAAACGGTTCGCGCATACGCATGCCTTCCACTCTTCCATTCTGGCAGAGGTTCATGAAAAAGGTGGAGACAAGATCATCAGCTGTATGCCCAAAGGCGAGGTGGGTCAGGCCATACTCGCGGCACAGTTCGAAAAGGCGTTTGCGGCGCAACATAGCGCAGAAAAAACAAGGGGAACCCTTGCGGTTTTCCGAGGAATGGGCGCGCAGGCCGTGGTCTGTGGTTTCAAGATGGCCCGCAACCCCTTTTCCCCTCAACCACTCGGCTAGGGGTGCGTGACTGGCCGGGTCAAAACCAGGGTTGATGTGCAAGGCCATGATGCTGCAATCAAAAGGAACAATTCCTTGGCGGATACGCATGGTTTCGAGCAGGACAAAGCTGTCCATGCCACCGGAGACCGCAATGCCCACGCGCGCGTTGGGGTGGAGCATTTCTGTTGTCTGGGAAAGCTTTCCGGCTGACCGGATACATTGTTGCTGGGCAAAGGTATATTTTTGTCGCGGCATATGTTATGAACACCTGTCAGCTTTTTAGATGGCTGTTTTTACGGATGTTGGAGTTCGATAATAAAACGCATTTTTCGCGCCCTTGACGCGTGCGCTCATTTCACATAGGCATAGCGGACGCGTCAATAGTTGTTTTTAGCGGCCTTTGGGCTGCAATTTTATGTGATGGAGCACGAGACTTTGAGCCCTTCAGAAAAAGATCCGCAGAGCGTGGCCCGGGAAAAGGCCCGTAAACAAATCAAACTGCCCACCAAGTCCGAACACGCCGTCTGCTTTATGCCGATGCTTGAAAGTTTCGCCATGCGCGATGAACTGAACGAGGTGGTCAAAAATAAAATCGCTAAATCCTGCGAGCTGAAAGAACTGGGTGTTTCCCTTCACGCCAATGGGTTTGTCCGAGAACACCGCGCGGCGGAAGTAGCGGAAGCCTATGGCGATCATAATGCCGAAGCTCTGGAGGCTCTGAATGGCGAATGCTCTCTGGCCGGACGCATTATGTCCCACCGTTCCTTCGGCAAAGTGGCGTTCTTCCATATAATGGATATGACCGGGCGTATCCAGTGTTATGCCGCCCGTGAACATATGGATGAAGAATCCTTTGCCGTGTTCCGCAAGCTGGATATCGGCGATATCGTAGGTGTGTGCGGTTCCCTCTTCCGGACCAAAACCGGGGAACTGACCGTGAACTGCCGGAAGATCAAGCTGCTTACCCGCTCTTTCCGCACCCTACCGGAAAAATATCACGGCCTGAAAGACGTGGAAACGCGCTACCGTCAACGGTATTTGGATCTCATCGTCACACCGCGTGCGCGTGAAATTGCATTTAAGCGCATCAAAATTGTGAGCGAATTCCGTCGGTTTATGGAAAATCAAGGGTTTCTGGAAGTGGAAACCCCCATGCTTCAGCCCATTCCCGGTGGCGCGACGGCAAAACCCTTTATTACCCACCACAACGCGCTGGACATGCAGCTTTACATGCGCATCGCTCCGGAACTGTACCTCAAACGTCTGCTGGTTGGCGGGTTTGAGAAAGTTTTTGAACTGAACCGCAACTTCCGCAACGAAGGCATTTCCGTACGGCACAACCCGGAATTCACCATGTGCGAATTCTACTGGGCTTATGCCACTTTTGAAGATTTGATGGATCTTACGGAACGCCTGTTCGCACATCTGGCACAAACGGTTTGCGGGGCGACGAAAATCACCTACCAGGGTGATGAAATCGACCTCACCCCGGGCAAATGGACACGTCTTTCCTTCCATGACTCGCTGGAGCAGATCGGCGGACATTCCCCGGTTTTTTACACCGATTACGCGGCTATGACGGAATATATCAAGAGTCGCGGGGAAAAAGCTGTTGACGGCGAAAAACTTGGCAAACTCCAAGCTAAATTGTTTGATCTGGATGTGGAGCCCAAGCTGATTCAGCCGCATTTTATTTATCACTATCCCACGGACATTTCGCCCTTGTCGCGCCGAAACGAGGACAACCCAGAAATCACGGACCGTTTTGAATTGTTCATCACGGGCCGGGAAATGGGAAACGCCTTTTCCGAGCTGAACGATCCCATGGATCAACGGGCGCGGTTCGAGGAACAGGTGGCGGAAAAAGAAGCTGGCGACGACGAAGCCCACTGTATGGACGAGGATTACCTGCGGGCTCTGGAATTCGGCATGCCCCCGGCGGCGGGCCAGGGAATTGGCATTGACCGCTTGGTCATGTTGCTTACGGATTCGGCCTCTATCCGCGAAGTCATTCTGTTCCCGCAGTTGAAGCAGGAGACGTCGGGCTGACAGCATAACCGGCCTTTGGCGGGGAAAGCGCGCCAGAGGCCTTTTACCGTAATAGGATGGGGCAGTGCGTTTCGAATTTTTTGTCGCGCTTCGATATCTCCTGGGTTGCCGCACACAGGCCTTTATTTCCGTTATCTCGCTTATCTCTACAACGGGCGTGGCCATTGGCGTGGCCGCGCTCATTATCGTGACAGGTATCATCAACGGATTTACCACGGATTTACGCGACAAGATCGTGGGGGTAAACGCCCACGCAATGGTGCTTTCTGGGGAAGGTACCATGCCGCAAACCCAGCTTGACCTGGACGGCAACATCACCAGCGTGGAAACCCTGGACAGTCTGCTGAACAGAGTGCGCGACGTGCCGAATGTGACCGGCGTCATGCCGTTCATCTACTCGGAACTGATGATTTCCGGCCCCAGAGGCATCAAGGGACTTATCCTGCGTGGAGTTGACCCGAAAACTGCGCCGGATGTTCTGCACGGGATTGTGACCCGCGTCAGCAGCGGCAATTTTTCGGATATCTCCAAAGAAGACGGCCCGCCGGGTATTGTTATTGGGCGGGAACTGGCGTCGCGCATCGGCGCGACCATTGGTTCCCGTGTCAACCTGCTCGCGCCGACCGGGCAGCAGGGAACAGCTGGGTTTACCCCGAAAGTAAAAAGTGTTAGGGTCGCAGCGGTTTTTTCCACCGGCATGTACGAATATGATTCGTCCTTGGGTATTGTTTCCCTTGAACTGGCCCGCGATCTGCTGGGGCGGCCTGACGGCGATTGGGTGACCGGCCTGGAAGTTACCGTCAAGGATGTATATAAGGCCGACGAGGTCGGGACTAACCTCAGTTGGGCACTCGGCCCTCCGTATTACGCGCGCAACTGGATGGAAATGAACGCAAGTCTGTTTGCCGCACTGAAATTGGAAAAAATAGGCATGGCCATCATGGTGACGTTGATCATTCTAGTTGCGTCCTTTTCCATTGTCACGGCTCTGGTGATGCTAGTCATGGAAAAAACCAGGGATATCGCTATTCTCATGTCCATGGGCGCAACGCGCCGGGTTGTACGCCGCATTTTCATGCTTCAGGGGCTTGTCATCGGCGTGGTGGGCACGGCGGCGGGGTTTGCCCTGGGCCTGGGCATCTGCTGGCTGCTCAAAAAGTATCAGTTCATCAAGCTGCCGCCGGGGGTCTATTCTTTGGACTATCTGCCCATTCTCCTGCAATGGGGCGACCTGACCCTGATCGCAGCCGGTTCCGTACTGATGTGCTATCTGGCAACCTTGTACCCTTCCAGTAGAGCGGCTTCGCTTGAGCCTGTCGAAGCGCTGAGGTATGAATGATGCACGAGCCGCTGTACCGTTTTGAGTCCGTGTATAAGGAGTACCAGGGACCGGGAGAAATCCTGACTG
>JGI994J12354_10002476_pt1 | contig 17953 bp, 18 predicted proteins | sample IntmicLarv3ML3BL_FD_12354 | JGI IMG/M metagenome (IMG submission 12354) | reverse complement strand
AGTGTTGGGACCGTTGTCCCAATACTATGAAACTTTCATCCTAATACAATGGGACGGTTGTCCCAACACTATGGGACAAACACTATCACTATTTCAAAATAGTGAGCCTAAACGCCCCTATCTTTACAGCTGTTGTTTTAAACAAAAGATAATTATGGGACAGCCTTTTTTGTATATATTTGCAGCATTTTATTTATGCCTTATATATACAACATAAATGACAAAGGATTCAAATCTAACGGTCAACCTCAGAAGAAACACAACAGATTATGCACTCATAGTGGTTGGCGCACTCTTACAAGCAATAAGCTATGTTCTTTTTCTCGCTCCATATAAAATTGTACCCGGAGGGGTATATGGTATATCAATTGTAATTCACCATGTTACTCAGGATCTATTCCCATTCTTTCCGGATGGACTTCCTATGGGAGCAACTGCTCTTTGCTTTAATATACCATTGTTGATTCTAGCAATCAAAAAGATTGGAATCTCCTCTGGTCCTAAAACCATTGTTACCTTCCTGCTGATTTCTATATTTACCGATGCTCTCTCATACATTACAGGTAGTACTCCACTAGTAAAAGACGACAGTTTCATTGCTTGTTTTTACGGAGGTGCAATTCTTGGTATAGGAGTAACATGTATATTCAAGGCACAAAGTACAAGTGCCGGTTCTGATGTGCTAGCACGTGTGATCGCTAATAGCACTAATATAAAAGTGAGTAATACAATCATTATCCTTGATTCGGCTATCGTATTGCTCGGCTTACTTGTGTTTCAGGATTGGCTAGTGCCTTTATATTCATGGTTCACTATTTTTGTTTATGGAAAGATTGTGGAGATGTTCCAATCGGAAAATCCAAACAGGGCAGTCTTCATTGTTTCGACCAAAACACAAGAAATAAGAAATCTTATTATAAACAAAATGGGTATGCAGGGGACATTCCTGCATGGACGGGGAATGTACGAAGGCAAGGAAAAGGACATTATCTTCACTATTGCCGAGCGTAAAGACTTACCTAAACTAAAAGCAGACGTAAAAGAAATAGACTCTGATGCCTTTGTTTCATCAATGCATGCAACGAAGGATTCACAGATAAGAGGTATATAACAGTCCTATTATTTGTATTCTAAAGCTACATAGCTTACTTTTGCAACTGTTTTAAGGATTTCAGACTACTCATTTTATCTACAATATATGCCTAAGATATCATCGCGAGGAATTAGCATGCCCGCTTCACCTATACGCAAATTAGTTCCGCTATCAGATTCGGCAAAGGCTCGCGGCTTGAAGGTCTATCACCTCAACATTGGTCAACCTGATTTGCCAACTCCCGAAATAGCCCTAGATGCAATTCGATCTATCGACCGTAAAATTCTGGAATATAGTCCAAGCCATGGTAATAGAAGCTATAGAGAAAAATTGGTGCATTACTACGCGAAATATAATATAAACGTAGGTGCAGACGATATCATAATTACTACAGGAGGCTCAGAAGCTGTATTATTCGCATTCCTTGCATGTCTTAATCCCGGTGATGAGATAATCATTCCCGAACCTGCTTATGCAAACTATATATCTTTTGCAATATCAGCAGGAGCAATTATCCGTTCAGTAACATCTACAATAGAAGAAGGCTTTGCCCTCCCTCCTATTGAAAAGCTGGAAGAGCTGATCAATGAGCGTACAAAGGGGATTATGATTTGTAACCCTAACAATCCGACAGGATATCTTTACACTCGGGCGGAAATGAATAAAATCAGGGATTTAGTAAAGAAACATGACCTTTATCTATTCTCCGATGAAGTTTATCGTGAATTTATTTACACTGGTTCCTCGTATATCTCCGCCTGTCACCTTGTAGGCATAGAAGAAAATGTCGTGTTGATAGACTCTGTTTCAAAGCGCTACAGCGAGTGTGGTCTTCGTATCGGAGCACTAATAACAAAGAATAAAGAGTTAAGAGATACTGTAACAAAGTTGTGTCAGGCACGTTTAAGTCCGCCACTCATAGGACAAATTGCTGCTGAGGCATCTTTGGACGCAAGCTTGGAGTATCAGCAGGATGTTTATGAAGAATATGTAGAAAGACGTAAGTTTCTCGTAGATACGCTCAATCGCATACCTGGTGTTTATTCGCCCATCCCTATGGGAGCATTTTACACAGTTGCTCGCCTACCAGTAGACGATGCAGACAAATTCTGCGCATGGTGTCTTTCTGATTTCGAATATGAAGGACAAACATTATTCATGGCTCCTGCCTCAGGATTCTATATCACTCCAGGATTAGGTAAGAATGAAGTGCGCTTAGCGTATGTCTTGAAGAAAGAAGAATTGAGTAAGGCTATGACTGTATTAGAAAAAGCACTAGAAGCATATCCCGGACGAACAATCTAATATGAATCTGGAATTATTCATAGCGAAGAAGATACACTTTAGCAAAGAGGCTGGAAAACAAGTCACTCCTCCTGCTGTGCGCATTGCAATGATTGGCATTGCATTAGGCTTGGCTATTATGATGCTTTCTATAGCGATCATCGTAGGCTTCAAAAAAGAAGTGCGCAATAAAGTTATTGGATTTGGTTCACACATACAGATTACTAACTTCGACAACAATTCATCATACGAGACCATTCCCATTGCCGTTAGTGACAGTCTGTTCAACTGGATTAACTCCTATGATGGCGTCAAACACGCCGAGAAGTTTGCAACAAAACAAGGAATACTCAAAACAGACACAGACTTTCAAGGAATCGTACTAAAAGGCGTTGATGAGAACTACGATTGGACATTCTTCCAAAAGAATTTAAAAGAGGGTGTCATTCCGACAATCAGCCCAGACAAAAGCACTACTGATATTATAATCTCGGCATACCTATGCAATCGACTCAATCTAAAGCTTGGAGACTCTTTCCTCTCTTATTTCATACAAGAAAATGTTAGGGCGCGTCGTCTTAATATTGTCGGAATATACGATACTGGTTTCGTTGATTATGACAAGCTATTTATCATCGCAGATATTAAACAAGTTCAGCGACTGAATGAATGGGATGCCGATCAGGTAAGTGGGATAGAGATAATTGTGGACAATTACAACCGACTCGACCAAATAGCAGAGGATATATACTTTGACATGGCTCAATTGCAGGACAGGAACGGCAATACATTCTACACCCGCTCAATAAAGGAATTAAACCCTATGATATTTAATTGGCTGGAGATATTAGACCTAAACGTAATAGTAATACTAATATTGATGATGGCTGTCGCAGGTTTCACAATGATTTCCGGACTTATCATTATCATATTGGAAAGAACCAATATGATTGGTATACTCAAAGCATTAGGGCAGAATAATACTAGTATTCGTAAGATATTCCTTTACATTTCATTCTTCCTTATTGGTAAAGGTATGATTTGGGGCAATATCATTGGATTGACAATATGCCTTATTCAGTCACAGTTTCACGTCATGAAATTAGACCCTTCTGTTTATTACGTTGAGGCTGTACCTATTGATTTAGGCCTTTCTTCTTTTATTCTTCTTAATATAGGGACTTTAGCAGCAGCAATGCTTATGATGTTAGGACCGTCATACGTGATTACAAAGATAGAACCGGCTCGCAGTATACGCTTCGAGTAATCACCGTTTAAGATGAGTCATTGTAAATGTATAGTCGCTTTTCCCTCTGAATAAGCGATAGATGCTTACATACATATTATATATAGGCATTATTATCTCCATCAGTGGCAACCATATCGTTAGTGGTTTTTGATTCAACATCTTTGCAGATTTATTGAAGATAATTGCCTTAGTCATAAAGTGTAACAGATACAACAGAACAGCTATGCCAATCAGAATAACATTTCCGATAGCTCCAAGGTAAGCAACCCCTGCTCCTGAAATCAGAAACAAAAAGAATATAGCAGACGCAAAACGATAACGGAACAGAGCGTTACCCTTATAAAAGCGACGAGTCCCTGCACGAGACACCTTCATTTCTTTCCATATTGAATAGGATTCTACCCTCGCTCTCTCCATTATACTGCCTAAAGAATATTCTACACGGGTATTCTTGCTATTCGCTATTTCGTTAATAAATAAATCATCATCGCCTGCATGGATATTCAACGAACGACTATAACCCTTGTGCTTGAAAAATTGTTCTTTACGATATGACAGATTACGACCATTTCCTGTATAAGGTGAATGAGCGAGAGCCAAAGAAAGGCTTTGAAGTCCGCAGACAAGATTATCGTATGCAACCAATTTATGAAAGAATCCCTTGTGCGAGCCATAGGAGCAAAAGCCGAGGACAACCTCTGTCTGCTCATCATAATTAGACATCATAGACGCAATCCATTCGGAAGAGATGGGCTTACAATCTGCCTCAGTAAACAACAACACATCATGCTTTGCAGCCTTTATTCCAACTGTAAGAGCCAACTTTTTGCGACTAAGATATTTTGCCCCATCAGGAATATAGGTATGGTATAAATTCTCATGCTCCGCTTTTAATAGCGTAATGACATCCTCAATTTCACTTACTAAGCCATCATTCACAACTATCACTTCATACTGAGGATAATCCTGCGAAAGGATAAAGGGAAGATACAAAGAAAGGTTTTCCGAATCATTGTTGGCATAGACAATAACGGAAACAGGGGGATTTGTAGATGATACCTCTTTCTTCTTTTTCAGATTTCTGTAAGGTCGCATATAAACAACCAAAAGAAACAAAAAATGAATAAAGAAAAATCCGACAAATCCCCCTGCTATTGCAAGTTCTATATCAGTAAAATCCAGTAAATTGTACATCTGCTATATTATATTGTGCAGGTAAATTTACAAAAAGATTTACAGATTATCAGAAAAATATGCTTTAGGTAATACGCGACAATTATATTGTGATGCCATAACCTCTCCATAAGCTCCGGCAGAGCGAAAAGCAAACAAATCGCCTCTGTGCGCTTTGTTCAACTCAAGGTCTTTACTAAAGACATCAGACGATTCGCAAATAGGACCTACAACATCATAAGTCTCTAATTCCTCATCGCTTGTTATATTTTCAATGCGGTGATAAGAGTCATACATCGCCGGGCGAATCAATTCTGTAAAGCCGGCATCCATAACAGCAAACTTCTTCACTTCGCCTTCCTTTACATAAAGAACTTTCGAAATCATCGAGCCACACTGACCAACAATAGAACGCCCTGGTTCAAAATGCACCTCTTGTCCTGGACGAAGAGTTAACAGATTGTTAAACACAGCGAAGTAGTTATCAAACGCAGGAATAGACAAGTGGTTTGGATGATAATAATCAATACCTAAGCCTCCTCCAAAGTTTAGATTTTCTACAGTCAATCCTCGTTTATCAAGTTCAAGTTGCAATTCATTAAGACGGATTGCCAATGCTTGAAATGCAGACAAATCAGTAATCTGAGAACCGATATGGAAATGCAAGCCAATTAGCTTTACATTCTTTAGTACGGCAAATTTATCAAGTACGCCATTCAATAAGCCCAGATTTATACCGAACTTATTCTCTTTCATACCTGTCGTGATCTTAGCGTGAGTATGAGCATCTACTTCCGGATTAACACGCAAAGCCACCGAAGCGACCTTACCTTTAGCTTCTGCTAATTCATTGATGATGTCAAGTTCGACAGAAGATTCTACATTGAAGCAGAAGATGTCATTATCCAATCCTAAATTGATTTCCCAGTCTGCCTTACCAACTCCTGCAAAAACAATCTTATCTGCAGGAAAGCCTGCGTCAAGAGATGCTTGTACCTCTCCACCACTAACACAATCCGCACCAAAGCCATTTTGTGCAATGATAGATAGAATACGAGGGTTAGCATTAGCTTTTACTGCATAATGAATATGATAGCCATACTTTCCTGACTCAGCTTTTACTGTATCAAGTGTTTTCTGTAATAGTTCGACATCATAATAATAGAAAGGAGTTTGCAACTCCTTGAATTTTTCGACAGGAAAAGTACCTTTTAACATCGTGATATTATTTTACTAAAAAGACAGCCCTTTTACTAGGACTGTCTTTCTTATTTCATTTTCTATTAAAACAAATGACTGCTTAGTGCCTGCAATGCTTTCTTCTTATCCGAAGCTTTTACTAAGATAGAAACATTATAGTTACTACCTCCGTATGAAATCATTCGTACAGGAATATCTTGTAAGGCATTAACAATCTTAGCTTCGAAGCCAAGGTTAGTCCAATCCAAGTCTCCAACCACACAAACAATCACCATATCCTCGTCAACAGTAACAGTTCCATACTTCTTCAAATCATCAACGATTTCATCAAGTCGTTTACGATTATCAATCGTTACAGAAACACCTACTTCAGATGTAGTAACCATATCGATTGGAGTTTGGTGTGATTCAAAGATCTCAAACACCTTGCGCAAGAAACCTGTAGCCAACAACATTCTGCCGCTCTTTATCTTGATAGAGGTAATGCTATCCTTTGCAGCGACAGCCTTAATCTTGCCTGTCTCTATTGCATTAGAGATTTTGTTCCGGGAGCATCAGGCTGCAGCGTGTTCAACAAACGCACGGGTATGTTATTTATCTTAGCCGGGAGAATACAAGTTGGGTGGAGAATCTTAGCACCAAAGTATGCAAGCTCAGCAGCTTCTTCGAAGTGAAGATTACGAACAGGCGATGTACCGTCTACGATACGAGGATCATTATTGTGCATTCCATCAATATCCGTCCATATCTGAATCTCAGCAGCCTTAATCGCTGCGCCTATAAGTGACGCTGAATAGTCGCTACCACCACGTTGAAGGTTATCTATCTCCCCATAAGCGTTACGACATATATATCCTTGAGTAATAAAAATATCTGCGCCCTTATGCTCGCCTAATATAACATTCAGCTTTTCCTTGATATAAGCAGTGTCAGGTTCTGCATTTTTATCCGTGCGCATATATTCCAATGCCGGTAGTAATACAGACTTAACGCCTTGCTCCTGCAAGTAAAGGTTAAACATGCCTGTGGAGATAAGTTCACCTTGTGCGAGCACTACCTTTTCTTCGAAAAGAGTAAACAAATCCTTTGTGAAACTACGTATGTAATCAAAAATAGAAGTAACCAGCTCTGTGGCTTTCTGTTTATATTCGGCTGAGTCATAAAACTCCTCAATATGCTCTGCATACTTATGAGCAAGCTTGTTTATAACTTCATTAGCTCCGTCAGGATTCTTTTTATAAAGATAATCGGAGATTTCTACCAACGAATTGGTGGTTCCAGACATGGCAGAGAGAACAACGATATTGCGTTCCGCCATAATTAGTTTTGCAACATCTTTCATTCTTTGAGCCGAGCCCACAGAAGTACCGCCAAACTTTAAAACTTTCATTTTTTACACCTAATTTAATTTGTTTCTTTTCAAAAAATACATCGCAAAGTTACACATAAAATGTCATTCTGCCACATCAGTTAAACAACCATTCTCACATTTAACGACGCGGGCGTGGTAATTATTAACCAGCGTATAATTGTGTGTCGTCATGACGACGGCTGTTCCCTCTTTCTTACTGATGTCATGCAATAATTGTACGATCTGTCCACTTGTCTCCGGATCTAGGTTGCCGGTGGGTTCGTCGGCAAGGATTAGCGGAGGATTATTCAGCAGGGCGCGTGCGATAACTATACGCTGTTGCTCGCCTCCTGATAATTCATGAGGATACTTATATCCTTTCGTATGCATACCTACCAAAGTGAGGACGCTATCTATGCGTTCCTTTATATCGTTCTTATTTTTCCAGCCGGTAGCTTTGAGTACGAACTCGAGGTTCTTGACTACCGTGCGATCTGTCAGCAATTGGAAATCCTGAAAGATAATCCCTAGTCGTCTGCGTAGATATGGGATATCCTTTCTCTTCATTTTGCAGAGATTATACTCCATCAGGAATGCATCACCGCTCGCGATGGGTATTTCACAGTATAATGACTTCAGCAAGCTACTCTTTCCCGAGCCGACCTTACCAATTATATAAACAAACTCTCCGTTGTTCAAGCTAAAAGAAGCATCTTGCAGGATTACATTCTCCTCGCGGCAGATTTTTACATTACGTAAATCAAGTAGAACAGTATCTTCCATATTTCTATAATTATCCTTTATGTCTTTTTTTTAATTCGCGTGCCAGATCATCTAAGCGGTATCCTTTGCTTGTCAATAATACTATAAGATGATATACTAAGTCGGACGCTTCATAGAGGAAGCCGTCTTCGGTGCCATTAGTTGCTTCGATGACTGTCTCGACGGCTTCTTCGCCGACCTTTTGTGCCATGCGGTTGATTCCTTTGTTGAATAATGAGGTAGTATATGAGCCTTCGGGCATTTCGGCGTAGCGTTTGTCGATAAAGTCCTGAAGGAATCTCAGGAACATGAAGTCGTCTTCATTCTTCTCGCCGAAGCAAGTATCCTCGCCGGTATGGCAGACGGGTCCTACCGGATTAGCTTTTATGAGCAATGTGTCGTTGTCGCAATCTACTAATATATCGGCTACCTTCAAAACGTTGCCGCTTGTCTCGCCCTTCATCCAGATACGCTGTTTGGTTCTGCTGAAGAAGGTAACATTGCCTGTATCCTTAGTCTTCGCTAAGGATTCTTCATTCATGTAGCCTAGCATTAGCACCTTGCCGGTGGTTTCGTCTTGTATTATGGCGGGGATTAAGCCTCCTGTCTTGTTGTAATCCAAATTCATATTTATCCTTTGTTTGTTTTATAATCTTACGCTTATGCTTTCTTTTGCCAGATAGGCTTTGAGGTCTGCGATACCTATTTCGCCGAAGTGGAATACGCTGGCGGCTAATGCGGCGTCTGCTTTTCCTTTGGCGAATACGTCGCGGAAGTGGCTTTTATCTCCGGCTCCGCCTGAGGCTATCACGGGAATGTGTAATGCGTCAGCAAGTGAGGCCAGGGCATCGTTGGCATAGCCGGTTTTTACTCCGTCGTGAGACATGCTTGTGAACAAAATCTCGCCGGCACCTCTTCCTTCTACCTCGCTTGCCCAATCGTAGAGGTTTCGGTCAGTAGGTATTCGCCCGCCGTTCATGTAGCATAGCCATTTATCATTATTTTCTTTTGCGTCTATGGCTACTACGCATACTTGGCTTCCGAAATTGTTTGCAATCTCGTCAATTAAGGCGGGGTTACGTAGGGCTGCGGAGTTTATAGACACTTTGTCGGCGCCGGCGGAGAGAAGTCGGTCGACATCCTCCAAGGCATTGATGCCTCCGCCTACGGTGAAGGGTATATTGATATTCGCTGCGACGTTTTTCACTATATCTGTGAATGTTTTCCTGCCTTCGTGCGATGCAGTGATATCCAGGTAGACTAATTCGTCGGCGCCGGCACGGCTGTAGGCAGCACCTAGTTCGACAGGATCGCCGGCGTCGACGAAGTTAACGAAGTTTATACCCTTAACTGTCTTTCCATCCTTCACATCCAGGCAGGGTATTATTCTCTTTGCAAGCATTGTCGTCTATTTTTTAATTAGTGAAACGAAGTAAGTCCTTCAACGCGATGCGTCCTTCATAGATTGCTTTTCCGAATATCACGGATGGGACGCCGGCATCAGCGAGCGATTCTATGTCGTCGATAGAGGAGACTCCCCCACTTGCAATCAAGTATATATCATCCACAGCGGCGATGATTTCTTTATACAATTCAACTGCGGCACCCTCAAGCATGCCGTCGCGACTTATATCTGTACAGATAACCTTCGTGATTCCTTTGTTTTTATATGAATTTATGAATGGGATTAGTTCCTCGTCGGTTTTTTCTTCCCAGCCGCTGATTGCTATCTTGCCGTCTTTGGCGTCGGCGCCAAGGATTATTTTCTCGCTGCCGTACTTTGCGATCCATCCTTCGAAGGTTTCGGGCGATTTTATGGCGATGCTGCCTCCTGTGACCATACTTGCTCCGCATTCGAAGGCAATATCGAGGTCTTTGCTTTGCTTCAAGCCTCCGCCGAAGTCGACTACCAGGTTTGTACGCGTAGCTATGCGTTCGAGTATGTTATAGTTGATGATTCTGCCTTGTCTCGCTCCGTCGAGGTCGACAACGTGGAGTCTTTTTATCCCATAATCTTCAAAACTCTTCGCAACTTCGAGTGGGTCTTCGTTATATATTTTCTTAGTGTTGTAATCGCCTTGTGATAGGCGTACACATTTTCCTTCGATTATATCAACTGCGGGGATTATTTCTATCATAATTCTATAAAGCTTCTTAAAATACGCTCACCTACCGTGCCACTCTTTTCAGGGTGAAACTGCGTAGCATAAAAGTTGTCTCTCTTGAGTGCAGCACTAAACGGATGCACGTAATTGCAGGTAGCTATACTGTGAGAGTTATCCGGAACGCAATAACTATGCACGAAGTATACATATTCATCTTCGATATCTTCGTTGAAGATAGGAGACGTTAGATTGTAGATATTGTTCCATCCCATGTGGGGGACTTTATCTTCTTTTCGACTAGGGCGAAAGCGGACGACGGGAGCATCAAATATTCCCAAACACTCGGTATCTCCCTCTTCAGAAGCAGTGCACATCAGCTGCATACCGATACAAATGCCTAAGACAGGTTGCCTTAGTTCCTTAATAAGACTATCAAGAGAGTTTTTACGAAGGTATGCCATCGTAGTTTGCGCTTCGCCTTGTCCGGGGAAAATAATTTTGTCTGCATTTAGCAGGATATCTCTGTTGTCGGTAATAATTGGAGTGATTCCAATACGTCTCAATGCGTAGTCGACAGAATATATATTTCCGGCATTGTATTTAACGATTGCGACTTGCATACTTGATTTCTAATTGTTAATGAATATACACAAATGTAGCAAATAATCAGCAGAAGAAGGATATCAGCGGAGCCTACGACGGCAATAATCGAAAAAAAAGTGTGACTAGCGGAGCCTACGACGGCATGAATTCAAAAAAAAGTGTGACCAGCGGAGCCTACGACGGCATGAATTCAAAAAAAAGTGTGACCAGCGGAGCCTACGACGGCAACAATTCAAAAAAAAGTGTGACCAGCGGAGCCTACGACAGCAACAATTCAAAAAAAAGTGTGACCAGCGGAGCCTACGACAGCAACAATTCAAAAAAAAGTGTGACCAGCGGAGCCTACGACAGCAACAATTCAAAAAAAAGTGTGACCAAACGCATTGCGTTTTATAAGAACTTTAAAAAAAAGCAACCAAAAATCAATGCTGCTGGCAGCACTTCAAAAAAAAGTGACCCGAAAAGCGTTGCTGATTGCATCACTTTAAAAAAAAGTAACCCAAAATCAATGCTGCTGGCAGCACTTTAAAAAAAAGTGACCCGAAAAGCGTTGCTGATTGCATCACTTTAAAAAAAAGTAACCCAAAATCAATGCTGATTGCATCACTTTAAAAAAAAGTGTAGCTAAACGCAATGCGTTTGACATCACTTTTTTCTCAACTCTAGAGGGAAATGCGTTTTAGGATATTATTTGTCGCTCCGGTATTGCTTTTCACGTAGTTTTCGGCGTTGCTGCCGGCGGACTTTATCGCGTCGGAGGAGTTTCTGAGATGGTTCATTATTTTATAGAAGCTGTCTTTGTCGTTGATTGTAAAGGCGCCTTTTCGGGCTAACAGATCGGTGGCTTCTTTGAACTTATCGTATTTCGGACCGAAGATAACGGGGATGCCGTAGACAGCAGCTTCGAGCACATTGTGGATGCCTGCGCCGAATCCGCCACCAATGTAGGCGATATCACCGTAGCGGTAGATGGAGGAAAGCATGCCGAAGCTGTCGATGATGATGCAATCTTTGTTGGCGACGTTAGTTTCATTTGCTTCTGAGAGGCAAACGAATGGGCGCTTTAGTCTTGATTGGATACTGATGAGATGTTCGCTGTGTATCTCATGAGGTGCGATTATTAGGCGCACGTCGGAGTGTTCGTTGAAGTAATCTATGAAAATATCCTCGTCGTCTTTCCATGAGCTGCCTGCAACGAGGACTACGCCGTCCTTGTCTGCGAAGCGTTCGATAAGGGGAAATTTTCGAGCCTGGCTTTGCACGTCGACGACGCGGTCAAATCGGGTGTCGCCGATGACGTCGACGTTGTTCACGCCATACTCGGCAAGCAAACTGCGCGAATAGTCGTCTTGCACGAATAGTCGTGTGAAGCAATTCAACACATTTCTGTATGATTTGCCATACCATTTGAAAAAAACTTGCCTTCTGTTGAAGATTGCGGAGATAATATATGTCGGAATGTTCCGACGTTTGAGTTCGACGAGATAATTCGCCCAGAATTCATACTTGATGAAGACTGCAATGGCAGGATTCGCCAGGTCGAGGAACTTGCGAACGCGGCAGGGCGTATCAAACGGCAGGTAACAGACCACGTCGGCGCCGTCGTAGTTCTTCCTCACTTCATAACCGGAGGGAGAAAAGAATGTGAGGAGTATCTTGTAGTCCGGATGTGTTGCTTTTATCTGCTCCATCAGCGGTCGTCCTTGTTCAAATTCTCCCAGCGACGACGCATGAAACCAGATATATTTCTCACGTCTATCTATATTATTGCGCAATATGGAGTTTGTTCTCCATTGTCCTACCATCATCAACCTCGCCTTCTTGTGTAGAGGAGAAATTAGTCCCACAAGAAAGGCATACAGGTGTATAATGAGACTGTATAATATCATAAACGGCGATTTATTTCAGGGTTTCGATTGCACGATGCAAGCGAGCGACGGTTTCGGCTTTGCCTAATGCTTCGGTGATATCAAAAACGTGTGGTCCTTTAGCTTCTCCGACTAAAGCGAGGCGAACGGCGTTCATTATGTTCCCAAGATGATATTGATTGCTCTCGATCCAGGCTTTTACGTGTTGCTCTGTGGATGGAGCGTCGAAAGATTCGAGTGCGTTTAGTATGCCTGCCAATTCGGTTAGGATGGCTGCGGAGTCTTCTTTCCAACGTTTTTTTGCAGTCTTCTCGTCGTACTCGTTTGGAGCAATGAAGAAGAATGAAGTCTGCTCCCAAAGTTCGCTGACGAATGAAACTCGCTCCTTCATCAAGCCGACCACCTTTTCGACGTAGGCAGTGTCGGATGAGACACCGTGCTCGGCGAGAACAATGGCGAATAATTGTGCGATAGTACTATCGTCTTCGCGTGAGATATATTGATGGTTGAACCATTTACCCTTCTCGTAGTCGAATTTTGCTCCGCTCTTGCTGCAATTCAGGAGATTGAACTTGTTGATGAGTTCGTCCATCGATAGGATTTCCTGATCGCCGCCGGGGTTCCATCCAAGTAAAGCCAGGAAGTTGACAACTGCGTCGGGAAGATATCCACTTTCGCGATAACCTGAGGAAACGTCGCCTGTTTTAGGATCTTTCCATTCCAAAGGAAAGACGGGAAAGCCTAATCTGTCACCATCTCGTTTGCTGAGCTTGCCATTTCCCTCGGGTTTAAGAAGCAATGGAAGATGAGCGAACTTAGGCATCGTGTTTTCCCAAGCAAATGCACGGTAAAGGAGCACGTGAAGCGGTGCGCTAGGTAGCCATTCTTCTCCACGGATGACGTGGGAGACTTCCATAAGATGATCGTCAACTATATTTGCCAAGTGGTACGTGGGAAGTTGATCAGATGATTTATAAAGCACCTTATCGTCGAGTACGGAGGAGTTAATCACAACCTCGCCACGGATTAAATCATTTACGACGATATCTTCGTTAGGCTCAATCTTTATGCGAACTACGTATTTATGTCCTTCTGCAATCAGTCTGTCGACATCCTCAGCTGCGAGGGTTAAAGAATTTCTCATTTGCATACGAGTGGAGGCGTCGTATTGAAAGTTCGCGATTTCGGCACGCTTAGCGTCGAGTTCTTCGGGAGTATCAAAAGCTGTGTATGCCTTGCCTTCGGCTACGAGCTGATCAACGTAGACTTTATATATGTCTTTGCGCTCGCTTTGACGATAAGGTCCGAATGAACCACCGAAGCCAACGCCTTCGTCGAAGTGAATCCCCAACCAACTTAGCGACTCGACGATGTATTCTTCAGCACCCGGCACGAAACGCTGCGAATCGGTGTCTTCAATACGAAGAATCATATCTCCACCATTCTGTCTGGCGAATAAGTAATTATATAATGCAGTGCGAACACCGCCGATGTGCAAGGGTCCCGTAGGACTTGGGGCAAATCTTACCCGAACTTTCTTTTGTTCCATATATTATAATATTTAAGCCCGACAAAAGTAGCGTTTTTCCGAAAGAGAACAAAACGGACTCTCAATGCAGTAGGGTTCTTGTTAGTTTTCCTAACTTTGTGGGAGAGTAGAATCGTAACATTAAACTATTGTAGATATGATAGAGGAAATAAAAAACCGTATTGAGGGTTTAAGAAAATTAATGGACAAGCAGGAAATGAGTGCTTATATAATACCAAGCTCTGATCCGCACATAAGTGAGTATCCGGCGGCAAGATGGAAATCCAGAGAGTGGCTGTCCGGCTTTACAGGATCAGCAGGTACGATTGTAGTTACCGCAGATAAGGCTGGTCTGTGGACGGATTCTCGCTACTTCCTCCAAGCGGAGGAGCAGCTGGCAGGAACCGGTATTGAATTATACAAACTGGCGCAAACAGGAACTCCATCTATAGTTGAATTTCTATCGGCGGAGCTTAATGCAGGAGAAACTGTAGGCTTCGATGGACAAACGTATAGTGCAGCGGAAGCTCGCTCACTCAAACATATATTGAAGAAGACGAAAGGGCTTTCTATTAATTCCTCGGTTGACCTAATCGATGCTCTTTGGGATAAAAGACCGCCTATACCAACCAATCCGTTGTTTGAGATACCAACAGAACTTAGCGGAGCAAGCGTGTCGGAGAAGATTTCGGAAATAAATAATTCCTTATTTAATGCAGGAGCAGATTGTACGGTATTATCTGCTTTGGATGAGATAGCGTGGACGTTTAATATTCGTGGTACTGATGTCGACTACAATCCCGTAACCATTGCATACGCCTTCATTTCGGAAAAGGAAAGTGTATTATTCATCCAACCTCAGAAGCTTACGGACGAGATTGCTACCGGATTAAAGAGAGAAGGCGTTATTCTGGCTGACTATTCTATGATCTGCAAGTATTTGTCTAATATCCCAAAGGAATATTCTGTCTTCGTCGACGCTGCTAAGACTAATGCCGCCTTATTTGATGCCATCCCAAGCGATTGCACCATTATAGAAGGCGTATCTATTGTCGCCCACCTAAAAAGTATCAAGAACGAAACTGAGATTAAAGGCTTTCGCAACGCGATGATAAAGGATGGAGTTGCACTTACTCGTTTCTTCATCTGGTTGGAGAATAAAATGGCTGAGAGTAATGTCGTCACCGAGCTCAGCGCATCAAAGAAGCTTTCGACTCTTAGAAGCGAACAGAACCAGTATATAATGGATAGCTTCAGTACTATCGCCGGATATGCAGATCATGGCGCTATTGTTCACTATAATGCTACTGAAGAGTCCGACGCCATCCTCAAACCTGAGAGCTTATTCTTATTAGACTCAGGCGGTCAATATCTGGACGGAACTACTGACATCACACGCACCATCGCCTTAGGCAAACCTTCAGATCAAATGAAAAAAGACTTCACCAGGGTATTAAAGGGCATGATTAGTATCGCCAAATGCAAATTCCCCGAAGGTACTCGCGGAAGTCAAATCGATATCTTAGCAAGAAAGGCACTATGGGATGCCGGACTTAATTACTTACACGGCACCGGGCATGGTATAGGTCATTGTCTAAACGTACACGAAGGTCCTCAGAGTATCCGCGCCGAAGAGAATCCCGTCCCACTCAAAGTTGGCATGGTAACAAGTGACGAACCTGGCATATACCGCTCCGGCGAGTATGGCATACGTATAGAAAATCTCGTCTTAGTCGAAGAGGATAGTATCACGGAATATGGTAGATTCCTCACATTTGAAACTCTCTCATTGTGCTATATAGATACTACGCTCGTCGTCTCATCTATGCTCTCCTTGCGCGAAAGTAATTGGATAAACAACTATCACCAGATGGTCTATGACTCATTAAGCCCACACCTCACAGACGAGGAGAATATCTGGCTTAAAAGTAAGACTGCTGAAATATAAAATACGATATCAAAGATGGCACTTATTAAATCAGTCAGAGGCTTTACGCCTATTATCGGAGAAGATACATTCCTTGCAGACAACGCAACTATTATAGGTGATGTAGTTATGGGCAACGGATGCAGCATTTGGTTTGGCACAATCCTAAGAGGAGATGTCAACTCCATTCGCATCGGCAACAGAGTCAATATACAAGATGGCTCCGTCCTACATACATTATATGAAAAGTCAACTATAGAGATAGGCGACGATGTCTCAATTGGACACAATGTTACCATTCATGGAGCCAAGATTTGCGACGGCGCATTGATTGGAATGGGATCAGTAGTATTAGACAACGTAGTGGTAGGCGAAGGAGCGATAATAGCTGCCGGCTCCGTCGTGCTAAGCAAGACAATCGTTGAGCCGGGTAGCATCTACGCAGGAGTACCGGCTAAATTCGTTAAAAAGGTAGACCCTGAACAGTCTCGTGAGATTAACCAGAAGATTGCACATAACTACCACATGTACGCATCGTGGTATAAAGAAGAGGACAATAAACAATGATATCAAATATGAAAAAATCTACAATGCTTGGCTTGGCGACACTAATATTGTCGTTCACCGCAAATGCTCAACTAAATTACGCTCCGGCTGTAAAGTTTAATCCGCCGACTTATGTTTGTTACAAGACTTCTGCAACAATCACGGTAGATGGTAAGCTATCTCCCGAGGAGTGGGATGCAATCCCTTTAGCTTCAGCTCTTGTTGACATAGAAGGCAGCAAACGTCCGAATCCTTTCCTCAACACTGAGTTAAAGATGGCTTATAATGACGAAGGAATGTTCTTCGCTGTCTTGATGGAGGAGCCTCACGTATGGGCTACAATAACAGAGCATGACGCAGTGATATTTCACGACAACGACTTCGAGATATTCCTCAATCCAACGAATGATACTCATAACTATCTGGAGTACGAGGTTAATGCTCTTGGCACAGTCTGGGATTTATACCTGAGTAAGCCATATCGCGACGGAGGAACAATCTTAAACGGTTGGGAGTTTGCCGGGATGCAGTCTGCCGTACACGTCGACGGGACATTGAACGACCCTACCGACATAGATAAGTCATGGAGCTTAGAGGTATTTATCCCGTGGGCATCAATAAATCAGGTCAAACGCAAAACAACTGCGCCTAATAGCGGCGAGCAGATGCGCGTAAACTTCTCACGCGTACAGTGGACTGCTGAAGTTCAAGATGGTAAATACGTGAAAGTTCCTATCGCAGGCGAGGATAGAATACGCGAATACAATTGGGTATGGGCTCCTACAGGCGTGATAGATATTCACCGACCAGAATTCTGGGGTTTCGTTCAATTCTCCGACAAAGAGATAGGGCAAGACAAATTCGTGATGAATCCCGACGAGCAGATAAAATGGGAACTCCGCAATCTGTATTACAGACAAAGAGAATATCACCGTGCAAACGGAAACTATGCCAATAATATCGCCGACTTAAAAGCGAACGAAGTATGTAGCAATCCGGAAAAGCTACAACTACACAGCACCCCATCCCTCTACGAGATAATAATGCCAACCACAAACGGAAGAAAGTGGCACATCCGACAAGACGGCTTGGTCTGGAGTACAGAATAAAGAAAAGACGACAAGTCAGCTTTCTTTCTTGTTTCACGACTACACAATAGTGAAACTATTTTTGGTCCCTGTAGGGCCCCGTGAACCTAGCCCAACGGCTTTAGCCTTGGGGTTTAATGTATCCAGCATATATTTTGCGTGCTGTAAGTACGCCG
>JGI994J12354_10002475_pt1 | contig 17968 bp, 17 predicted proteins | sample IntmicLarv3ML3BL_FD_12354 | JGI IMG/M metagenome (IMG submission 12354) | reverse complement strand
ACCACCGTTACCAGTGGTGTTCGCCCTTCAAACATCACCACGCCCGGCCCATTGGCTCATCTTTGCTTTCGCTAACCTCAAAGCCGCTTGTGCTTCCTTTGCCTTGTTTTCGGCATTTTTAAAAGCTCCGTATGCTTCACAGGAACCTCCCATTAGTTGTTGCGCACGTGGGGCAAGTCCTTGGAGAACTTGCAGTTGTGCGCCAACTTTTCTTTCTCCATCGTCAATATTTTGAGCGATACCTTTTGCCTGCTTTTTTAGATCGTCAATAATAGCCATTATTTTTTCCTCCCTAAATTCGTCCAGCCCAATCTTTAGCTGCTTTGGCAGCCTTTTCCAACGCGCTTACTGCATCAGCAACCGCTTCTCTCGCTTTTTTTATGTCCCTGATTGCATCGTCATCCGCTTTTGTTGCGGTTTCAGCAAATTCGCCTTTGATCGATTGCACAAAGCCATCAAAATTTGTCCGAAAACCCCGTAAGGTTCCGGCAAGTTCAAGAGAATCTCTGTTAATGTCGTTCGCCAATTTACGTGCATTAATTACATCACCCATAGTTAGCAAATCTCCTTTCCGTATGGTGTATTATCCAAATAAAACAAAAATAATGATTACCAATATTAGTAGTCCGGCTCCTCCGATTAATCCATATACCAACAATTTCTTTCTTTGTGCTTCGCGTTCGGCTTGCAAATGTCGTTGTTCCTCTAAAATTCGTTTTCGCTCAGCTTCCTGACGCGCCAGTTCAATTGATTTTTGGCGTTCCCTTTCTTTTTCTTCCTGCCTCAAGCGTTCTTGTGCCAGTCGTTTGCGTTGCATAAGTGCATCTGCCGTATTTCGAGCTGCGCTATCATCTTTTTTCTTTTGCTCATCTATTTGTGAAATAAGGCGTAGAACGGTTTCGGCAATTTTCTTTTGATTATCAAAAGCTTGCACCGTATTGATACTTGCATTACCGCCGCCGGGGCGTTGTTTGATAGGAATTGGTTCGTCAGCTTCCGAAAGCTTTTGTCCCACTCTTGAATACTCTGTTTCTGCCGATGTCCGCAACTTAGTCATTCGCGCTTTTACTTGTGTAATTTCTTTGTCCAAAGAGGCTCTTTCGTTCGTGTGATTTTTGATGGCAGATTCAATCATTTCTCTCAATTCTCCCGGCGTTTTAAAAAGAGCATCTAATCCGTCTAAATATTGTTTGTAAGCCGCTTGAACATCTTGAACCATACTCATCAACTCCAATCTGTTGTTGTCAGCAACTGAACATCTCTTTGCGTAACAGGTGAATAAGGAATTACAGCAATAGGTTCAGGCAACTGTGTTTGATCTGCAATCAATGCTCGATTATCCTTAACTGCCCAACTTATTAAATAATTATTTAATATTTTTTGAGTTTTATCTTCGTCTAAACGCAATATGATTTTTGTTTCTACAAATCCGGAACCATCATAACCAATTTGAGAGTTATAGCTTTCTATATTCGTCCACCACCCAATAACATGAACACCTTGAAAAGAACCCTTGCAAATGATTTTTTCTAATGCGCCGTCCAAAAGCATTGCGGCTCTATCCATGCCAAAACCAAAAATATAAATCTTTTCATCACTTTCCGTGCGTTCAGATAAGGATTCTGTTAAGTTATATAAGAAGTCTGAAACAGCAGATTTTTCAATAATCTCAACAGGAAAACCAAGACGCTCCATCAGAATAACCCATTGATTTTGATTGTTGCGCTGTTCCATAGCCTTATCCATAAAATTCAAAACAATAAAACGCGCATCGCCATTTGGATGTTGCAACGCAAGAGAAACAGCCGTCATGTGAAGAATACCGATTGCCGAGTTCGCCGCTGTATCGCCGTCACTTCCCGCGCGTGTGTTTTCACCTGCTCCCAAAATCGCTATATTGCGTCCGGTATCATCAGATAACGGTATGCAAATTGGTTGCTGTTCAACCGTAATCGGTAATCCGATGATTGCAAAAGGATAGCCGCTCTCGTTTATAACTGCTTTTCGCAACTTTTTTATTTCACTTATACCGTCAGAGGGTCTTAAAATATGTGACCCATCAAATACAGCAGGGGGAACCGTTGTCGCTTTTGTTTTATTCCACCAATCAATCCGTAGTTTGTCAAATTCAGCATCAGGAGCCCATGCAACCGTGAAAAATTGGTTGCTGTCAAGTGCGCCGTAATCAAAATTGATAACTGCCTGACCGCGTATTCTTAATTTTGTGGCGGCATCGTTTCCTTGAATAAAAGTGGCTTCTGATTCAATCAAATTATTTTTTAAGGCAATTCTAATGGGGAATTGTCCGAAAACACCTTTTTCCTTCGCCATTAAAGCATCTGCGCCCGTGATTGATTGAGAAGCCAGTATGATGTGAATACCGTAAGAGCGTCCTTTTCTTGCTAACGCTTCCAAAGTGCTTGCCGCTGCTTGACCCAACTTATCATCAATATTAAAAAGAAAGTGAAATTCGTCGATAATAAGCACAATTCTCGGCACAATATTATCCGCATTCGCCGCTCTGTACTTTGAAATGTTATCCCCATATTTTTTAAACAGCTTTGAGCGTCGTTCAAACTCATCTTCCAAATATTGTAACACTGCCAAACCGTAGTTTCGGTCGCTTTCCAAACCGAGAACCTTTGCGTGTGGAAGATAATCGGGCGAACCAAGATTTGAAAAAGGATAGAGGGTTACACCTTCTTTGAAATCCAACAGATACAAATTCAGTTCTTGCGGCGAATATCTTGAACACAAGCTATGTATGATAACCTTAATTAGATTTGATTTCCCCTGACCGACTGCACCGGAGATAAGACAATTATGCTTTTGGCTTTTATCATCGCCGAGCCGAACCTCCATTGTATCTAAACCGGAGCTTCCCAGGCCAAATGTTATGCCGTCTGCGCTCGAATGCTTCCAGTTGTCTTCGACCTTTTCAATTTGTGAAAATAATATTGACGGTGCAGATTCTTTCGCAATCCGCAGCACCAATTCGTCTACACCCTTAACGATGTTTTGCGTGTCTACAAATGAAAAGGCGGCTTCAATATTGTTTTTGTTTTCCCATATAAAACCTTTTGCGCTTTTCTTTAAGCAAATACACTGTTTTTTTATATCCTGTGGTCGTACATATTCAGGAATGGCTGTTTCTTCTTTTTGAAGAATAAGGAAAGATATACCCGTCATTGGTGCTGACTTCAACAAGGACATCAAAAGAGAATATGCTTTTTCACTAATATTTTTCGGGAAATCAAGGAGAATAATCAGCTTATAAATTCCGACAGGTTGGCGAACCTTATTCCGAAATTCCACAAGGGTTTTTGTTGTCCCGCGCATCATGTCGGTTACTTGCTGAACATCCTTTGTTAAATCGAAAAGCGCTTTTTCCAGCTCGTCCGGCTGTGAAAAGATATGTAATATTTCTGAGTCCTTCCCTAATGTGGAAAATGGTGACATCGCGCCTGACAAATCCGGGTCAAACGCCGAAATATCCAACTGGCCTGCTGCCGTTTGGGTGAGAAGCTGCCATGCAATTTGCCGTGACGCATCGGTTATTTCATCTGATTTAACACTGACAAACAAATTTCCATGACCAAAGAATGGAAAGAAAAAGGGAATATCAATATCGTCATTCAACCGGAATTTTTCGCCGGGAAAAGATAGCTTTCCAAACTCAAAATATTCGGCAACTGTTAATATCCCATTATCTTTTTTCTGTAAGGTGCGACAGGCATCGTTTAATGCTGATGAAATTTGATGCACTTTATTAGCTGATTGATTATATGCAATCGCTTTTTCTTTTTCCTGTTTTTTGGAAAGACCCCCGAGCTTTTTTTCAACCTCTGCGATTGTGCGCTTTTCTTCGTCATTTATAGCCTGTAAGGTTGCAGCATGAGCCGTTTGGAATCTTGCGGCGGTATTTCTTAATTCGTTTTGCAAATCCATTTAAGCGCACCTCCTTCGGTGTAAATTTTCAGCCCTCTGTTCGTGGGTTTGCCGCAACAATTACCTCGGCGGGACGCAGAATACGGTCTTTAATACAATAGCCACTACGCCGGATATTAACGACCTTGCCATGCGGCTGTTCTTCTGTTGCTGGAACTGTTCCGACCGCCTTATGATATTGCGGATTAAACGTGCGAGAAACTTCAATTTGAAAGATTTCCCGTCGGGCAAACACCTCTAAAATTTCCTCGTATATGGAGTTAAGAAAATCAGTCTGTTCTTCTGAAGTTTCAATACGGTCACAAATCAGCAAAAGCTCTTTAAAAAGCGATTCGAGACGTTTTTCTTCAAGCTGTTTGTTAAGTATTGCGTTTTGTTCTACTAAAGCATCATAAATCTGCGCCTTTGCTTTATCTTCCGAAAGACGGCGCACAAACAAATCACGAAGCTGTGAGACTTCCTCCGAAATTTTTACAATGGACTGCTCTTCATGTTCCTGCATTGGATAAGTTCCTTTCAATGGGGTTTAATTAAGTTGTTATTTTTGCTTTTGTACTCCTGTTGCCTTTACTTCTTTTGGGAGAGCAAGTGATTTATATGCAGGAGTTTTTGAAGAAAAATAACCCCCGAGAAAAAATCCGCCTCCAAATAATATAAGGAAAATGATTAATCCCGCGGGGGCTCCCACAAACCCAATACCCAAAGCACAAACTATCTCAATAACACCTACCACCATAAGTGTCACACCCGTACAACCGCCGCCCCTTTTTTCAGCTTGATTTATCATTTCGCCTATTTCCGCAACAGTTTCTCTTGTATCATTATCACTTGTATTTATACTGACAGCTTTTGCGTGCAAGCCTTTGGCAACTTCTAATTGTCTTTCATTAGTGATGAAATATGCAGGTAATCTATTTAAAGTATCAATCATGTTCGATCTAGCTTGATTCGCTGAGTTTTCTAATCGTTGACCTATGTCGGTCATGTGATTTCTGGATTGATATTCAATACTTGGAATATCATCCATTAACTGATTAGAACAAGCCGACTGTGCCGTTAAAAGCAAAATCAGCGCATACATATATTGATAATAAGAATTATCCTTGTGGCGATTATATAAAAGCTCAATGGACTGAACCGCTCTGCTGGAAGCCTCGTAATTTGTCGGGTCAGCAATTGAAATGGCAATCCTTGAATTGTTCCAATCTTCATCGCCGCCTTTACGAATCGCTGTGGAAAATTGCTCAATCGCCTTACCATAGAGTTCCCGTCCAAAATAAAACTCGCCTAAGTCGGAATAATATTCAGAATTGTTCGGGTCAAGTCTTATAGCCTCATGCAACTCAAAATCGGCATCTTTATTATTTCCTAAATTGTTTGAAATCTGAAATTTTCGATACCATACCTCGGGGTTATTTGGTTGCTGATTGACGGCTTGCTGAATTACATATGATGCGGAATTATATTCCCCCTGTTCTATGTATGAAATGGCAACCGCCAGCCAATCCCTCTCTTCGTTCCCTGTGTTTGCAGGGGACTGCGTGGGTTCCCGATATGAACGCAATTCGTTGTCATATTGCGCACGGCTGTTGTTTAGCAGAATTTTCTCCGCTTCGGCGATTTCGCGAATCTTATTTTCCGCATCGGTTCGAATCTCCGATTTTGGGTGTGCAGTACGTTGATTCCATATTCGACGTTCCTTTTTGACTGCCTCGCGGATTGCCTTTTCATCGGCGTTTTGCTGAATTTTTAGCAGGGTGTAGTAATTGGTCATGAGGGGACTTCCTTTCTCTATTTACATTTTAAATATGTTTATTTTCATTCTATCAATAACCCCAATTTGGCAATGATGTTGCCGCGGAAGGCAATTTGATTGAGGCATCATAATGAGTGATTCCGCCGGATACAGTGATGGTATAGGTTCTACCGGCTTCAAGCTCAACATTATAACTTCGCTCGCTTTGTGTTGAGTTTGAAAGCAAGCTTTTTTCATATTCATCTGTCACTTGAAAGCTAACGGAGTCTTTGCTTGCACTGGCGGTAAAACTATATTTCCCGCCTACTGATGGAGTAAATAGATATTTGTTAATCTGTCCCGAATAAGTCAAATCACCTGACAAGCTGTTCCTGGTCATGGTTACAGTCGCGTTAGGGATGTGAATGGTTACTTCATAGTGAGTGATTCCGCCAGAGATGCTTATCGTATATGTTTTCCCTGCTTCAAGCTCCATGTTATAAGTTCTATAGCTTTGAGTGGAATTTGAAAGCAATGTCTTTTCATGTTCATCAACAATAGAAACGCTGACGCTCTCCTTGCTTCCTTCAAAAGAAAATCCATATGTTCCATCTATTGGGGAGACATATTTGTATTGAATTACTTGTCCGCTGTATGTTATATCGCCAATAATGCTGTTTCCTTCAATATGCTTCGCATCTTGAGGAATACCAATATTCACACTATACCAGGTTTCACCGCTATAAATGGTGATATAATAGGTTTTTCCTTCCTCAAATAAAACATTTGCTGTTGAACCGATTTTTGCAGAACCGCTTTGTAAAGATGTTTCGTTTTCGTCCGCAATAATATAGCTTACTGAGCTTTTGCTGACATCAAAGGTAAAGCCGTATGTTCCGCTTTTTGGAGCTGTATAACTGTAATAATGCGTTGTTTCATATGTTGCCAACTCTCCATCAAAGGAAATGCCGTAAATCGGTGTATAATTAGGTTTTGCAGAAACATTTTCCGTGTCACCGATTGATAAATTGGAACTACTTGGGTTATATGAAAAATTGACAGTCAGAGTATCGCCTTTTTTCAAAGATACGGTTTCATTGGCTTTGTTATTTAGGATATCACCGCTTTTTGAATCGTCCACGGTAATCACATATGTGAGCGAAGTGTCTGACAGTGCGGTAAAAGTCATTTTATAAGAACCATTGACCGCAATCATAAACCCTTTATCAATACGGTTAGCGTTTGATATTGTCAAAACGCCGCTGGTTGTCATATTTTTTGTAACAGAGTTGCTTTTCACTTGCCCATAGATGGAATTATCCTTATATAAGTCAAGGTCTACATCACCCTTGATTTTAACGGTAGCTATATTGGAACCGAGATTGTTGCCAAAATAACCCTTTAATGTCTTTTCAAATTCGGTCTCAGCAACAGTTGTTCCGCTTGTATAATTGTTGTTATAATCATACGGGCTATATACAGACTTATTTTTGCTGTTTACATTGACGATGATAACGATTAAGACTACAAGAGCGGCAAAACCGCTCGCCACCCCAATAATAAGCTTTTTATGTTTTTGAACTAACGATTCGATTGCGTTCCCTGACCCCGCAGAGCCACCAATAGATGGACTGGATTGGGGTTGCGGTTGAGGTTTTGACTCGTCAGGGTCTTTCCAACCAAATTGTTTTGCAACAACTTTTGTATAGTCGTAGATTTTCGACCAATTCGCTTCATTCAGGTCTGTACATCCGGCATTTGCAAATTCTTGTAATGATCTGCCAATAGCAGATTCCATAATGCTTAATATGAATGTTATCCCTTGCGTTCCGGGGTCTCTTGCAGTTTTATCAAAAACTCGATTAAAAAAACTTGCAGTAATCAAATTTTCTTTTGCATATACCCATTCCGGCATATCAAGTGCAATTTGAAGAAATGCAAGACGCAATCCGTTTGGAAGTTCATTCTGGCCAAACGCATCTATAAACATTGTTACAAAGGTACGGGAATGAGTGTGGTTTGATTGAATAACTTCTCTGTTTTGCAAAACTTTTTCTGCAAAAGAGAAAAGAAATTCAAGCTGCGGATTTCCTGTGTTATTATTGAAATCATTGTTATTATTTCCCGATGGCTTGGGTGCAGATTGATTTTCTTCTTTTAATTCAATACAATAACGAATGCGCTCACTTGGGTTAAGCAGAATTTTTTCAGCGTCTGCGATGTCGCGCACTTTTTGTTCAGCTTCAGATCGCACTTCAGGCGTCGGGTGAGTTGTCCTTTGATTCCAAACACGACGCTGTTTTTTGACGGCCGCTTTTACCGCCTCATCATCAGCGTCCATTTCTATTTCCAATAGATTGAAATAATCCACCATACCACTAATCTCCTATTATCTAAATGTTTCCTACTGCATTCCGGTTCGCAGGACTTCGGGTGGCAGTTGTGCAGCGTTCCACTCCCATGTCATTCTTTTACCTGACATCATCTGTGCAGCGCCGGAAAAAGCATTGCCATACATAAAATTCTGAAACGCTCCCGGTTGAGATGCTTTTGTTTCCGACTCAATAATAGCTCGATTGGTATCTATTATTTCTTCACGAGTAAGCTGATCGTATACGGAAAGATTGTTCAAAACCTGCTGCCATTGTTTTGTGAAATTATATTGAGTCCAATTTGTTATTCTCTTTGACCCATCAAGATCAGTTGACCAAGCATTTAATATCATTTCGTGTATAAAGGTGGCATACAAATCCGCTATTTCAGGATCGCTGCCGCAACGGTTATACCAATCTGTAAACAGAGGATAAACAATAGGAAAATTCTTCATGCCCCATAAGCACTGAATACGCAATCGCAAAAAGCTGTCAGGTTTATAATAATTTTTGTCCATTTCCTGAACTTTAATAAATTGACTTAATGCGGCCTGATATTGTTCGCAATCAAAATACAAAGAACCTAATTCATACTGATAATCAGGCTCTGACGAGTTCAAACGAATGGCCTCATTCAATTCAAACTGTGCATCAGAATAGTTTTTCATACCGGAAGAAATAACCGCTTTCCAATACCATGCATCAGGATTGTCAGGCTGTTGTTGAACCGCTTCTCTCACAGCATAGGAAGCTGAGTTGGTATTCCCCGCTGTCCAATATTGCTTTGCAATCACCAACCAATCCTTTTCGCCGGATGTTATTGGTTCTCCTGTGTCGACAGGAGAAGGATTGTTCGTCAGCGTCTGATTGTATTGTGCCCGGCTGGTAGGATTGAGTAGAACGTTCTCCGCTTCCGCAATATCACGAACCTTTTGCTCTGCTTCTGTTCTGATTTCCTGTTTGGGATGTGACGCGCGTTGATTCCAAACGCGGCGTTCTTTTTTTATTGATGTACGAATTGTGGCATCATCCGCATTCGGCGCAATATGCAACAAATTATAATAATTTACCATTCAGATAATTCACCCCGTAATATTAGTCTTTTAGAGCAATGCCTTTCCCATCAACTTTTGGATTTCCTGTTAAAATCATAATTCCGTCAATGAATCCCCAAATTGCTCCGATTCCACATGTAAAAACAGAAACAAGCAATTGAAGAATGCCGATTTTTGAATATCCAAGATAAAAACGTCCAACGCCCAATCCCCCTAAAAAAATCCCAAGCAATCCTGCAACCATCTTTGATTTTTGAGTATAACCGGGAGGAACTGTAGCGACCGGATTTCCGCCGGCTTGTTGATATTGATTAAATGACTGTGGTGCTTGATATGGTGCAGATTGAGGTGCTTGATATTGATTGGGTTGCGTTGGTTCAGGCGCTCCTGTCATTGACATGCCGCAAGCTGAGCAAAAAGCTGTTCCTTCCGTATTTTCCTGACCGCATGATTTACAAAGTGCCATGATAATTTCCTCCAATTTTTTATTGTTTTTATTGCTCTCTGCCTTAACTAATCGGCAGAGAATTTATTTTCTTTGCGGCAGTTGATACCTGTTCATCATTCAAGTTCTGTGAACGGTCGATTTCAAATGTACCAACCATCTTGTTTGCGGTTAAGTCGAACAGCTCCACAAAAACCGTTTGGTCTATATCATAGTTATAGGAAATCCGTATTGGTGATCCTTTTGGATAAGGCGGTAAGGGTAACTCTTTTGAACCTATAACGGTAACATAATTTATATCGCTGTCATCACCTTGAGTAACTTGAACATTAACAATCGCTTGGTTTTCACTTACTGTTCTTGCTTCCTGTGAACCTTTTGTCGGGATTTTTTCGTTTCTCGGAATTACAACAAAGTTCGTATCCTGTCCTCTGTCATCCAATAGGATGACACCCAAGGCTTGTGAGGTGACATCTGAAATGACAGGAGCTTCACCATTGTAGATATCTAATTCCTGTCCGGTCGATTCCGCGTTTGTGATGGCCGCTTGAATTGCGGCTCCAAGCGCAACCGCTTCATCTGCGTTTATATCGCGGGAAGCCTGCTTGCCGGAAATGCGTTCCATCATTTGACGAACCATTGGCATACGAGTTGAACCGCCGACAAGCAGAAGATGGTCTATATCATTCCATGTAATATGTGCTTCCTCTAAAACTATCTCTGTTAATTCTTGTGTGGTTTGAAGAAGGTCTTTTGTCATTTCTTCAAATTTTGAACGTTCCAGTTTAACACGATATTGCTTTCCTCCTGCTGAAATTAAAATGGTTGTTTGTGCAACTGTCGTAAGACTTCGTTTTGCAAGTTCTGATTTTTCTCGTATTTCTGCCGAAAGCGCAGAGTCATCAGTCGCGTTGGCGCAACCTTCATTTTCAAGTTGTTCATAGATGTACTCGGCAATCCTGTTATCAAAATCAAAACCACCTAAATTACGGTTGCCATCTGTTCCTAAAACATCAAATTCCCCATTGTTAATTTTCATTACAGTAACATCAAAAGTTCCACCTCCAAGATCATATACAAGAACCGTCCCATTGGCAGAGACATCAAGTCCGTAAGAAAGGGCAGCAGCCGTCGGCTCATTAAGAACACGAAGAACATTTAATCCAGCTATTTTACCGGCTTGTTTTGTTGCTGTTCGTCTTGTGTCATCAAAATAAGCCGGGACAGTAATAACGGCATCTGTAACAGTTTCGCCTAACGCCAATTCAGCATCGGACTTTAACCGTTTCAAAATAACGGCTGATATTTCCTCCGGTGAATAACTTTCGCCGTTCGTTGATTCAAATTTCCATGACGGATCACCTATTTGACGTTTTACGAATTGTACAACATCCAACGGAGCTGTAGCTGCCGAATGCTTTGCCATTTCTCCAACAAGCGGCTCGTCGCCTGAACCTGTTTCCGGAAACAAAACAACTGACGGAGTAATGTTAGAACCTTCACTATTCGGAAGAATTACAGGTTTTCCATCTGCCTGTAATACAGCTACCGCACAATAGGTCGTTCCTAAGTCAATTCCAATTGCTTTCCCCATTAAAAACCACTCCTCAATTTATGTTTAAACAGCCAGTGCTTTTCTAAAAAGGTACACCTTTTTAGAAAGGTTCATCTCCAAGAAAGTTGAAAAATTTCTTTAGTTTTTCTGCCAAAATTTATTGCATTTTTCGATTTATTATGCTAAAATATTAGCTAAAGTGTTGTTTTGCTTTGAAACGGCATGATATTTAGTGCCAAAGTGACAGCTCTAAAAAGGTGTACCTTTTTAGAGCTGTTTTATAGTTTACGATTATGTGACCGCCATGCGGAAAGCCTATTGTAAAAGGTCGCTTCGCATATACCACCGCATTGTTCAAGGACTTTTGAAAGCGGAATCTGCTTTTTCTCCCACTGCTTGACCAAAATGCCGAAATTATCCGGCATCGTTTTAACAGGTCGTCCCATATGTTTCCCTTTTGCCTTAGCCGCCGCAATGCCCTCGGCTTGCCGTTTTTTGATGCTATCCCGTTCGCTCTGCGCCACGAAAGATAAAATCTGCAACACAAGGTCGCTGATAAAAGTCCCCATCAAATCTTTATGCAGGCGCGTATCAAGTAAAGGCATATCAAGCACTACAATATCAACACCCTTATCTTTTGTCAGCACCCGCCACTGGTTTTGAATCTCCTCATAATTGCGCCCCAAGCGGTCAATGCTCAAAACATACAGCAAATCGCCGGAGTTTAATTTCTTGACAAGCCTTTTATAAGCCGGTCGCTCAAAGTCTTTGCCAGACTGCTTATCCATAAATATCTGGTGCTGCGGAATGTTCATCTCATTCATTGCAATAAGCTGCCTGTCCTCATTCTGATCTGTGCTGCTGACACGGATATATCCGTAAGTTTTCATAACTATTACCAACCTTTCAAGTGCTAAACCGCTCGTATTTCCTTTAATGGTGAACGAGCGGTTCTTTTTTTACAACTGTCGTTGCAGATTGACAATAATATGTATTCAAAATGATATTTCAAGAAATAAATCAAAACATTTTCAAAATTACTTGAAATTTACAAATCAATAATTTAATTTTGCGCCATCTCAATAAAAGAAAGGGTTGGCGAAATGAATAGTGTCAATTTACCACAAAAAGCGATTTCCCAATTAATTGCATATATAATGAAAGCGGTATGTAAATTTTCAGGGGGTGACGCAAAATGAAAGCTGTGATTTATGCAAGGTACAGTTCAGATAACCAGCGGGAGGAGTCCATTGAAGGACAGCTACGTGAGTGCGGCGACTTTGCACAGCGCAAAGGGTATACCGTAGTTAAAACATATGCCGACAGGGCCATATCCGGCAAAAAAGCCGACACCCGTCCGCAGTTCATGCAGATGATTGCCGACAGTAAAAATGGGATGTTTGATGCTATAATCGTATGGAAAATTGATCGCTTTTCGCGCGATAAATACGACAGCGTGTATTACAAAAACATTCTCAAGAAGAATGGTGTCAGTGTAATATCAGCAACTGAGCCAATTGACGACAGTCCAGAAGGTCAGCTTATGGAAAGCATCTTTGAGGGGTTTTCCGCTTACTACATAAAAGACTTAGCTATGAAAGTCAGTCGGGGCATGACTGAAAATACTCTAAAAGGAAAGTTCAATGGCGGTACTCTCACTTTCGGATATACGATTGACGAAAACAAAAGCTTTCAGCCTGACCCTGTAAAGGCTCTCGTTGTCGCTGACATATTCCGCCGTTATGCAAGCGGCGAAAGTATAGAAAGCATTTTGGCCTCTTTAAAAGCGGAGGGATTGAAAACCTCCCGCAACACATCACCTACATACAGCTTTATTACAAATATGCTTAAAAACAGGCGGTATCTCGGTGAGTACAGCTTTCAGGGAACGGTTGTAGAAAATGCATTTACACCACTTGTAGATGCTGCCATTTTCGAGAAATGCCAAAGACTTCTGTCCGCCAATCAACATAAACCCGCCCATTTCAAGCCTGTTGAAGATAAATATATTTTAACGGGCAAAATTTTCTGCGGACTTTGTGGCACGACCATGTGCGGTGTCAGCGGTACAAGCAGCACAGGCGCGAAGCACCGATATTATCATTGCCGTACGGCAAAAATGAAAAAGGCTTGCGAGAAAAAGCGCATACTCAAAGATTTCATTGAAACGGCGGTTACGGATATTACCATGCAATTGTTTGACAATATGCCGCTTTTGAACCGTGTAGTCGATAATTGTTATGCTTTACAAAATCAAAAAAGCGCTAATCTTCCTGCCCTTGGAAATCAGCTCACACAGACAATTAAAGAGATTGACAATGTGATGACTGCTATCAAGCAGGGCATAATCACAGCGACCACAAAAGATACTCTCTTGAAGCTGGAACAGGAAAAGGAAACATTAGAAATCAGCATTGCAAAAGAGCATATTGAACGGCCTGTTTTAACCAAAGAACAAATCAAATTCTGGATTTGCAAGTTCAGCAACACAAATCTTGATGTACAGGAGCAAAAGCAACGGCTGATTGATGTGTTTGTCAATGGTGTGTATGTATATCATGATAAACTGCTGGTCACATTCAATTATCAGGACGGCGACAAGTGTGTAACCTTTGATGAGATAAACAAAATGCTCGCACAAAAGGAAAACTCCCGAAACTGCAACAGTTCCGGGAGTTCGCCTTTGTTTGTAACTGGTGACCCGTACGAGAATCGAACTCGTGATTCCGCCGTGAAAGGGCGGTGTCTTAGCCGCTTGACCAACGGGCCTTATTTATGGTAGCGGCAGTTGGACTTGAACCAACGACCAATCGGGTATGAACCGAGTACTCTAGCCAGCTGAGCTATGCCGCCATATAGCTTGCTTTTTGGCACATCCGGCACAGCAAGCGAAATATATTATACTTGACTGGTGTGCCTTTGTCAATATCTTTTTTCAAAACCTGTGAATTTAATAAAAATTCCGGCCTTTTCGCCTTGCCAAAAGCCTCTTTTTCATGTAAAATACATATTGGTTTACTTTTTTACACCCATTTTGGTTTCACTGTTTTGGATGAGATTCAAAAGAGAGTTGGCAAACAACGGATACTCTCCGGACAGGCTTTCGGGAGACATGGACAGGTTTTCGGAGCTGATGCCCTTAGCGCCCTCCACACTTTGCCCCTTGCACAAGGCCGCCGCATTCCAGTAGGAGGTGCTCATCAGCGCATCGGCAAAGCCGTGGGAGCGCTCATAGGGTAGGGCGAAAATCCCCTGCGGATTCTTGGGATTGGCATTGTAAAGCACCCGGAAGGCCTTATAAACAGACACGGACAGGTACTGGGAAATTTCTGTAACCAGCGCCTTGTTGCCGCACTTTTGCAGTTCCCCGTACACCACATTCAGACTGTTGGCCAGAAGCTTTTTATTGAGAATGGGCAAAAGGCTGCCCTTTATGACGTTTTCTTTGCCGGCGGCATCCGGCTCGGGAATATCATCCACATGAATAAACGCGCCGTTTCTGTCCGGTGTACGTCCCAGAAGATAATCCGCCGACACATTATAAAAATCCGAAACGCGCACCAGAAAATCCAGCCCGCATTCACGGATGCCTTTTTCATAATGGGACAACAGAGCCTGGGAAACGCCCAAGGCCGCCGCTGCGTTTTTCTGGGATAAGCCCTTCTCCTTACGCAGCAGGGTTATGATTCGAGGAAAGTGATTTGACATACCGGCACACACTCTTTTCGTAGATATGATAGTTTACGTATTGTAAAGTATACAACACCTAATACACTTTGTAAAGGGAATATTCGACTAAATTTTCAACATCTTTTCAACAATTGTTGAAAACTCAAGAAAGGACTGTGCCTATGAAATCCTATGTAATCCATCTCATCCGTCACGGGCTGACCGTTGCCAACAAGGAGGGCCGCTACGCCGGGCAGACCGATTATCCCATTTGTCCGGAGGGCGAAGAGGCGCTTTTGGCCCTGAAAGAAGAATATGAATATCCTCAGGCTGACGCGTATTTTGTAAGTCCGCTGACCCGCTGCCGCGAAACTCTGAATATTTTATATGACATTCCACCTGCCATTGAGGTGCCCGATTTACGGGAATGCAATTTCGGCGACTGGGAGGACAAAACCGCCCGGGAGCTTTCCTCCGACCCTGTTTTTATCGAATGGATGGAAAAGGGCGGTATAGTAACACCCCCCAACGGTGAAAACAGCGATGATTTTTCCAAACGTGTATGCGGCGCCTTTGAAGCTCTTGTGGAAGGCATGATGCGGAGCCGGATTTTCGAGGCTGTCATTGTGGCCCACGGAGGCACGCTGATGTCTATTCTGGCCGCCTACGGACTGCCCAAGGCCTCCTTGCAGGACTGGCTGTGCGCCAACGGCTGCGGCTATTCCATACGCATCAACATGAGCATGTGGCTCAATTCCAAGCTCTTTGAGGTGTATGACAAAATTCCTCAGGGTGTGGACCCGAGAATGAGTGACGAGCAGCTGGAAATGTTTCAGCCCTCCGCCGAATTTTCGGACGAGTCCGGCAACGACCAATGAGCCTACAAAAAAGTCCTTGCGGACTTTACATTCATATCCCTTTTTGCGGCGGTAAGTGCCCGTACTGTGATTTTTATTCGGTAACACCCGATGCGGATTTGATGGCGCGATACACGAACGCACTGATACGGGCGATGACAAACCAAACGCAGTACCATGCCCGTGTTTTTGACACACTGTATTTCGGCGGCGGCACGCCCAATCTGTTGGGGTCTGAAAATCTTGTCCGCATCATAAAGGCCGTACAGCAAACCGTTACATTAGAAGAGCCGGAAATCACGCTGGAATGCAATCCGGCGTCTTTTTCCGGCTCTTTTTTTGAGGAAATGGCCGCCGCGGGAGTCAACCGCGTATCTATAGGGCTGCAATCGGCCTGTACGGAAGAGCTTTCCTTTTTAGGGCGCAAGCATACGCCGGAGCAGGTGGAATCGGCCGTGACAGCGGCCAAAAAAGCCGGTATATCAAACATTTCACTGGACGTTATCGCCGGACTGCCGGAGCAGCCTATTGAAAATCTGGCCAAAACCCTTGCCTTTGCCGCCGGGCAGGATGTCACCCATATATCGGTGTACCTTTTGAAGGTAGAGCAAGGCACTCCCTTTTTTGAGAGGGGCATTGTGACAGGGGAGGACGTACAGGAGGAGCATTATCTCTTTCTTTGTGAGAGGCTTTCCGCCCTCGGATTTGAACAGTATGAAATTTCCAATTTCTGCAAAAAGGGCTTTGAAAGCCGTCACAATCTGCATTACTGGCAGGCCGAAGAATACTGGGGTTTGGGGCCGTCGGCCCATTCCTTTATGGAGGGACACCGATTTTTTTACCCCTCCGATGTAAACGCTTTTATAGCAAACCCGTCCCCTATTTCTGACGGGGAGGGCGGCAGCGAGGAAGAGGAAGTCATGCTTGCGCTTCGCCTGTGCCGGGGACTTACCGGTGAAAAAGCCATTCCTTTTTTGGAAAACGCAAAAAAGCTGCCCCCTGACCTTGTACAGGCGGAGGCAGCCGTTCCTTCTATTCGCTTGACAGCCAAGGGGTTTCTGCTGTCTAATACGCTGATTGCCAAAATTTTGTACGAGTGAAAACAAAAACGAAAGTCAAGTAGGGGCGATTATCAATCGCCCGCAGGATTTGATGTGATTTTGGCGGGCGATTGATAATCGCCCCTACACAGCTGCCCATCCTTAGGGATTCCGTTCTTTTCCTGCTTCCTGCCTCTAGATTTGCACCTCAGGCATAAGCTCTGTGTCAATGGTGTCCAGCATACGGTGAAATATCTGAATTTCTTCCTCGGTAAAACGTTCCTTCATCCGGCCCACAACTGTGTGCACATATTCCTTGCTGATGCCGCAGAAACGGTCAAATTTTTCCGTAACGGTCAGCAGGTATTCCCGCTTGTCCTTTTCCGAACGCGTTTTTGTCACGTAGCCCTTCTCAATGAGGCTTTGCACCTTGTAGGTGGCATTGGCCTGAGAGATATTGACGAACTTGGCGAACTCATTGATGGTGAGGGAGGGCACCGAACCGATGACTTCCACGCAAAAGGTTTCCACCGCAGTCAGACTGGCCTCTCGGGTTTCAAACCGGCTGAAAATCTTCTTATAAAAATTCAGCTTAAATTTTGTATATACATTCGAAAAGGATTTTTCCAGCACCCTAAGCAGCCCCTTTTTTCTTTTTGGCGATTCTTTTCTTTCAGTATACCGCTTTTTGAAGAAAAGAACAAGTAAAAAACCGGATTTTTGTAAAAAAATGGTGGTTTAGTGGTTGCTTAACAACCACTAGTCCTCCCCGTCCACAATGGCAAAGGTAAATTCCGCCGTACAGGCCACGGTCCCGCCCACTTTTGCCACGCCTTTTCCTACCCCTACCGGGCCTTTTCGTTTGATGATTTCACACTCCAGAGAAAGCACATCCCCCGGTACCACCTGACGGCGGAACCGGGCTTCTTTTATGCCTCCGAACAGGGCGAGTTTGCTCTTGTTTTCCTCTTGCGTCAGCAGCGCCACCGCACCGGTTTGGGCCAGCGCTTCAACAATCAGCACCCCCGGCATAATACTTTTTTGCGGGAAATGCCCCAAAAAGTGCATTTCATTGGCCGACACGCATTTGATTCCTTTGGCAGACATGCCCGGCTCACAATCGGTAATTTTGTCCACAAGCAAAAAGGGATACCGGTGAGGAAGAATGTCCCGAATCTGGTCATTGGTAAGCTCCATACTATTTATCCCCTTCAAATTTTGATATAACAAGCGCCGCGTTATGCCCACCGAAGCCGAGAGAATTGCTCAGGGCGTGGCAAAGCGTTGTTTTC
>JGI994J12354_10002474_pt1 | contig 17973 bp, 21 predicted proteins | sample IntmicLarv3ML3BL_FD_12354 | JGI IMG/M metagenome (IMG submission 12354) | reverse complement strand
TGCCGACAAATAAGAAGCTGCATACGGCGGGAAGGGGTCCTTGCCGTATGCAGCCTTATGGGAATCTGGAGGAGAATTTCCTTTATTTATTCGTTATCTGGCAGTCGCGGGTGCGGTTTCCATGATGGTTGCAACTTCGGCCTGCAACAGATTGTTGGAGATGACTGAGTACAGCTTGTTGCTTTTGCCGATACGGGCTTCCACCTTATCCCTGGCTATGGTCAGCAGGGGGACAGCGGCTTTTACCTGTTTCCCTTGCATTTTGAACACGCCCATGGTGTTGAGAATTTTTGCCTCAAGCACGGGCGATTTCAGCCCTTTTGCCTGGGAATATGCCTGATGCAGTAAAAAATCTGCATTCAAAATATCCCCCGCCGCGTACGCTTCCGCTCCGGCGCGACACAGAGCCTGAATGGTTTTTAAAGCGCACATGTTTCTTCCTCACGCTTGGCTATCAGGTCGGAAAGGCACTGCCGTAGGCTGCTGACGCCGTTGGAATGCAGGAATGTGACAGGAACGCCCATGCTTCTGGTCTTCTGCATAACTTCCGTGCGGGCGTTATGCGAGATCATGCTGGTGAACAAAATAGCCACGTCAACCCTGCCCATTTTATCCACCAGGCACGATTCCTTGCCGGTAAACACTTTGAGCTTGACCCCGCACCGTTTGGCTGCGTTTTCATAGTCCCGCTTCAATCTGTCCATTCCGCCAACAAGAGCTACACACATACATACTCCTGAAGAGACTGCGAGCTTTTTCGGTCCCAGTATAGAAATAGGTTTCAGATCCAACTGTTGATAAAAATTCCCGGAATATGTCTAGGGTTGCAAAGAATCCCTTCTCAACATAATCGCATGCGATTCTTTTACTGATTTTGATTATCAAAATCAAGAAAAAATTAAATTAATTTATTTTTTAAGATTATGCCCAGGTAGTGCAGTCACAAGATCGTCTTGATCTAGTTTTTTGTTATATTCGCTACATAGCGAGGAACTATGTACGACTCTAGCGTACTGACGGCATGATATCTCTGACAAAACTTGGGAAAAACTGGAATCCCATTTACCTGGACAACAAAAAAGATGGAGTGGAATTGCACAGGCTAACCGGTTAGTTATCAACGCAGTTTTTTGGGCCATGTGTACCGGCGCGCCTTTGCGTGACCTTCCGCCGAATTTCGGCGGTTGGAGCATGCGTATCGCCGATTCATTCGTTGGCGTGTCAATGGCGTGTAGAAAAAAATTTTAAAATTCTGTTTGCCGAACCTGATTTTGAATGGCTGATGACCGATGCCAGCCTTTGTAAGGTCCGTTCGCATGCGACAGGGGCCAAGGGTGGCAATCAGGCTATACGCCGCATAAAAGGGGGATCAACTTGAATTACATTTGGCTGTGGATTTGCATGGTTTGTCGCTCAGGGCTATTTATTACACAAGGCACAGTGGTAGATTGCAAACAAATAGAGGGTTTTTCTGCTCAGCATCTGCTGGTCAAACCAGGCAATGATACCAATGATATTTTTTGCCAAGCGGCAAATCAGGGGATGAGTCCTGCCATCCCGCCCCAAAAGAGCAACGCAAGTATGGCAAAAAGTTTTATAAAGCGCGTCACCTGGTTGAAAACCCCTTTTCCATTTGACGCGATGGCGCGGAATCGCAACCAGAGAAGTGAAGAATACCGCAGCATTTCTGGCCGCGATCCATTCAGAGGTATTCTCTTCAGGGCCCCAATCTCGTGGCTACCCTATCTGGGCATGCCCCAAAAAGAAAATGCTCAGAAAAAAGTTTCCTGAGCATTTCCATAGAAAAAAGGTAACCTGGTACAATATCAGGGTAGAATTATCTAACGTTACGCGCGGGCGGCCAGCATGGTCACAACCTGATCCACATCCTTGTCTCCCCTACCGGATAGGCAGACCAGAATGATCACGTCTTCGCCCAATGTGGGGGCCATTTTTACGGCCTGAGCAATGGCATGGGAAGATTCCAACGCGGGAATGATGCCTTCCGTCCTGCTCAGCAACAAAAACGCATCCAGCGCTTCTTGGTCGGATATAGGCACATAGGCCGCTCTGCCTTCATCTTTGAGCAGGCTGTGTTCTGGCCCGACTCCGGGGTAGTCCAATCCGGCGGAAATGGAGTGTACAGGCGCGATATCGTCGCCATCCAGCAGAATATAGGAATATGAGCCATGTAACACGCCGGGTTCACCGTAACTCAAGGTTGCCGCGTGCTCGCCGAGTTTCGCCCCCCTGCCTCCCGGTTCCACGCCGACAAGTTTCACGCTTGTATCGTTGATAAAGGGATGAAACATGCCAATGGCATTAGAGCCGCCGCCAATGCAGGCTAGAGCGTAATCCGGCAGTCTACCCTCGACTTCAAGCATTTGCCTGCGGGATTCTGTGCCGATGACGGACTGAAAATCGCGGACCATCGCGGGGTACGGGTGCGGCCCCACAGCCGAGCCTATCAGGTAGAATATTTCCGGATCCTTGACCCAGGCTTCCAGCGCAGCGTCAACAGCTTCTTTCAGCCCAGCTCCGCCTGTGCTGACCGGCACGACATCCGCTCCGAGCATACGCATACGTTCAACATTCAGATGCTGGCGTTCGGCATCAATGGCCCCCATATACACCGTGCAATTCATGCCCATAAGTGCGGATGTGGCCGCTGTTGCCACGCCGTGTTGTCCGGCACCGGTTTCCGCGATAATCCGGGTTTTGCCCATGCGCCTGGCAAGCAGTATCTGCCCGAGCGTATTATTGACCTTGTGCGCGCCAAGATGATTGAGGTCTTCCCGTTTCAGATAGATTTTCGCGCCGCCGAGCCGTTCCGTAAGATTTTTGGCGAAAAACAGCGGGGTTTCGCGTCCGGCGTACTGTTTCAGGTAGTAGGCCAGCTCTTCCTGAAAGGCTGGGTCGGTTTTGGCAGATGCGTAGGCATCGGCAATCGCGGTAATGACCGGTTCAAGAGTCGGTGGGATGTACTGGCCGCCGTATGGTCCGAAGAACCCGGAAGCGCCAGAAAACTTGTCGCAAGAACACTGATTGGGAAAGGCTGTGGAAGGTGCCATTATACATCGCCGCCTTGGTCATCAGACCTGTTTCTTTCGGCAGTGAACAAACAAAAACCGCTGCAGAGTCACTGCCGCGGTTCTTTTGCCTGCTTATAAAAGTCTTTTCAACGCATGCGTCATACCACGACTTCGGTTACCAGAGCCGCCACCAAAAAAAAACGGATAATTGTGTATGGTGCGTATTCATGGCGGGTTAGATATACCGGGATGGATGATGCGTCAAGCGTTGGGTGTTAGAGCCTGCTTCATCGCGGCTCTCGGTTTGATGACTTTTTGGCTGACGGCCTTTGTCATATGGGTCACTTTGCCCGGTTTCTTTTGGGGCGAAAGCAAAAATGGAAAAAACGTTTCGTCGCCAACCACGAACGAACAGGGGGTGTGGCTTTTTGAATCAAAAGGTCTCGGCGCTATGTGCCCCTCGGTGATCGACGGCAAAAAAAGATCCAGCACCCAAACAGGCCATCTGATGCGCCAAGGAAATCATGGCAGAACTGCAACTATCTCTGTTCGTTTTCCGTAATAGGCAGATAGAAGCGTGAGGAATCACGTGGGCCTGTTTTTCCTACTTTAACCGGGAAAAGCTGGCCCAACTAGTCTCAACTGATGCACTTTCTTTTGAAAATGCTACTTCCAGAGGCAATGTAACGGAGTAGAGCCAACACCCTGTGACTGCTGTAAGATGTTTTTCCCAAGTTCATTGTCAGTGATTGCATCATTGCATGTATTACTGATATACGGCAGATAAGGGACTAAGTGGCCCGGTCAAACCTAAAGCTCCGAAAAGGATGTGCGGTGGACAAAACACATACCAGCAACGCGTACGTGGAAGGCGGCGGTGGGAAAACGGTAACGGTTTCAGCTACTATAGAAAAATGTCACCTGGAAAAAATAGAGCATTGGCTGAAAAGTCAGAGGATGTCCTTTTCTCAGGCCGTGACAAATTTTTGTCTTTCCCTGCCGGGTGATGTCGTCAATGAGCCGAAAACACTTGCTTTTTCTGTGGTTCCGCCTATTCCATCCTCTGCCGTTGAGAGCGTATCCTCCTCTCTGCTTTATTCAACCTTTTTTTCCAGCCTGATACCTTCTTACATCAAAAATGTTTCAGGCGACACTATCATATACAACAATGCTTACCAAACCTTGATCCTTACCAATAAAATTCCTCTGCTAGACAGCTCAGGAGTCAATCTGTGTGACGGGGACGCGCTGAAAGTGTTCAGTTCCGAGGACTTGGAAGTTTTGTATGGCAAGAGCACCAGGTCAACTGGCATGCTCAATAACGGCCTTGCCACTATTCCTGTTTCCATTGAAAAGCGTCCCCTGTTTTCTCCGAATGGCGTTGTGCTGGGGCTGCAGTGTCAAATCGTTCTGAACACCCAGCTTGCGGTTGCGGATTCCCTCCAACAGAAAATACTCTTGCGCACGGTGATGGACGCCATCCCAGATATGGTTTTTTATAAGGATTGCGATCGCCGATACGCGGGGTGCAACAGGGCGCTTGAGCTTGCGCTGGGCATGACGGAGGCTGAACTTATCGGCCAGTCGGATGACGTGCTTTTGCCGTCCCCGCTCAGGGAGACATGCTACGATGCGGACATGGCTATCTTGAACGGGCTGGAAAAAATTGTTGCCGAAGAAGTTATGTCCAGCCCGGACGGCCCGATCTTCCTTGAAAGCGTGAAAACACCCTATCGTTCTCCGAGTGGCGATATTATAGGCATTGTCGGTGTCAGCCGTGATATTACCCTCCACAAAAAGAAGAATGAACAGTTGCTGGAGGCACAAAAGGCCGCTGATGCCGCCAACCGCGCAAAAAGCGATTTTCTGGCCAACATGAGCCATGAGATTCGCACTCCCATGAATGCGATTGTCGGGTTTACCTACCTCATGCTGAATACCGAGCTCACTCCGAAGCAAAAGGATTACATAACAAAAATTCAGTCCGCCAATGGCACATTGATGCAAACGGTTAATGACATTCTTGATTTTTCAAAAATCGAAGCGAACAAGATGGTGCTGGAAAATGCGCCCTTCCTGTTGTCTGACGCGTTTGGATCGGTGAGCGCGCTTTTTGCCGACAAGTGTGAGGAAAAAGGGCTCGATTATACGGTTACCATCATTCCCGGTACGCCGGTATCGCTGGTTGGGGATATTCTGCGCTTGAATCAGGTTCTGAACAATCTCGTAAGTAATGCGGTCAAGTTCACCTCCAGGGGTGAGGTAGCGGTAAAAGCTTTGTTGGAGAATCAAAAAAAGAACGATGACGGAGCGGTCATTGCCACGATATGTATAACCATACGCGACACAGGCATAGGCATGACGCCGGAGCAGCAGAAAACCCTGTTTGACCCGTTCACCCAGGCGGATACCTCAACCTCCCGGCTATTCGGCGGTACGGGCCTGGGTCTAGCCATCACCAACCGACTGATAGGCATGCAGAACGGTTCCATTTCCGTGGAAAGTGAATTAGGGAAAGGCACCATATTTACCCTATATATTCCCTATCCCGTGGGTAACACCTCCGGCGCGGACATTCTGGATGAGGAAGTACTTCTGTTCCAGTTCGCGGGGAAAAAGATTCTGCTTGTTGAAGACAATTTCATCAACCAGCAGGTTGCCGAAGAGATTCTTTCCGGTAAGGGGATTGAGGTTACCATCTGCAACGATGGGCATGAAGCTGTGAATCTGCTGCAAAAGAACAATAACTTTGATCTAATTTTTATGGATTTGCAGATGCCCTGCATGGACGGCTATGAAGCGACAACGGTTTTGCGGCAGCAAGGTATTTGTGATCATGTTCCCATTGTCGCCATGACTGCGGATGCTCTGAGCCAGGAAAGAGAGCGGTGCGTCGCCTGCGGCATGAACGGACACCTTGCGAAACCCGTTGATATCGTGGAGCTTGACCGGGTTCTTACGACCTTTCTCCGCCCCTGAGCAAATCGCTCCGCGAGGTAAGGGTCTATTGGGGGTCTCTTGGACAGTTCAACGCGTAGTTAATGTCTTACACGCCTGAAGTCCGCTCGGTAGCCAGTAAGTCCAACTTTCCGGTAGTGGGGTGCATGAGAAGGCCATGCACCCAAATTCCCTCTGGAACTAGTGGGTGATTCAAGACAAAATGCATGCTTTGCAGGACAGACTCCCGCACGTCATCAAAACCTTTAAGCCATTTCGCGAAATCAATGCCGTAAAACTCCATCCGCTGCAGTCGCTTTTCCGGTATGCCCCGCGTAACCATCAACCGGGCCAGTGCATTATGGTCCAGGCTGCTCATGCCGCAGTCATGATGCCCGATGATGGCAATCTCTTCCGTACCCATTGTATATATACATATGAGTAGGCTGCGCATTACGCTTCCAAAGGGATGGCTCACCACCCCACCAGCGGTTTTAATCAATTTTATGTCGCCGTTCTTTACTCCCAGCGCGGCGGGAAGCAGCTCCGTCAGTCGGGTATCCATGCAGGTAACAACTGCTAATTTTCTGTCTGGCAACTTACTGGTGCGGAAATCATCGTGTTTTTTACTGGAGACAAAATTTTTATTATATTCAATGAGTTCCTTGATAAGGCTGGGCAAACTGAAACTCCTTTTTGTTTTTGCTGAACGTCAAGCCGCCACTTATTCCTTCTTGGCGGGGTGTGAGTCAGTATCACCCCCTTTCATGGTGGAAGCCTCCCGGCTGTAGAGAGAAATCGTGGCTGGATATAGGAAAAGAGTTCAGTTCTCTCCCCCTCATACAGCTATACAACTTGTCTTTTTACATCCCTGTTTTTCGTTATGCTCATCAATATTGTTTCCCTACCAATAGATCTCTCTCTTTTTTTGTATTGAAAATTTTTAGCAAAGTCCAATCTGTGACAAACAGGTTCCTGCTTCTTGTTATCCGTTTTTCCATAAAGCCGCGTCGTTTTTACCTCTAAAGCATTAGCTATCTTGGCGAGGGGTTCGCGGGGCATTTCGAAGATTATGCATAAACAAACTGGTATTCCTGCAAAATAACAGCAAGTTTGCGCCAGTCTATTGATGCTTTCGCTTTGAATATGCCCAATGAATCCACTTGATGGATCGCATCAATGAAATCAAGGACAACATGATATCCTGGCCTGTGCCAAAAATCGTGAACCGCAAGTATCATATCTTGCCCGTTGCATCGCAACAACGTCTGGCAGACGCAGGCGACCCTAAATCTACCATCAATAAGGACCAGATCAAAATCTCTTTTTGAGAACAGACCCCAGCAATGCTGGTGATAGCTGAGCCAACGCGTCCGAGGTGTAGTGGTATGGGGAGCCCCCCACTCTCCCACCTGTCCAATATTAGCATGCAATGGCTGCCACATTCCGTGCCTGTGATGTATTGATATCACGGGATTCGTTAATAGTTTTTCCAGCCATGCTTTATCCGAATCAATACTGATTATCTTTTCCGCCCCGTGTTCATAAAAAAATTGTGTGCTCCCGCCACATCCAAATTCAAGGATAGCTGCCTTTTGTGGAAAAATTTCCGCCAAAAGAGTCATTTCAGCTTCCGTCATGTGCGGAGTGAAATTGCAATCCATAGCGCTCTCCTTCAAAAACAAAATAATAGTCGGTTATCCCGTTCTGCCGTCCTTCTCTACCTCGTCAAACAATCGCTTGATTTTTACCCCCAAGGCACAGCCGATCTTGGAAAGAGTGGATAGACGACACTCCGCTATCCCTTCGTCTGATCTGGCTTTGGTAAGTGTAACCACAGACACCCCAGACTTCTTAGCCATATCCCGCATGGTGATTTTTTTAGCCTTCATTACTTCTCTGATATTGCTTTTAAACATAGCCATCCCTATTCTGAAATATGTAACTATATGAACTGTTATTAACATGTTTTGTTTAACTAACGTATAACAACTTCCACCGAAAGGGCAATAATGAAAACAACCCAGCAGGAATGCTTGTTTGCAAACTCGTTGTTGCCATGCTTAACGCGAAAATGTTTGTGATAGCCACAATCAACAGGCTATCAGAGCTTTTCCTGGGGTCTGAGTGGATAGTTCCATTCGACCACGTATCCCTTAAAGAGTAGCTTTTGAAGAGTCAGGAACAACTTCTGTGTAACTCTGGCTTACGCTTAGCAGCTTTCGTTTTGTGTGGGGTTCCGCCGATCTTCCAGTCTGGGAGGCGTGGGGCGATACGTCCAATTTTCTTATGCTGGATGCAGACAAAGAGAATGCGCTTGTTATCGCAGAACAGTCCGATACATCGTATGGAACCATTCTGGATCTGCTTGCGGCAGATAATAGCCTTCCGGCAGCAGCCAAAAAGGAAATCCTGAGCCAAGTTCTCAATGGACGCTGGTTTAGCAAAGAACTTGATCAACGCTTTGGCAACAAGGATATATGGATGATGAAATAAGAGCGGACCATTGTTCTATACTCGCTCTACTCCACGTAAAAGCGGCACTCACGTTTTCGCAAGCACCGGGATACGTGTGGCGCGCGTCCGTAAAATCGAAGGCGCACGCGATGAAGCCCGGAAGATATTCCCCTCCGGGTTTTCTTGATTCGCTTATGCAGTTTAGGGCTAAAATTCCCATTTCATCTGAAAACTGTCGCTCACGCCTTCGCGTTTTCCCGCGTACCCCTGCGCAGCCAAATCGAAAGACAGGCCGCTGTCTTTGGTTGGTTTGAACGGAAAACATTCTTCATCCATGCCGGTGCTGCCTTTCAAACTAGGCGCATCAATGCTGTTGCCGTTGACGGTGCTTTGGCCTCGCCGTCAAACTCATGCTCTCAGTACGCGCCAAGGTAGGGGGTGAATTGTTCATTCACGGCGTAGGAGACTCTGCCGTTAAGACGGGTACGCAGGAAATTGCTGTCCCTGAAGCGGACCTTGTCGCCATGCACGGTTACAGAGTCGCCTTCCTGCCGTGTCCAGAGGCGTTTCGCGGAAAGATCGAGGCTTGCGGCATTGTTGATGTTCCACTCATAGCCAATGCTGCTGTGCAGGTCACAGTACAGAAAATCATTGTAGCACAATAGTATAAAGCATTTGCAGGGGCAATGCCCGGAAACAGACATTATTGAGCCAGCCAATCTCTTGTCTGGGGCAATAAAAAGAATGTATCGCCTCTCTCTGTCGTCTTGCTCTTTGTCCAGCCCTGAAGGTTCCACCATATGGAGGGAGTCCTAAAGGGCTGTTCTGTGTAAATGGCTGTGCGTTCTACCTATACTGACCACCTATTGCTGGCTGACGGGCTGTTTTTTCTGCCCTTTTTGGCGGCCAACCTTCGCGCATCCCCACTGGCACAACCGCAACAGCAACGAAGACGCGATAGACTTGTGAAAGGTTTAAAGGAAGGGAGACCTTATGGCGTAATGGTTCCTGTTGCGGTGGCCGAATTCGAACTGATAGAATATGAACCCGCCCCTGTTGTAATGGACAAGGTTCCAGTTGTCGTCAGAGTGTTTCCCAGAATGGTAACGGACCCATTGTAGCTTGAGCTTGCCGCCGCAAAATTGTCATTCGCTTGCGGTGCTGCATAGGGGTCAATGGAATAATTTGAAACAGAAACGGTGTAGGGGTCAATAGTTCCAGAACCACCAACATAAGACATGCTGATGGTTTTTATCCACCCACTATCGACAAGTCCGCTGGTAAGGTTGGCTGTAAACCCAAATTCTCCCGGAGAGGGAAACTCACCCCTCATCACCGCAACATGGTCAGCTTGAAGCAGTAGTTCGGGAGGAGCGGGGAACATGTCTTTTGGGGTCAAATTTTTCAGATTGGTATCATCCGTTCCTGTCTCTGCCACAGTGAAAATGGTTTCTTCCTTCCCTTCCGATGAGGTCGTTTTTCCAGCCGCAACCACTTCACCGCTACTAGTGCCTGCGGCTGTTTGTTTTTCTATCCGGTCGTTTTCTTCCGGCGTCATGGGTTGAATGGTAACAGAACCGTCTGGATGTATCGTCATTTTTGAACCAGAGGGAATTGTTTGCCCGGCAAAATCAACGCTACCCTTTGTTGTATGGGTGACAAAAACGGTAACAGTGCCGTCAATAGCCCGTATGGCGAAAATAGTGCCACGGATGCCCACCGTCCCCTGTGGTGTGGAAACGGTGAAGCCGTCAGGATTTTGTTCTACGATTTTGCCCGTGATGAATCGGGCAAGCCCGGTTGCAATGTGCGCCTTGAACTCAGGCTTTCCCTCGGCAATGACCTCAAGAAGCTCAAGACGGGTATCGGATGCAAGAGATATCGTCGAGTCATCATCAAGGAAGACCTGTAACCGCCCTGAAGCATTGGTGACAAGCACGTCTGTAGATATAACCCTATCTTTGAGGGCTAAAGGCACCTCTTTACCGTCACGCAGAGCAAAAGCACCGGGCTTGACTGAAATGACAGTGCCCACGTCATTGGCGGCAAAGACAGGGCTGCAACAAAGGACAAGAAACAAGGCGAATAGCAACGCGGTCTTTCTCATGGCATACTCCAAAAGAATACAATTCAGTCAATAATATGATATTTATCATGTTTATGGGAAGCAGATTCTTTCGATGATTTTCTGATGATCACTCGTTGTCCAAATTTTACTTGAGTTGAACCAACTTGCCTTGGATGCATGTTCCCAGGTGTGGGGGTGGGTGAATCTTTGGCGGATTGAACGCTGTCGTCCCTGCTGTAACATTCCCACTGCGCATCAGCCCCGCCGTCCGCGCGATCATCCCTGTTGATGAAGGGCTATTTGATGAGGTGGAGGGAGTCTGAAACCTTTTATGTGGGAATACGCACCCCCCAATGAACGGGAAAGCTGGCGAGTCTTCACCGTGATAAGGTCGTTTTCGCTTTGTGTGCTGGGAAAAGAAAAAGGGTTCATGGTTGCTTTCCATGAACCCGTACTCTTGCTTGGTGGTGGTATTTCTACACGCTTGCCGATGTTCAAATACCAGCACCGGGGGAAATTCCTTACAGAGAAAGGTAATTGCATTTGCTGGTATCGGCTTTGTCTGAGAGCCATAACCGAGAACAGCGGGAAGAGTGAAGCCCATGAAGACTTGTAAAACTTGAGGTTGATTCGGACCAGTACGCGCGCGCGATATGGGGTTTCTTTCGAAGTTCGAGCGAAGCTCGGTAGCAATCATGGGAATATCACACACAGTAAAGACTGGCTCTAGTGTTGGTCTTTTTGTTGGATTACCGGAATGCAAAAAAGTCGGGATTGGGCGCGCACTTCCAGGTTGCAATTAGCTGGGCGAACTCACGCACAATCTCTAACACCAAAAGAATACTCACAGGCGCGGAGCTCGTCAACGCCCGGCGTGAGAACCTGACAATGTATCAATCCACCAATGATTCATCTTCCCCCCCATATGGTGGGTAGGAAAAGACGGAAGCCCTTAAAATCACCCTTGGGGTAGTTCACGCCTATCCTCCATCTGAGGCATATATTTGACAAGCCGGGTCATTTGTCTCTAAACTGTAACAACAAGGAGTTACCAATGAAAATTAAGGCACTCATCTTCGCTCTGATGTTTTTCGGTGCAATATGTGCTTCGGCGGTTTATGTGCCGGATGCTGAGGCCAAGTGTGTTTACTGTGGTAGCGAAGACAGAGGCGATTGCGGCAGAGCACCCCAAAACGACAAATCGAATCCCAAAAGGAAGCATAAACATCAGGCAGACGGTAAACACTGTGTCTGGTGCAAACAAAACCCCCCGACAGATAGTTGTCACCACTCTCCTACCGGGAAACATCAACGGTAGTAGAGACATGCATGACAGGCCGTCTGCGAAAGCGGGCGGCCTTTTCATTGGTTGATAGGTCTCCCCAAAATTTTGGACACCCACCTCGCTCGATACTTCCGTTTCGTTGCCTATAGAACTGTCATGCCGAAGTTTGGCAAAGCCCTTTGGCGGGGAAGACAAAACCCCCGATGGACAGGCGAAAGTGTACGATTCCGTTCAGCCTACGCACCTGGAACCTACTCATTTTCAGTCCGAGGCGGGAGCGGGGGCCGTATAAGTAATGCTGGCGGGGAGATCAAGGTGGCCTCATTCCTTGACGGGGGTGGGGGTTATGGGAGTTTTGCAAATGGGAATTTGACATACCCCATGTCAGCAACAAAAAGGAAGCCTGTTAGTACCCCCTCCAAGAGTTCAATTCTCTCAAAAGGGCCGAACTGTTCATATTGGTGAAATTCGACATACTCTTGCCAGTTTTGACGTTTTTTTGTGTTTTTCAACTCGTTGCCGTCCAATCTAAAAAGGGTATCGCAAATGATTTTATTGCTCCATGTTATGGTGATTTTGTCGCCATCAATAAGGATTTTATAGGGAGACGGGGAAGAGTCCAGGGGCCGGAACGGCGAGGCTTTTCTTTCCGGGTCTACTTCCACCCATGTACCAGCCAAGCTTTCAAATAGATCATTCGCCATAGCAGAACCTCCGAAAATGTATGCAACAAGCAGGGCAAGGGCCACAATCGTAAAAAGTCTGTGTTTCATAGCAAAGCCTCCTCCCCGTTGTCGGGTATTCATTCCTTGGCGAACTCTTCCCCTCCCCCTCATCATATAGCACCTCGTCTTCGCGTCGAGAGAGGGTCAGTTCACTTGCCAGCGCAACCAACAAAACAACACATTGCCGTTGTTTTTAGTTCCGGGAATATAAACGGCTTGTAGCGCGGCCTGTTTATACCCAACCCCGAACATGGGCAGAGGAAGCGGCATAGGAATGTAGTTATACTGTTGCCGCGCGGTAATACCCGCAGTAAACCCGCCGCCAACGCGCCAATTTTCACTTTTCCCCGGTCGCCATATTTTTTGAAAGCCATACCCTACAATGGGTTCAAACATATTGTATGAATCCTGAAAACCCATGGCGTATAAGGCGTGCCAGTCGCCATCTTCATCGAACATGGATCTACCGACGCCGATGCCCCAAGGATTTTCATGATACTTGTCTGTCTTGTCCTTGTCGTAGGTGTACCGGTTGTGCCAAGTATATAGCGGCATATACAGATCATAGGTTGGTGAGTTCCATGTTTGCACAACCCGATTTTTAAAACGGTTCCACCAGGAGGCATTTTCTGCCGTTTCCATTGCCAATCCCGGCATCGGCATCAGTAAGAACAAAAAAATAAAGGTTATTTTGAGCGCGGGCTTTCTTCGCATTGATACTCTCCTTTATCCTCATAATACAGGTCCTTCGTTCCCACCTCCAATGCTTGTGCAATCCTGCCGAGCGTGGACAGACGACACTCCGCTATATTGTCGTCCTGGCGGGCCTTATTGATCGTTTTTGATGACAACCCTGTTTCAGCCACAAGATCACGAATGGTAATACCCTTATTCTTCATGGCTTCTTTTATTTTGCTGGTAAACATTACTCCTCCAAAAATATTTTCCTATCGTACATCTTTTTTTGACCCATTATGTATTCCGATAGTAAAACACATCTAACAAAAGAGCAATGACAAAAATGGCCTTGGCAGGAGTTCGCGCCTCCGACCAGAGCCTAACCACAACGCGCCCACCAAACTAGAAAAGCTTTAGATATTGAGCTATTATGGTGTACTTCTGCGAAAACAAAAACGTACACGATGAAGTCCGAAATGTACCCCCTTCCGGGCTTCATAGCTTCGTTCATACAGTTCAGGGCTAAAATTCCCATTTCACCTGAAAACTGCCGCTCACGCCTTCGCGTTTTCCGCATATCCGGTTGAATCAATTCCATTTTGCCAATGCAGTCTTTCTAATCATGCTTGTTCAAAATGGATTTTTCTGTATAATTATCTTAAAATACAGAAGAAAAAATATTTATAAAAATATTTTACCAACAGACATACCAACAAATTTTGCGGCTTGGGGAAGATGTAAGCGGACATTACTAGCCCTTTGCTTCCGGGCTTCAGGTGTTCACCCATTGGGAATAAACACCAATGGGTGAACGGGTTCTACAAAAGAGCCATTATTGCAGTATTATTTGCGGGTAACAGTGCCAGAAAGGTCTTGAGCGACCATAAAACTATCCGTGCCGCATGGGGAATCTACTCGCTCAGCATGTTATTCATCAGTATTAAAAAAGACAAAACATGCTGGAATTCTGAAATTGAGCGCCCTCTTATCTTAAGGCATGACGCTATAACATGACGGAATGCCGTTTTCCTTTTCTCCTTCTCTCTTTGTGGGAGATCGTAAATTTGTCCCCCTATCCTATAGATTTTCATACGGTTAACGTATATGAGAATGACGACATTGTTCTCAATGCTCTTTTCACTGATAAACGTGTCTGGCAAACAAACCATAACAGAACATATGGAAGTCGCATGAAAAAATTGCAAGTCAAGGACGTCCTGACCGCGCTTGATGTCATCACCGGTGGACGTCTTGTGAAAGGCCCCGCCTGTTATGCCGGTAAAAATCCTTTTGTGGTCACCAAAAGTTCTGGCATCCCCGGCAAAGCTGTGACGGAAATGCCCGGATTGGTCTGGGGCGACCCGGAAATGGAAATCCGTCGAGTCGGAGTGATGATGACGCTGACCGAGAGCGCCATTGAACTGGCCGGGGCCACCGGGGTCAACTGTCTTATCGCACATCACCCTATCGCCGAAGCCGCAAATACAGGCGGTGTGCTGGCCAGGGACTATCTCAACCTTTATAATATTGCGGTCATTGAACTGCACGAAGCCTTTCACGGTCTGCATCCCGGCATAGCCTGGCTGCACGGCAGCAAAGCGAACAAGGTTGATATCCGCTATGGCGGCGTGCCAGGTAAAATTGTCTGGTTCGGCGAGGCAATACCTGAAGTCCCCACCCTCGGAGTTCTAATAGATCGCCTCTCTGAACTCATGGGAACCAGCCTTGAAGAACGCATTCTCAAGGCAGAATCTGAAATGCGGGGCTGTTCCGACCTGGAAGAACCCTCTGTTGCCGCCAAAGCAAAAATCTACATCGGCAAACCAGAGGATAAGTTGGGCCGCAGCATTATCGTGTTCCCGCATACCGGATTTTCGCCCGATGATCTGGAAAGGGCTGTGAAAGAATACCCGGCGGATACCTTAGTTTGCACCATCAGCCGCCCCCTGCCGGACGCCGCCTTGGTCGACAAGGCCCGCGAACTGGGATTGAACCTGGTGGCCGGCAATTCCCATGCCATGGAAATTCTGGAAAATGGCGTACCCTTGGCCTATGCCATCGCCCGCCAGTTGCCTGATCTTGATGTGCGCCTCTTCCGCGAGCGCATGGTTTCCTACCCTCTGGAATACTGCAGCAACCCAAAACTGCTGACCTATGCCAAGGGTATTGCTGAAAAATATCTGCCCAAACCGCTATAAGAATCCCCCCTACTATCCCCGATAAGGAGCTGTACCCATGAGCCAGGAAGTCAAAACTCGAACTAGCCAGTGGAAAACCGTTGAAAAAGTGGGTCTTGTCATTTTAATTGTCTCCCTCGCCGTATTGATGTGGGAACCCAAACATATCGGCGATCTCTTCAATCTGATGTTTGACAAGGCTTTTCCGGTAGCCATTACGTTATATGTTACCAGCAGGGTTGGAGCGGCTATCATCATCAGCGTAATGATGGGCCGCCTTTTGGAACGCTTGGGCATGACAGACGCCCTTATGCGCATTTTCGTCCCAATAATGAAATACATCGGCGTCAATGCCGCCGTCGGGGTGCCGTCTGTCTATAACATCTTAGGCGATATCAACGCGGCAGGCAGAATTTCCGCCCCTATTCTCAAAAAATCAGGAGCGACAAAAGACGAACAAAAAATAGCCATCGCAACCATGATGCAAAACCCCTGTTCGTTTTCCATCCTTGTGTTCGGCATCATTGCCCTGAGTGGCAAGGCCAACGTATTTTTAGTTTTTGTCCTGTCCCTGTTCCTGCCCATTATCCTGGTTCCAATGCTTCTCAAACTGACCATCTGGCGTGACACCAAGCCGGTGGAACTCAAGGATATACCCTTCTTTACCCCCGAAGAGAAACCCATCCTGACCACTATCTACGCTGGCGCACGCGAAGGGGCCGAGGTGCTCTTTCTGCTTATCGTTCCCGCCTGCGCCGTGGTTTTCGCTTTTATCGGCATACTGGACTATATCGGCGTGTGGGCTCCCATTTCCGGCGCCATCAAAGGCATGCTGGGCGCGTTGAATATTCACCCCGACACGGGGCTTACCAGTATTCTTGTGGGTGGAACCCTTGCCATGGTGGAACTGATGAAAGTAGTTCAGGATGTTCCCGCGTCCATGGTTGTTGGTTCCTTCGTGCTGGCTGCCTCCGGCTGGCCATTGCAGGTCATTTTCGGACAAATTCCCATTATCTGGGCAGGCCCCACCGATCTGAGCGAACGGGAATGCATCTTCGCGGCGTGCGTTGGCGGCATTATCCGTCTGCTGTACGCGGGACTTCTGGCAACGTTGTACCTCATGTTTGGCTGATAATATTCAGGCATTGCAGACAAAATTTCTTATTTTCCCGCAATGTCTGAAGGATTTTTACGGGATTGGGCGCGCCCGACGAACGGGACTTGTTCACGAACAACGTGTGCGTTCTTGAGTTGTTAACCGCGTACACAGGAAGCATTAACAATGAAAAAGGTTATTATTGTCGGCGGAGGCTGGGCAGGTTGCGCCGCAGCAATTTCCGCCCGTAAGGCAGGATGCGATGTTGCAGTGTATGAACGGGCAGACATGCTGCTCGGTACCGGACTCGTCGGCGGCATCATGCGTAACAACGGCCGTTTTACCGCGACCGAGGAAATGCTGGCCATGGGATGCGGCGACTTGTTCTCCGTTTGCGACACAAACTCCCGCCACAAAAATATTGCATTTCCCGGCCACAAGCATGCTTCCCTGTACGACGTTTCGCTTATTGAGCCAGCGGTTAAAAAGTGTCTGTCCGATGCCGGGGTGGAAATCTATGTCATGACCAAAGTCAAGGGGGTCAGAGCTGAAAACGGATCAATCCTTGGTCTGACGATCGAACATTTTGAAACCGGGGACATGACAGAAGTGGAAGCCGATGCGTATGTTGACGCTTCTGGAACTGCCGGACCGCAAGGGAATTGTTCCAAATACGGCAACGGTTGCGCCATGTGCATCTACCGTTGCCCGACCTTTGGCCCGCGCATGGGTATTGCAGCCAAAGCCGGCATTGAGGAACGCATTGCTGAAAAAGCCGATGGTTCCCTAGGAGCGATGAGCGGTTCCTGCAAATTGCACAAAGACTCATTGAGCAAAAAAATCCAAAAAACACTGGATGAGGCAGGCGTATGCGTAGTCCCCATCCCGCAGACACTGCAAAAAAGCATGAGCATGTTGGGTCAGAAGGCGTGTCAGCAATATGCGCTTCCGGAATTTTCTGAGAATATCGTGCTGCTTGATACCGGACACGCCAAACTGATGAGCGCGTACTATCCTCTGGCCATTCTCCGCCAGATTCCCGGATTCGCTAACGCCCGCTTTGAAGACCCCTATGCGGGCGGTATCGGCAATTCCATGCGTTATTTCGGCATGTTGCCGCGCACGGACGACCTCAAGGTCGTCGGCCTTGACAACACCTTCTGCGCCGGTGAAAAAGCCGGTCCACTGGTCGGCCACACCGAAGCCATTGTCACTGGGGTTCTGGCCGGACACAATGCTGCCCGTCATGCCTTTGGCAAAAAATATGCACAGATTCCGCGCAGCCTGATGATCGGTGAATCCATCGCTTTTGTACGTGAAAGCATTGTCACAAAAGAAGGTATCGCCAAAAAATATACGTTCTCCGGATCTGTACTATTCGACCATCTGAAAGAAAAAGGCATGTATATCACCGATGTAACAGCTATCCGCAAAAAAGTGGAGTCTGCCGGTATGACGGGATTTTTTGCCGAATCCCTGGCCTGACGGCAATCGGCTTCCACAACCCGTTCAAGGCAT
>JGI994J12354_10002473_pt1 | contig 17974 bp, 12 predicted proteins | sample IntmicLarv3ML3BL_FD_12354 | JGI IMG/M metagenome (IMG submission 12354) | reverse complement strand
AAAAAGACCACATTGGAATCGCCCTCAAACGCCAGAATATGAGTGGCAATACGATCCAGAAACCATCTATCATGGCTGATAACCACAGCGCAGCCAGCAAAATTTTCCAAAGCGTCTTCCAAAGCCCGCACAGTGTTTACATCAAGATCATTAGTCGGTTCGTCCAAAAGCAACAGGTTTGCGCCTTCCCGAAGCATCCTAGCCATATGAACGCGGTTCCGCTCGCCTCCGGATAGAGCGTCCAGTTTTTTCTGTTGATCCGAACCGGAAAAATTGAAACGAGATACGTAGCCGCGAGAATTCACAGTTATTTTACCCAACTGGATTGTTTCGTCGCCGCCGGAAATAGCCTCCCAGATAGTCTGATCCGGTTTTAGAGCCTCACGGGACTGATCCATGTATCCCAGCTTGACTGTCTCGCCAACCCGTATTGAACCGGAGTCGCACATCTCCTGCCCGGTAATCAGACGAAAAAGCGTCGTCTTGCCAGCCCCGTTGGCTCCGACTACGCCCACGATCCCACCGGGAGGAAGACTGAAGGTGAGATTATCGTACAAAAGACGATTGCCGTAAGCTTTAGAGACATCGTTGAACTCCACCGCAATGTTGCCCAATCGAGGCCCTGGCGGAATATAAATTTCCAGATCCTTTGCCTGCTTTTCATTTTCCTCTGACAACAGTTTTTCATAGGAAGTGATACGCGCTTTGCCCTTTGCGTGGCGTCCCTTGGGCGACATTTTGATCCATTCTAGCTCGCGCTCAAGGGTCTTGCGCCGTTCATCGGCAGATTTTTCCTCGTTGGCCAGGCGCGCCTGTTTTTGCTCCAGCCAAGAGGAATAGTTACCTTTCCAAGGAATTCCCTCGCCACGATCCAATTCCAAAATCCATCCGGCAACGTTATCCAAGAAATAACGGTCATGGGTCACGGCGATAACCGTGCCGGGATAGCTATGAAGATGCCGCTCAAGCCAGGCTACGGTTTCTGCGTCCAGATGATTGGTCGGCTCGTCAAGAAGCAGAATATCAGGTTTCTTCAACAACAAGCGGCAGAGAGCCACGCGACGTTTTTCGCCTCCGGAAAGTATTTTGACCGACGTATCCCCAGAAGGGCAGCGCAGCGCATCCATGGCCATTTCAAGACGGCTGTCCAGATCCCAAGCGTCCAGATGATCCAATTTTTCCTGCAGCACGGCCTGCCGCTCGCATAGTTTTTCGAAATCCGCGTCAGGCTCGGAGAATTTTTCGGTAATTGCATTGAATTCCGCAAGCAAGTCTACCGTTTCCCGCGCTCCCTCCTCCACAATCTCTCGCACGGTTTTGCTTTCGTCAAGGATCGGCTCCTGCTCCAGATAACCCACAGTATACCCGGGGGAAAGAGCCGCCTTGCCATTATAATCATTATCAACGCCAGCCATGATTCTAAGCAGGGAGCTTTTCCCCGAACCGTTCAAACCCAACACGCCGATTTTCGCGCCGTAAAAATATGATAGAGAGATGTCTTTAATAACGGGCTTTTTGTCGTAGAATTTGCTGACCCGCATCATGGAATAGATGATTTTATTTGGTTCAATTGCCATTATTAAGCCTCCGTTAATTTATAGATATATCGTGATCCGGATAAAGTTTATTTGTTAAATCAGCCTGTCGCTATTCTCGCTCTCGATGAGTTTGCAAACAATACAAACGCTCGCTCAAAAAGAGCGATTTTTTTACGCAACCGTTTGTTTCGTGTATTGCTGATCGAAAAAATTGCAGAAATAGATAAGTCTGCCGATTAGTAGATAGAAATCCGAGCATTCAAATATTACGGGCAAAGGGGTTTAATGGCTGTCAAAGTCACTAAAATAAAGATTCCTAAAGATATCGAATACAGGGTGATCGGAAACGCTCTTGGTCTTATGATTGCCGTCGGAGGTTTGCTGGCCGGCAATATGATGCGCGAACAAAGTTTTGAATACTGGCGCGGCGATATAATTCCGCTCGCGATAACTTTTTTTCTCGCTTACCGTTTAATGCGCAACTTGCTGTTGATGATGACTGCGTATCAATCTTCGTCAGCTCCGCCAAACTCGGTTTCCAAAGAAGACATACAAAGAATTCACGCCTCTGTAGCGCAACTTCCTGATGGCGGCGCAAGTTAGTCTCGAAATAATATCGTCAGACCTGATCTAGATGTAAAAACGCATCGGCGAAAAATTCCCAGTCAAGACACAGAAAATCACTTCAAACTGGAAATATATGCCCGTATCCCTTCCATAATCCCTTCCGCCGTCGCATCCTGATAGGCTGGATCATTCAGCCGCGCTTCTTCTTGGACATGACTCAGAAAAGCGGTTTCAACCAAAATACTGGGCATGGTCGCCCCCACCAGCACATAGAAAGGCCCCTGTTTAACGCCAAGGTTCTTAACGCCTGAATATGATGCGGAAATTTTTTTGTGAAGCACTCTTTGCACATCATCGGCAAGATGAGCTGAATCATTCAGTTTATAATTAGCCATCAGATCGAACAAAATCGCCTGCAGCACGCTGACTTTTTCCAATGTCGTCCCGTTTTCCTTGGCTGCCAAACGAGCTGAGGTTTCGGTTTTGGCCAGATTGAGATAATACGTCTCAATACCCGAGGCGTTATGATTATTTGCAGCGTTTGCGTGAACTGAAACAAACAGATCCGCATTAACCTTGTTGGCAATTGCGGTGCGCTCTTCGAGTGGAATAAAAACATCAGTGGAACGGGTCATGACCACATCCAGTCCCAACTCCTTTTTCAGGAGATCACGCAACTTCAGAGAAATAGCCAGAACCACGTCCTTTTCTCGAACGCCGCCCTGCCCTACGGCTCCCGAATCATGGCCGCCATGACCAGGATCAACAACAATACGGCGTATTTTTGAGATAACTGTTTTTGATGCCGTACGTTTTCTATCCAAAGGCTGGGGAGGCTCGTTTTGCTTTTCGGGCTCTGACTTTGGCTCAAGATTGGCGCTGATAGATTCTTCCAGCCTCGATATTTCAGTGCGAGCTTCGCCGCGGACGTCAATAACAAGACGCGCCGGATCCGACAGAAGGAAAATTTTGTAGTTTTTGATGTTCTCCGTATCAAGCACCACTCTCACCACATCCGGGAGATACTGGGCCACTCGAACTCCCCTGAGAAGGCCGTCCCCGATGGTGATATCCCTTACTCCTCCTTTGGGTGACAGTTTGGTTTGGCTTAAATCAATAAAAATCCTTCCCTGCCTACCAGCGTCCTTGCCGATTTCATGGGATTCCCAAGCCACATCTTGGCTAAGTTCTAGCGAAACACGCGTATAATCACGGTTTGACCAATGCCTAATTTTTTCTATAACAGCCAGAGGCTTGCCAGATACGCTCGGTTGGGCTGGTTTGTTGTTCGCAGCCTGGGCTGGAAGCGGCAATAGGATGGTGGCGACAAACAGGCTTAAAAGTATGTTAAAAAATTTCATCATGGTTTTTGGGGCAATCAATGGTTATTTGCGAAACACAAAGAACAACCTGCCGGATAGAGCAACCAGACAGGCCGCTTTGGTTTCATATCAGAAAAATTCCGCTTTTTCAATAATTCGGCTATTACGCCATCTGTTTTAATTCATCCAACAAGTTAAGAGCTTCCAGTGGAGTTAGAGTAGAAATGTTAATTTTTTTCAGCCGGATGCGCAACAAGTCTTCGCTGGATTCGAAAAGAGAAAACTGGGGGGGGAAATCAGCGCGCGCCTTCTTGCGACTTTTGGCAATACGCGATGCGCCCTCTTCAAGCTCGCCATTTTCAAGATTACGCAGGACTTCTTTTGCCCGATCTATGACGGCGGTCGGCATACCGGCTAGTCTGGCCACCTGAATGCCGTAGGAATGGGAAGCGCTACCCGGAACTATCGTTCTCAGAAAAATGACCTGATCATTCCATTCCCGCACAGCCACAGTGAAGTTACGAATACGCTCCCGCATAGCCGCAAGCTCGGTAAGTTCATGATAATGCGTGGCGAACAGAGTCCGACTGCGACAAGTCGGGGTGTCATGTATATATTCCGCAACAGCCCATGCTATGGAAACACCGTCAAAAGTAGATGTGCCGCGTCCTATTTCATCCATTATAATTAAACTTTTTGGAGTGGCATTACGCAGAATATTGGCGGCTTCCATCATTTCCAGCATGAAAGTTGACTGGCCCCTAGCAAGATTATCTCCCGCCCCCACGCGGGTGAAGATGCGATCCGCAATGCCAATGGACGCCGATGAAGCCGGGACGAAACTACCTGCCTGAGCCATGAGGGTGATCAATGCTGCCTGGCGCATAAAAGTAGATTTTCCGGCCATATTGGGGCCGGTGATCATAAGAATCTGGTTTTCCAATCCGTCCACCTTGGTGTCGTTGGGCACAAAAGGTTCTCCCAACTTCATGGCCTCAATAACCGGATGCCGCCCTTCTTTTATGTCAATTACATCCGAATCATCCACCCTTGGTTTGCAGTAGTTTCTTTCGTCCGCCACCTCGGCCAATGAAATCAGCGTATCCAGAATCGCCAGACCTTCGGCGGTACGCGAAATTCGTCCTCCCTGAGCGGCGACCTGTTCGCGGATATCCTGAAACAGGGAATATTCCAGCTCGCAAATGCGATCTTCCGCTCCCAGCACCTTTTCCTCGTACGCCTTCAATTCCTCCGTTATATAACGCTCGGCGTTGGACAGCGTTTGGCGACGGATGTAATCGGACGGCACAAAGTCCAGATTGCTTTTTGTTACTTCAATAGAATATCCAAATACTTTGTTGTAGCGGATTTTGAGGGAAGATATGCCGGTGCGCTCGCGTTCCCGAGCTTCTATGCGCGTAATGAACGTTTTACCTTCTCGGCTTATGGAACGCAGCTCGTCCAGTTCTTCGCTGTAACCGGATGCGATGATACCGCCTTCGCGAAGCGAGAAAGGCGGATTTTCCACTATGCTTCGCTTAAGCAAGGTAAAAATATCGTCAAGCGGGTCAATGTCTTCGGTCGTCTGCCGTAACAATTCCGCCCGCAAGTTTGCTAGCTTTTCTTTCAGAGGGGGAAGCTTTAGCAACGAATCATGCAGCGCGCGTAAATCTCGAGCGCCGGCTCCAGCCATTCCTATACGACCATTCAGTCGTTCCAGATCGGCTATTCCATCCAAGCGGCGCGCCAGGTCCTCGCGGGTCAGCGCGGCTTCTAATAATTCCTCAACCGCGTCCAGACGTTGACGGATGGGTTCCAGTTTTGCCAAGGGATAACTCAGCCACTGTTTGAGACGGCGGGCTCCCATAGCCGTGCTTGTGCGATCCAAACACCCGAGCAGCGACCCGCTTTTACGTCCTTCGGCCATAGTAGCGGTAATTTCCAAGTTACGGCGAGTTACTGGATCCAGAGTCAAATATTCGGAATGCTGATAAACATGAATATCGCGAATATGCGGAACTGAAGACTTGCGGTTTTCCCTAATATAATAGAGCACCGCCCCAGCCACCGCCAAACCGCAGGGCATTTCCTCCAGTCCCAGCGCGTGAGGCGATGATGCTCCAAACTGATCGCAGATAAGCGAAGCGGCATAGTCGCGCTCAAACACCCATTCCGGGATGCGAGATATGATTTTTTGCGACAAGAGCAATCGCATATCCGGCGAGAGCGCTTCCCGATCCAATCCCTCCGACAGCAAAATTTCCGCCGGATTAACGCAAACAATCTCCGCCATGGTCGCGGCCTCTCCGCTCAGCTCCGTTACTTTAAACTCGCCGGTTGACAGGTCCAACCACGCCACTCCCCACCGCTCGGCGGCTTCTTGAAATAACGCCAGCAAATAATTATTGTCGGCGGGAGAAAGGCTTTCGGTTTCAATCAACAAACCGGGCGTTATAACCTTGACCACTTCGCGCCGAACAATGCCTTTGGCGTGTTTTGGATCTTCCGTCTGCTCGCAGATGGCAACTTTGTGACCTTGTTCGATCAGCTTGGCAACGTAAGGGGCGGCGGAATGATAGGGAACCCCGCAAAAGGGGATTTCATCGCCGCTCCCCTTGTTGCGGGACGTAAGAGTTATATCCAGAACGCGGGAAGCAATAAGGGCGTCATCCAAAAACATTTCATAAAAATCCCCCATGCGAAAAAAAAGAATCGCGTCCGGGCATCCCGATTTTATCTCCAGGTATTGCCGCATCATGGGAGTATGTTCCGCCATCGTCTAATCATCCTTCCGCTAGCGCTTGGTCTCGCTAAATGTGACATTGTATCAGGAAAAGCGCTTTTATGTAACTATCTGTGATCTCATGTTATTTCGAAAAAGACGTTTAATGATGCCCAGATGTTAAAGGGTTTCAAAAAAGCATGAGTTTTAGTATCCAGAACGAAAGAGATTTTTAAAAATTGGTTCGGCGGAAACTGAAAAGAGGGATACACAAATGAAATAGTCGCCGCTCGCAGATAGATAGGGGCTTAACCGTATTAATACCTTATTTGAGGTTATACATAGTTGATATGGAGCGCCCGAACTTGAGCAGGCACACAACAAACAACATATTTACTTTATTTTTCATTATGTTGAGAGACCAAATCATATTGGCGCTCGATATGCTTTCATTCCGAATGCAACACACTATTTTATTTTATGGAGGAGATGTTCGCATGAAAAAAATTATGTCTTCCGTTGTCGCCGCTCTCGTAGCTCTGTCCTTTTCAGCCGTTGCGTTCGCCGCCGAAGGCTCCGCTCCAACCGTAGACGAATCAGCCCCCGCCGTTGAGAAAAAAGAAATGAAAAAGGGCAAAACTGTTAAGGCCAAAAAATCAAAAAGCTGCGCCGCCAAGAAAACTAACAAAACTGAAAAGAAAGAAGAATCTCCAGCGCCTGAAGTAGAATAGTAGCGTATCCTAATTGATAATAGTACTAATTACAAAAAGGCCGCGCCTTATGACGCGGCCTTTTTGTATGGTTTTGACTCCATTTATTTTGTTGCGTCAACAGCCGGAAATCACCCAGTCCTTTGTTATCATCCTTTGGGTTTTGGTTTATTTTGCTGTGCCTTGTTTTGTTTATAAAGATCATCTAAATATCAATCATCAGAAAGGAAATCTGAAATTAGCCCCGCCGGTAACGCCCTCGCGAACGCCAATATAACCCTGAATACCAAGATCAAAAGAAAAACCACTGGCGTAAGAAGGCGTAAAAGAAATACCAAGCTCGCCAATACCAGTACCACCGCTCAAATCAGGAGCGTCAAAGGAAAAACCATAAACAGAAGCTCTGGCCTTACCGTCAAACTCATGCTCGTAAGCCCCGCCAACATAAGGAGAAAAAACATTGCCGCTGTCCTCTATGGCATAAGCGTATCTGCCGCCAACACGAATGCGGTGAGAATCACTACCCTTAAAGTTAACAGGATCGCCGGATATATTCGCAGTGTCGCTGTTCTGATGAGTCCAGGAATAGCGGTAGTACATATCAAGGCTTGAGGCTTTGGTTATATTCCAAACATAACCAACCCCAAAGTGACCCCCAAAGTAAAGAGAGCTTGAATGGTACCCTGTATCGTTACCCATGGTATCTTGAATATCAGAGGTTACAAAGTCAGTCTTGACAAGCCCCATACGTAAAGAAGCTTCGGAATAAATATTGGAAGGAAACTCAAAGCGGCCAAGGATACCTCCGCCGACATATTCTGTATCGCCCTTGCCGGAAACAGAGGTAAACCCGGAAAAAGAGTTATGGCTGTTATAATTGCCCCAGCCGCCCTCAAAGAACGTCCCAAGCAGATATTTACCCGCTGAGTTTCGGTTGTTCCATGCGACGCCCGCTACCATGGACGCCCCTTCCACATCAACATGAGAGCCGGTATCGTAGCGAGATGAGCCGCCCTCGGCCAACGCAAAGGGAGCAACGCCGGTATCATCGTTGACTCTTCTGGCGGCTCTTATGGCTTCTCTTGACACAAGATCTCCCCCTTGATTCANAAAGGCCAATCCGGCAAGTCTGCCTTCGGAGAAAACCTTGGTTCTGCTCTTGTCGTAGGATACGCCAGTAACTGTGGCAACGAGATCATTACCAGGCGTAGTTATCAGCCAGTCATAGGTTAGAAATACGCCTTTTTTACCCTGGATATTGGCGGTGGACATTGTGCCGGTAAGAGTCGCGGCGTCGATAAGCGTCACCTGATCTCCGGCTTTCAGGGCTGTGCCTCCGCCCATCATATCCAGTCTGGTGACCTTTGCGGAACTTCCCAGAGCCAACGCGCCGGTAGCGCTCAGCAGGATGTCTCCGCTTCTCATATTCGCAGGCAGGACAAAACTGTAGTTCTCAAAATTCTGTATCGATCTCACTGAACTTCCCGAGTAGTCCCAAACATTCAACGTGTTGCCGGTGAATTTGTCACCGGTTCCGATAGCTCCGCCACCACCGTACAGATTGGTCGTATTTATTAGAAACTGCGGCGCGCCGGAAAGGGTTACTGTGTTACCAGTGGCGGAGCCGGAACTGGTATTTGCATAGCCGCCGTAAATATTACCAACATTTAACGTCCCTCCGCTGATATGTACGGTATTGCCTGTGGCAGCGCTCTGATTGGAGTATCCGCCATGAATGTTACCAGAGTTTAACGTGCCGCCGCTGATATTAACCGTGTTGCCGGTGACAGCGCCGGAAAAAGAATAGCCGCCGTTAATAGTGCCAGGCGCGAATGTGCCGCCGCTGATATGCAGAGTATTGTTTGTGACGGCTCCGGAGGAGTAGGAGACCCCGCCGAAGATGTCCACATAACCATTACTAGCAGCTACAGCCGTGAACGTGCCGCCGCTTATCTGCACGATATTTTCCGAGACAGTGGAGAGGGAACCGGAGTCCGCTTGTCCGCCGAGAATACGCATACTCCCAGCGCCCGCATTGAAAGTACCACCGCTTATCTGCACGATATTTTCCGAGACAGTAGTGGTGGAGGAACCTAAGTTGGAGTGTCCGCCGAAAATCTGTACAGCATTACCAGCATCAAACGAACCGCCGCTTATCTGCGTTGTATTGCCCACGACAGAAGCGGTGCCAGCGGAATGCCCGCCGGAAATGTTAATATTTGTGGCGCCGGTAGTCGCGAGTTGGCCGCCGTTGATCCGCACAGTGTTATTCTCGACAGAAGCGACGATGGAATCCGCGCCGTAAATCAAAACGTTTTTGTTTACGTTTATCACGGCTCCATTTGTAATTGTAACTGTATTGTTGTTTATATCAGTTGTCAGATCGCTGACGGGAGCTATCCCGCGCGAACCAGGAGGAGTGTTTCCGGAAATTACTGCGTCTGTAGTAGCGCTATATTCAGCGCTAACATTGGTATCAATGACAATATCGGCGGATTTTGCGGATACGGTAAGGCATAACAACGGGACAGACGTCAAACAAGCAGTCCGGAATAGGAAATATCGCATGGCGCGCTCCTTGCGTGTAATTTGAAATTTTTGTGATTCCTATCACAGTTTATTTGTATAGACAAGGACAACTGGCAAAAAAACGCCTTGTCGTCTATGTACCAACAACAAGGCAAAGAGGTTAATGCGCTTAATGGAGGACAAACTGCTTTTTAAATAACTTCTGTAAATAACAAAAAAACAATGCCAAACTATTTATCAGCGGAAAACATCCCGATTTACTCGTTTTACGCGTTTTATTTTCTGAAAAGTCTGCGTTTATCCGGCCAAGCAGACAAACTCACTGCTTTTTAAGTCCAAAAAAAGAGAGAATAGCGTCGTCAAGGGTTTCATGTTTTGCCGGAGACTCTTCTGCATCATCTGGCGCGACGTCATTACTATCGCCAGAAAATTCCAGGACATCGTCTTTATTAGCCGCCTCGTCATGCGCCGAGATTTGCTGCGAACCAACCTCATTAGTATCGCGAGGAGGTTCCGAAACATCACTGCTGTCCGAGATTTCATCATGCGACGAGGTCTCTTGCAAATCAGCGTCGTTTGAAAGCGTATCGGAGGTTTCTGGTGGGTTGTCAACAGGGGATTTTGCCAGGGAGGCGATGCGTTCGTCAAACTCTCCGGATTTCAGACGACGCATCATCTGTTTGTGCTGTTCTTTCATAAACTCTTCAACAACCTGCTCAAAATTCTCCATCATGAGAATATCCGCATAGGTAATTTTTATTGAGCCAAGAATCACGCCGTCTTTATACAACAAAGTAACAATATTGGGATGTCCAGTACCGCTGTCTTCCGTTTGGACATGAAAAACTTCTCCCTTGTACATGATGTTATGGTTGAAACCCAAAAGCATGGCGTCTCCCGTATAAAATTTGATTATTAACTACGTGATTATAGATTAAGGTAGCTCTATCCGGCAACTCCAAGCAACTTTTTTATTTTTGAAACAGCCTCCATAGCGTCGCGGGCATACAGGTCAGCTCCGATCCGATCGGCGTATTCTTGCGTTACCACAGCGCCTCCCACCATTGTGAATACTTCGATTCCCGCCACTTTAAGTTTACTGATCACATTATTCATCTCAAGCATGGTTGTGGTCATCAACGCCGAAAGTCCAACCGCGTTAACATTGAATTCCCTAGCTTTAGAGATAATTGTGGCGGCAGATACGTTTTTGCCGATGTCGAATACTTCAAACCCATGGTTTTCCAACAACGTACAGACAATATTTTTGCCGATGTCGTGTATATCGCCTTCAACCGTGGCCATAAGGATGCGTCCGAGGCTCTCCGGCTTTTCGCCTTTCATTTCTTCTTTAAGGCGCGCGAAACCGGCCCGCATCGTCTCCGCAGATTGCATAACTTGAGGAAGAAAGAAAGTATTGTTCTCAAAACGCTTTCCCACTTCTTCCAAACCGGGCAAAAGACATTCGTTGCTAATCCTAAGAGGCGTTAAGCCATCGGCAAGAGCCTGTTCAACAAGAGCCACAACGCCGTCTCGCTCTCCGTTAATTACCGCCAGAGATAAGCGCTTTTGTATATTTGGCGGCTCAGATGACTGAAGGGCTGGCTCCGATTCTGGGCGTTCTCCCCGGTAAGCCTCAATATAGGCCCCCGCGCCCGGATCCCGGTTCAACAACACCATGGAAGAGCGCCAAGCATCCATCATTGCCTCGTCTTTGGGATTAATGATGGCGGCGTCCAGACCGGCAGCCATGGCCATGGCAAAAAACGACGAAGAAATCAGGGGGCGCTTCGGCAATCCGAACGAGATATTGCTGACTCCCAATACAGTGGATAAGTTAAGCTTCTCCTTAACCAGACGAATTGTACGCAGGGTTTCCGCCGCCCGTTCCTGCTCGGCGCTGACCGTAAGGGTAAGACAATCTATGATGATGTCCTCATCTGGAATCCCATATTTCCTGGCGGTATTACGGATTTTCCGCGCGATGACCAGCCGCCCTTCCGCCGAATCGGGTATGCCTTTGCTGTCCAACGTCAATCCGATCACCGCCGCGCCGTATTTTTTTGCCAAAGGCAATACCGTCTTGAGGTTTTTGGGTTCTCCGTTTACCGAATTGATCAAGACTTTGCCATCGGCAGCTTTGAGACCGCGCTCAAGCGCAAGCGGGCTGGAAGAATCCAATACCACTGGAATATTTATGGAACCGCTGACACAAAACACAGCCCGTTCTAACGCGGCGGGCTCATCCACGCCAGGAGCCCCAACGTTAATATCAAGCAGAGTGGCGCCTCTTTCGGCTTGGTCTAAAGCCTCGCGTCGGACATAGGAAACTTTTCCGTCCAACAATTCCTGGGTATATACTTTCTTGCCCGTGGGATTTATGCGTTCTCCGATAATGGCGGTCTTTTCTCCCCCACCAATGGCCGTCCAGCCTCCCCGACACGAAAGGAATGTCACGCCTTTCAAAGCTCGCCGCTCGCTCTGCGGCATACGGCAGCTTTCAAGAGCGTCTTTCATAGCCCGGACATGAAGCGGGGTTGTACCGCAGCAGCCGCCAACAATCCGCACTCCTAGGTCAGCCATACGGTTATGATACATTGTCATCTCTTGCGGAGTCGCGGGAAAAACCGTTACGCCGTCCACCAGCAACGGCAATCCGGCGTTGGCCTGTGATATCAGGGGAAGATCGGTCACAGTTCGCATTCGAGACAACACGTCGTATATCCCGTCAACACCGAGACCACAGTTGGAACCCACCACATCGGCCCCTGCGGCCGTCAGAGTCACAGCGGCCGCCTCGGGTGGGGTTCCAAGAACGGAGCGGCCATTTTCGTCAAACGTCATCATCGCTATAATCGGAATGTCCGCAGAAATTTCGCGGATGGCAATAACGGCGGCGCGGCATTCCTTGACATCAAGAAAAGTTTCCAGGCTGATAAGATCGGCTCCGGCTGAAATAAGAGCTTCAGCCTGTTCCTTAAACGCGCTCTTCATTTCGTCGAAGGANATTTCGCCCACCGGCTCCACAAACTGACCAGTTGGCCCCATGGAAGCGCCCACATACGCCCTGTTCCCCGCCTCTTTTCTGGCTATTTCNACAGCGCGGGCATTGATCTCGGCAAGACGCCCTTCCAGACCGAAATGGGCAAGCTTAAAACGGGAACCGCCAAAGGTATTTGTAATAATAATATCCGCGCCAGCTTTGACATAATCCTTATGAACCGACGCGACCACATCCGGCATTGTTAAATTAAGCTCCTCCGGAGCCTGCCCGATTTTAAGTCCGCGTTCCTGAAGCATGGTTCCCATGGCTCCGTCAAGAATCAGGATATTTTCCCGAATGGTTTCGCGGAACGAATTCATGGTTTTCCTTCTGGCGGAGTATTTTTCAACGGGTTTATTTTAAACGCAGGTGCGGGCGTGGGAGTTTTTATCTCTATCATCTCAAGCGTATAGTCGGGGAGCAGAGGAGCGGACAAATCCAGATGCTTCATGACGGGAGTATTTCCGTAGTCAACAGTCAATTTTACCCGCGCAATTTCCGGAAAATTGAAACACACTGTGTTAACAATCGAATAAACCGCTGTCATTTCCGCCGAACTACCCGAGAGCATTGCTTCCGCGAACGTCTTATTCATATCGACAAACGCGGTGTCTCCTTCTATCCGCACAGAATTCAGAAGCAATCCATCAGGTAACGCTTCATCTAAATGACCAAACGGGCCGTTGAAAAGCTCAATCAAAGTCTCTTTCACGCACTCCGCAGCGCTCTGACAAGAATCCAATTTACGAGCCTCTCTGGCCAAACGACTACCGTCTGCCACAAAAAACAGTATTACCGAGCGTTTTTCGGAGGAAGAACTAACTTGCGGGGGAATTGTCACCAACAGCGAAGTACGGTGTTTGTTCCAGAGCATCGCGCCAAAGACAAGAGCAATGATAACAAATGGAATCAGTAGATTTATTTTACTCCGTCTACGTCGCGGCGGCGCCATAATTCAACAGACCTCTCGCTCGTCATCCAGACTGACCTGATGAACATCCCCCAGATCTTCGCCCAGAAAACAGGCTCCCACGCGTATGAAAGACGCAGGAACGTCGCTGACAAAATAATGATGGTTACCTTTTTCCGAAGCGGGACGCATTAACCGTTTTTCCGACAAGATTTCGGCAACGCTACGAGCCGTCTCCTCCGCCGAATCGACCAAGGCAACGTCAGGGCCCATAGTTTCCGCAATAACCGGTTTAAGCAAAGGATAATGGGTGCATCCCAGGACAAGGGTATCCACATCTGCCTCTTTTATATCGTCAAGGTAGAGCCGGGCCGTCAATTGCGTCACCTCATTATTGATCCATCCTTCTTCCGCCAGCGGAACGAAAAGCGGGCAAGCGCGGGTCAATACCTCGGTATTGGCTTTGAAACGTTTGATAGCGCGAGTATACGCGCTACTCTTGATGGTACCCGCGGTACCAATAACGCCTATACGACCCGTGCGGCTCACTTCTGCCGCGCGCCGCGCGCCGGGTTCAATAACTCCCACCACAGGTATGGAGAAGCATTGTTTAAGCGTATCCAAAGCCACCGCCGAAACAGTATTGCAAGCTACGACCAAAAGTTTTATGTCGCGTCTGACAAGAAACGAAGTAATTTCATTGGCGTATCGAATCACTGTTTCAGGAGATTTGGCGCCATAAGGAACACGAGCCGTATCTCCAAAATATATAGTATCTTCCTGGGGCATGGCCTTGACGAGTTCTCTCAATACAGTAAGACCGCCAACTCCCGAATCAAATATCCCAATAGCTCGCCATGACACGATTTATCTCAATTCCCCATTCCTATAATTTACATAACCGCATTTGGAAGTATAGACCGATTTTCATACCTGAGGCAAGCCATTTAGCGCGCTGCAAGGAATGCGGGGGCTTCATAAAAAACACGACAACAAAGGCGGTTTTGTTGAGCGCAAGTACAAAAACGACTTAAAAGACATGACGATACCTATTATTTTTGGCTTCCCAAGAATAAATACGCGGCATTTATGAATGGGGTATTCACTGCAAACATCCTTAACGGCCACGCCCCACCCCAACTTCTTACAAAATCCTATTGATCTGAAAGCAAAAAAATGAGGCTTTTTATAACATCTCCTGGGATGATTTTGAAAGAATCGCCTGCTTTTAATCTGGAGTGCCTAATTAACGGAAGGGTTACAAATTGACAAAAAATCTCGCGCTAAGGTATATCTACATCAAAACAGCAAAGAAATTACCAGCGCATCGTCGCAATAATAAAACCCGCTTTCACAAAAACCTGCGTCCGCCATTGCCGCGAGTTTTTATTATGGAAGACTTCTATTAATACATACGGAAAACAGGCGATGACATCCGAACTTTTTGCAACAGCTATCTTATTGCAGTAACTACCAATTGGGAAGCATACAAAAACGGAGAAGTAATTCATGAAGCGCGAAATGGCCGCGCAAACAGCCCGTTTTCAGGTCTAATTTAAGACCTTTTTGGGGCAATATTCGCGGCGAACGTCGAATAAATAAAACACGAGATATTTATATGAAAAAAGATAATTCCTCAACCGGACACTACGATTTTTTCGCTTTTCTATCCCGCATGCGTTATATCAACAGATGGGGGCTGATGCGCAATTCAGCTCCGGAAAATATTCAGGAGCACAGCTTGGACGTGGCGGTAATCTCGCACGCTCTGGCCGTGATCCGCAACACCTATTTCGGCGGGACGCTTGATCCAGGCCGCACAGCATTATATGCAATTTTCCACGACGCCAGTGAAATTTTCATTGGCGACATGCCCACTCCTGTCAAACACTTCAATCCTGAATTCAAACGTTCATTCCATGAACTTGAAGACCGAGCGAGACGTAAACTGCTGGCAATGCTGCCTCCTGATTTAGCCAAAGAATACGAGCCGCTTTTTTTCTTCGAAGAAAAGAAGGATTACGTTCTTCTTGTCAAAGCGGCGGACAAAATCTCCGCGCTTTTGAAATGCATTGAAGAAGAAAAATCTGGTAATCTAGAGTTTCGCCGGGCAGGAGAAGAGCATCATGCGCTACTGCTTGACAATCCATTACCTGAAGTACGCTATTTTATGAATACTTTTCTGCCCGGGTACCGACTGTCGTTGGATGAGTTGAACCTGGGTTAGGCTTCAAAAGAGCGTTAAAATGTTTTATAGATAGCCAACTTCCGACTGGGCAATGAATTTATCAAAAGATACATAAGGTACGTAGCTTTCATGAAGTGGAAGAAACGCGCTCTAAGCAACTTTACTTATAACTCAAAATTCAAGTCACAGTTTTGCTTATTTTTTAAGAATTGTTCTGCTTTTCTTATTTTATTTTTTGAACTATTTTGTTTGTTTTTAAACTTGTTTCTTATTTTACCAAAAGTAAGCTTGGACAAAATACAGTAACCTAGATATTTAATTTTAGTTTTCTGTAGCTCTTTTGGCAGTAAAACAACTCTTGATGTTGTTACTATTTGCAATTTCCAAAGAAGTTCTTCATAAAATGACGTTTGTCGGGCATAATGCCAAAAATAACTTGCCAACTCTCGATCCGGCTCGTTCCACGGCCTGATTCCACTAGCATAGTGAATAATCTTAGGATTTTCATATCCTTCTTCATATTCCTTGAAAAACTGCGGCGGCAAATCGTTTGATATATTTGGCAAAAATCTAATATGCCACTGTAAATTCCAATTAATGGGAATTACATATCTTGTCACATTATATCGCTGACAAACCGCGTTCATAATATCTTGATCTGGGAGGCGTGGCTTCTTTAGTTCCGCTAATACATGCATAAATTTTTTAAAAAAACCAACTTTGCGTAATTTTTCCAAATTCATCAACAAAACACCTGATTGAAAATATTCATACGGCTTTGTCAACCTTAAAGTATTTGTTAAATAATCATCCAAAAAAGCGTCTTTATTGTTTCGCTCTTTATACAAACCCCTAGATATTCCTGTGTCATTAGTGGCTCCCAAAGGACTGTTACCCATATCTATATTATATAAATCCGCCACATCAGCTAAAATAACAATATCACCATCCAAATAAATAATCTTATCGCATTCTTTAAATATCTCAGGCAACAAAACACGATAATAAACAGGCAAAGTAAAACGAGATCTAATATACATTTGCTTTTTTATTTCATCAGGCAAATAGTTTGCTACATTTACTATTTTTAGAGAAATATTGTTGTGATCTATAAGGGTCAATTTTATTTTATCAATATTACATTTTATCAAACCTTCTGTTAGAATAAAAATATTATATTTCAAGTCAGGACTTGAATTAACAGCCAAAGACTTAATAGCAACGCCTAGATAAAGCGCATAGTTGTTATCTGAAGAAAAACAGACATTTATTTTGTCTTTAAAATCATCTTTTATCATACAAATGCTTATTTGCTTTATCTCGACTTCATTTTTTGTAAAATTGTAGATATTTTATTTATTGATTTTATGCCTTTAAAAATTCTTTCGCTTTTCTTATTTTATCTCTTGAACGATTTTGTTTCTTTTTAAATTTGTTCCTTATTTTACCAAAAGTAAGTTTGGATAAAATACAATAACTTAAATATTTAATTTTAGTTTTCTTTAGCTCTTTTGGAGTCGAAATAATCTTTAACTTGTTACCAGATATAATTCAATTGCTTTTTTTAAAAATACGACCTGTTCTTTAGAATAAAAATGTTCTAAAAAACTAACAATATCAACAAATTCTTTGTTTTTAAACGTGTCTCCCCAAGGCAATGTTAAAGCATAAAAAACACCCCAAACACTCTCCTTTATATCGTTGGATAAAACAACCGCGCCAATATTTGGGCCATAATCATGTTCGCTATTTCTTGGTAGATTTTTTTCTCCACGGAGCAAACTTATTAAGATCCCACAACTATAGCTATTTCGATAACTCGTAAATGTGTGAATTGCAATATCATGAATTACAATTACAGCATTTTCCTTTAGGAAAGGGAGAATCATTAAAAAAATCTGATATTTCACCAGGAAGATAGTGTGTTGTATCCAAAAGGCAAAAATCAATATCATTACCAATTTCATCCAAGAAGTGACACGCAGGCCCTCCAGTGTATAATTTCCACTTGTTAGCCAATTCAGGATATTTTTCTTTAACGATATATCCTGATTTCTTTTCTTTTTTACGATAATATTCTGCTGAGTAGTCAATCGAATATAATGCCGCACCTTCTAAATCTTGAATTGCGTTTAAAATAATTGCCGACGAGGCTCCCGCAGCAACTCCAAGTTCCAGTATTTTCTTAGGCTTAAATTTTCGAATGGCTCCTGAAAGAAAAGCTCTTTCGGAAAAAGTCATTTCAGAAAGTCCATCCAATTCGTTTCCAAATGATTCTATATAGTTGTTTTGATATTTTTCAAACATCAGTTTTTGCTCTCCTATAAAATGATAGCCAATAATAAATATAGGGGCTAGCCTAGAATAGCGGGTTATTTTTGATGATTTTGAGAAGAGGCTGATATATATCATCAGAGCGATGATTGAACCTAAACTCACATTCTT